>Ga0172367_10003262_pt1 | contig 21282 bp, 11 predicted proteins | sample Lak10m_FD_114542 | JGI IMG/M metagenome (GOLD analysis project Ga0172367, IMG submission 114542) | Freshwater microbial communities from Kabuno Bay, South-Kivu, Congo - kab_022012_10m | ecosystem: Environmental > Aquatic > Freshwater > Lake | place: Democratic Republic of the Congo: South-Kivu... | reverse complement strand
GCAACTCGGTACATGCGAGTTGACCGCTCCCAACCAGTGGTAAATTGAATTGGTAAATCTGATTGAATAAGTAACTGTCCTGAGGCGGGGTCTAATCTGACGGACTGGATCTCGGCAGAAAAACCTGGAATTTTAGAGCTTTGGGTTCCACCGGAATTAGAACTGAACCCATTGGGAGTATTACTTTTATTAGCCAGTATGGTAGCGGCAGCAAGGCGGGTTGAACGATCTGGAATGCCTAAGAGGGGTTGAGTGGAAAAGTCTGGTTTAAGACCTACTGGAATAAGTGTAACATCAGGGTTCGGCGGCGATAATTTACCCAGGGAAATGGGTTGAGGTTGAGGCAGTTGAATTGACCATTGGGTGGCTGATGTACTATAAACTCCAATCTCTTGTGGGTTTAATGTGTATCCAGACGCAAGCTCAATTACAATGCGTGTGGTCTGGCGGTCAAACTGTCCTACGCGAAGAGATCGAATTTTATCCCCTATTGATTGGTTGACCACCGGGCGATTCAAAATTACCCCAGGTAAGTCAACAACTAATCGAGTTGGATTGGTAATTAGCTGTACTTTTGGTTGAACCTTGTGGGTTGTGGCGAGGTTCAGCTGATTAGTACTTTCGTTAAACCACCATGACCTTAGACCAGCAGCATCCGCCGGAGCAGGATTAATTAATGTGGCACCCAGTGTAGCGGCACTCACCGTAGAGAGAGTAACCATGGTGGAGGCAACGGTGGGGAAAAGTTGAAGAAATTTCACTGGAGATTCACCAATAAAGGATTAGTAAGTTGATGTTTCAACGATAAGTATGTAAACCCTAAAAACTAGGCATAAACCCTGAAAACTAAGGGGTTTAATATCATTTTAAAAAAATCAAATTCACACAATGTACCTCAAAAATCGGTGGGGGAAAGGTAAGGATTTAGGAGGAGTCCTAGGGGCGTTGCCCCCAAACCCCCAACCAATTCCTATCTTTTCTTGTTTAGGACTACCTAAAACTCAAATCAATACTTTACACTACAATCCCCAATCAAGCTCTTGGGGAATAGATGGAATAAAATTGAATCTCCATCTTGGATAAAGCTGTTTAATAATGAAGATATATCCTTTAGATTTGTTCCCCTAGCTTAGCCTGGCGAACCCTTAAACGCAAAATTTTTATCGGTAAATATCCATTATATTGATTGTTTATCATTTCTACCTTAGGCTAAACAGGTTCTCAATAACATTCTTGGCACTAACTCCGCAGCCTTTTGAGGAACGGAACTATCACTCCGTCACTTCTTTCAAGGTTCATGAATAGGGGTCAGGAAACTTTAGAAATATAGCCATTGCAGGGTTTTAACTACGATGGTAAGGTGAAAGAAAATTGAAGTAACAATGATTCTGAATCAGATTATCATTCCTGTTATGAAGCTACAGTTGCAACGGTTAAACCGCACCCCTTTACCTAAATATTTAGGTCTTTTTTGGATAGTTGTACACACCTTCCATTTTGGTGGAATTAGTCCCTTTACCCCCTTGACAGCATTAGCCCAGTCTCCCCCCTTGCCCCCCTGGCGGTCTCAAACCCGCGATCAAGGGAATCAGATTGCAATTAATAACCGCTTACTGAATGTGTCTTGGCATCGTTGGTACTCCACTGAAACCAATTTATCCACTGGGTCTGAACGCTTTGGACTACAGGATTTTGCAATGGCACAATCCTTCAATTTTAGTTTGGTCAATACAACCAATCCCCAGCAGCAACCCTTGGAAGGTTGGGCTGATGCAAATGGGTTTATGCTATCTTTGCCAGCTCGGGTTGTGAATGGAATACGGTACTTAGACATTGCCCCATTCATGGAACAAGCAGGATGGCAGGTAAAGGTGGATGGGCTTGTTCTCCGGATAACCACCCCCACTGCTACCATCAGTGGGATACGCCCGTCACCAGGACAGGTTCGTCGTCTGGTGCTGGATATGGATCGACTGGTTCCATATCAAATGACCCGACAAGGAAATTCCGTTACCCTGACGGTAGAGGCAGGGATAAATTCTTCTGTATTACAAGGATTTAAGAAGCAATCCATTTCTAATGCGTTACCGACTAAACCTGAATCCAACCCAAATTCAAGTTCGGGCAATACCATCACTGACGACTCAATTCCTGAAAATCTAGAACTCCAGACCAGTCTGTCCACCAGTTCTCGGAACCCGTCTACCCTGCCCATGCAGGTTGATAGTCGGCAAAATCGCACTACTCTCATATTCGGAACCTCAGATTTACCTCGGATTTCCGCTCTGAGTCGCCCTTATCGCTTGGTTTTGGACTGGAGTAGTGGTTCCGTGCCATCCCGAGACCTACAGTGGGCTCCAGGGGTAAGATGGCAGCAGCGATTGGTGACCTTGGGATTGGCTCGATTTCCCCTCAATGGGTTATGGGTGAATTTACGCCAAGCAGGTTTGACCATGCGTCCAGTGTGGAATCAATCGGAGATGCTTCCAGGGACTTATCCTCTTAGTTTAATCGTTCAACGGCTACAATCGGCAGCAGCCATTAATGGGGGTTTTTTTAACCGCAATAATCAAACTCCTCTGGGTGCAATTCGCCGGGACGGACAATGGATATCGGGTCCCATTTTAAACCGCGGAGCTATCGCTTGGGATGATACAGGACGGGTTCGTATGGCTCGGGTAAGTCTTGAGGAGGTAGTGAGTCCTTCCAGTGGTCAGCGGATCATCTTAAAAGGATTAAATACGGGATTAGTCAGTGGCGGTTTATCCCGTTATACCCCTGATTGGGGTATAACCTACTCACCCTTTACCCGTTATGAAGTCATTATTACAGTACAAAATAGCCAGGTTGTAAGCCAGCAAACTCTGATTGACCAGCCCTCTGCAAAGATCACCATCCCGAGTGATGGATACTTACTAGTTCTCCGGCGAGACTTGGATCTATCTAAGATGTTTCCCATGGGATCCCCTCTCCAGTTAACGAGCCGTCTGATTCCTCAGGAACTGGAATCTTACCCACACATCATTGGGGCGGGTCCCTTATTACTATTGGAGGGACAAATTGTGCTGGATGGGAAGGGAGAAAGTTTCCAACCCGCTTTTATCGATCAAAAGGCGTCTCGAAGTGCAATTGGAGTGATGACAGATGGTACGGTTATGTTGGTAACGGTTCATAGTCGAATGGGTGGTATGGGTCCAAGTCTCACGGAACTTGCTCAATTAATGCAGCAACTTGGAGCAGTGAGTGCCCTCAATTTAGATGGAGGAAGTTCTACCTCCCTCTATTTAGGTGGACAATTACTCGATCGCCCCAATTCTACTGCGGCTCGTGTCCACAATGGAATTGGTATTTTCTTACGTTGATATTTTTCATGGGGGGTATCCTTTCCTTTCCCTCCCCTTTGGAGACAACGGGGAGGGAAATAGGGCGAACTTCTAACAGTTGACATACCATCAACCCTATGTCCAGTTAGACCTGGGCAATATCATCAGCGATCGCCTCTACAGACGGAGGGGATATGGGTATATCTTCCACTTCGGGCAGGGGTTCTAGGGTTAATCGAAAACTACTGGATCCAGACAAACGACGCAACAATTCTGGTTTAGGAGAATAGAGTAAATAAATTAGGCGATCGCCAATCATCCATTCATCATGAACCCCCACTACCTGTAACTGTCCTTCCCGTTCAATGAGCAAAGGCAACAATTGTTGAGTGTACATCAACGTTTGTAAATGGGCAGTTTGAAGAGAAAAGCCACTATTTCGCAGTATTGTTTCCCCCAGCCGTACTTGTTTATCTAACAAATATTGATTCCAGTTCTTGAAGGTTCCCTCCCCAGCAAATGTTTGACGCACCTTAGGACTAGTATCAGTTTTTATAGTAATTGATGTTGGTGAGGGATCACTAGGAAACCCGGCAAGAACCCTGGGGGGACTAAACTCTTCCATTACCCTTTGGGCTAAGACCAAATTCACTTCACTATTTTGTGTTAAGGCAAGAAATGTACCAACCTTAGGTAAACCAGCCAACTCCAAAGCATTCATATCCATGGCACTACTATGAAATGCCTTTAATCCTTCTTTTTGAGCAGTTTGGCAAGCAGTTGCGTCTGTATCGATGAGGAAAGCCGTTTCCCCCCAACTCTGAAATAGCTGAGCAATTAACCGTCCAATGGGGGTTGAACCAACAATTACCACCCCTCGGGATTGGCTAGTCGCCAGATTGAGCTGACGGGCAACTAAGCCAGCGGTTAACCCCTGGACAAATACAGTCATAATAATCGTTAGAAATACTAACGCCTTGATTGAATCTCCCCCTGTAATACCCCGTTCAGTCAGTAAAATGGAAAATAAGGAAGCCACTGAAGCAGAAACAATTCCTCGGGGAGAGATCCAACTGAGAAAGAATTTTTGTTGCCATTCTAAGCCACTATTCCAAGTGCACATCCACACATTAAGGGGACGTACAACCCACATCAAAGAAATGACTGTGAGTGGACCACCCCAGCCCAGGGCCATTACACTATCCAGGGATAGATCTGCAGCAAGTAAAATAAATAAAACAGAAATGGCTAAAGTAGTCAGTTGACTCTTAAACCGTCGCAATAACCGCTCCTCTGGAATGGCTGCCGCCCGCAATACAACCCCGGCTACCACCGAGGTCATGAGTCCTGCCTCACTACGAATTATTTGAGCCAGTCCAAATAAACTCCATAATCCAGCCAAGGAAACTAAATTTTTCAGATCATCTGATAAGAATGTTGTTCGTTTTAGAAACTGCCCTAATGCCCATCCCCCCATAATCCCGATCCCAGCTCCAATACCCAATCGTAAGCCAAGCCCATTGATGACTTGGAACGGATCTGCTTCCCCATTTCGGATTACGTCTAAAACGACAACTGCTAAAATTGCACCAACAGGATCAATTAACACCCCCTCCCCTTCCAGCAAACTAGCAACCTGCCGTTCTACAGACACTTGCCGTAGCAATGGACCAATCACGGTAGGTCCGGTGACTACCACAATGGCAGCATAGAGGAAGGCGATCGCCCAAGGAAACTCTGCCAGCCAATGGGCAGCCATTCCTCCTCCTACTAATGAGATTAGGGTTCCTAGGGTGACTAAATTACGGAGACTGGTGGAGACCTCCCCCAGCACGGATAGTTCTAGACTGAGCCCCCCTTCAAATAAAATCAAGGCAACAGAAAGAGAGACCAATACATCTAAACCTTGATTTAATAGTTGGGGATGTAATAGGTTAAACCCGTCTGAACCTAGGGCTATACCAAAGGTTAATAGGAAAATAATACTGGGGATTTTGAATAATTCCGCTAAAACTTGAGCAGTAATCCCGGCCGCCACTGCGGTCACGATTAATAAAGTGATTGGTAGGGAGGAGTCCATAACTAGGTACTGATAACCAACCGATTAAGGTTTAGTTCCCTTGAAAGTGAGGGATGAATTAGGTAGTTGGATACTAAGTGACATTCTCCCTGCCCTCATCCCATCGGATAGGTTTTTCTGCTTTATCGGGGTTCCCAGTCAACCTTCCCCCATTGATCGGATTTCAACTGAACTAGAGTACTACAACAGAACGGTAGTGTCCAAACTGTTTGAATCAAGGGAATCCGCGTTGGCTGTTCTGGATAACCTTCAACCAACCAGTCGCTATGTCTTTTTTGACTGGGGAATTAACTATTTTATGGTAGCATTCTAACAGATTGATGCCACCTGTCAGAACTGTGGGAAAACCTTGCCCTTTTCATGAAAAACAGACCAACAAAATCCTGTTATTACGAAGCTGATCATGCCCATAAAATTGGGGTTAGAGTGTAATTGCGCCCGACGGGGGATCAATTTAAATTTGAACAGGATCAGCAAACCGAATTTTCAAGTAGTCATCCTCCATCTTTGCACCGTCGGGATGCAGAGCCGCTAACGCTTGGGGTAAAACTAAATTGCGCCGATGATTACCAATCCGAATATTTAATTCATCCCCTGATTTACTCAGTTCTACTTGAGTTTTTGGGATTCCCGGCAAGTACACATGTAAACTATAAAAACCTTGTCCCTGAATGACTTGTAATGTTGTTTCTTTGTAGTAAACCTGAGCCGGGTCTTCATCATGGTAGAGGGTTTCCTTGAGACGCTCTAAGGCTGGTAAACCACACATTTCCTCCGAATAAAGCGGCACTTCCTTAATGGGCAATGGGCTAAAATTATCATGAATCTCTTGACGATACTGCTGCTGATTTGATTTCCACCGCTGGAAGAATGGATCAGTAACTGTCTCAGGTAGAATACGGTTGGCTACAACCAAGTCTGTGGAAACATTGTAAAGACTTAGGTAGGCATGGGCACGTAATGATTCTTTGATCACCATTTTTTCTGGATTGGTGACCAGTCGTACAGAGGTTTGGGTGTTGTCAGTTAAAACTTTCTCTAACGCTTCAATTTGCTGATAAAACTCATAGGGAGCATCCATCACCTCATTAGTGGGTAATGAAAACCCCGCAATAGGTCGAAACAAAGGTTCCACTAAGGGACGAAGTGCTGCTGAAACGGCTTGTAGGGGTTTATAGAATCGACGCATATACCACCCAGCAACTTCTGGCAAACTTAACAGGCGTAAAGCAGTTCCTGTGGGGGCTGAATCAATAATGAGTACATCAAAATCACCTTCGTCATAGTGGCGTTTCATCCGAACCAAGCTAAAAATTTCGTCCATCCCAGGGAGAATGGCTAGTTCTTGGGCTTCCACACCTTCTAAACCCCGAGCTTGTAAAACTTGGGTAATATACCGTTTAACTGAACCCCAATTGGTTTCTAATTCTCGAAGAGCGTCTAACTCTGCTCCCCACAAATTAGGACGAACTTCCTTAGGGTCGTGGGATAATTCTAAGTCAAAACTATCGGCTAAAGAATGAGCTGGATCAGTACTCAAAACGAGGGTTCGATATCCCAGTTCGGCGCAGCGTAGTCCTGTTGCCGCTGCTACGGAAGTTTTACCAACTCCGCCTTTGCCGGTCATCAGAATAACGCGCATGGGAAACTCCTTAATCAATCATTACTACTAGTCTACATTTTTTAAGAGGACTTTAGAAAAATTAATTTTAATACTCCATAACTCACGTCCATCATCCTTAACTATCCTAAATGCAACGGATCAACATCGATGGTTAAATGCACCTGGGCGGGACAGCGATCGCGGATAGCCCGCAGTTCATTCCACGGAAAATCAACCATAGTCCCAGTTCCGCCATCAATAGGTACCTTGAGCAATACGTGCCACCGATATACCCGCGCCACCCGATGGACGAATGCCGGAGCAGGACCTAACACTCCATAGGGAAGTGCATCAGCAGTGGAGTGTAGAATATGGGCTGCCTTTTCAGCCACTTCCTTCACCAGCCCATCGTCCACGCCCCCAAAACGTAACAGTACCAGATGTCCATAGGGGGGGTAATTTAGGGCACTGCGACATTGCAGTTCTTGTTGTCCAAAATTCTCATAGTCATACTGTTCAACTGCCTGGATAACAGAATGACCAGGATTATAGGTTTGTAAAATCACCCGACCTGGTTCTTGTCCGCGACCCGCCCGCCCCGCCACCTGGATCAGGGTTTGGTAAGCCCGTTCGCTGGAACGGAAATCTCCTTGATGTAACAGCCCATCTGCAGCTACAATTGCCACTAATGTTACCTGTGGCAGATCAATGCCCTTTGTAATCATCTGAGTGCCGATGAGTAAATCCACTTCTCCATGGGCAAATCGGGTTAACAGGGAACGGTGGGAACCCTTGGTACGGGTGGTATCACTATCAAATCGCAAGGTTCGTAATTCAGGAAATAACTGTTTTACTTCTTCCACAACCCGTTGTGTTCCGGCACCAAAGTGTTTCAGGTTGGGTGACCCACAACTAGGGCAGCGACTCGGTTGGAGTTGCCCATAATTACAATAATGACAGCGAAGGACTGGGGTTGAATGGGTATGGGGCTGATGATAGGAAAGGGAAACATCACAATGGGGACAATCCAGTGCCGATCCACAGTCTCGACATAAAACACATGTGCTATGCCCCCGGCGGGGGATGAATAAAATTCCTTGTTGGTGGGAGGTGAGAAGGTTAGCAAGGGCGGTTTGCAAGGGACGACTAAATAGGGAGCGATTACCTTGGCGTAGTTCCTGTCTCATGTCCACTACTTCGATTGGGGGAAGGGGGCGGGAGTGGATACGGTGGGGAAGGGGAAGATAATGATCACCTGGAGCAAGGGCTTGGGTATGGGATAGCCAGGTTTCCAATGAAGGCGTGGCAGACCCTAAAATCAATGGACAATTGACCAGACTGGCTCTCCAATTGGCAACTGTACGAGCATGGTAACAGGGAGTAGGTTGGTCTTGCTTAAAGCTGTCATCATGTTCTTCATCTAGGATGATTAATCCTAGGTTGGGCAGTGGTGCAAAAACAGCAGAACGGGTGCCAATTACAATCACTCCACCCCCGTTGATTCCCATAGGATTTAGCATTTGCCGCCATGCATCATACCGTTCTCCGTCAGATAGTCCACTGTGGTAGAGCAAAATTGAAACGCCCTGGTGAACAAACCGAGCCCGGAACCGATCAGTCAGTTGGGGAGTTAATCCAATTTCTGGGACCAAAACAATCACAGACCGGTGACGATTTAACTGGGTGGCGATCGCCCTCAAATAAATCTCTGTTTTTCCCGATCCCGTTACGCCATGTAATAGGACAACTCCATACCCTTCGATACTTTCTATTACAGAAAGAGCATCAGCTTGTTGAGCAGTAAGGGATGGAGGGACATCGGCTATGGGGACAGGATAGAGTTCCCCCCGAAAAACCTCCTGTTGATGTAAGTGAAGATACCCCTTTTGCATTAAAGCCTTTAAGACAGTCGCAGAAACGTGGCACCGTTGCAACAATTGAGTTTGTTCCAACTCTCCACCATGACGTTTCAGCACTTCTAATACTTCTTTTTGTCGATCACTGAGATGGGGAGGATCCACCGGGGCGGGAGCCAAACTAACCATAGATTTCACTTTAGGTTTTATCTGGGGTTGAGGACGCAGGAAACTCTCCACCCATCCCTTTTGGAGTAATTGTTTGAGACCCAGTCCGCCGTTGTTTACCTTGCCTTGCAGATAACGCCAGCTATATTCACCCGATGGACTCCTACGAAGTAGGGCAAGGATTTGTTGAGCTGGGGTGGAAAGGTCTGCCTCTAAAGTTAAGTTGGTATTACTGGGGTATCCCTGACCATCTATGCTGACTTCAGGATGGTTATTTTTTTTCTGGATGGAGGGCTGATGACGGGTCTGACCAAAACTACCTAACCGAATTCGTCGCTGGGTTCGCCCTAATAATCCCGGTGGCAAGGCGGTTCGCAATACCCGTATTAAAGGTGTCTGGTAATGATGGGCAACTCGTTCCAGCAACTGCCAATAGAGAATGGGGAAAAAGCCCCTGCCAATTACTTCAGTAATCTGCCGTACTCGATCGCCATTGAGACCGGCAGGAAGTTGAGTAACCAAGCGTAAAGCAATACCACTGACCTGCTGGGAACCAAAGGGTACCCCAAGCATATCACCCGCCTGAACCTCAAAATCAATTGGTGCCCAGTAGATATAAACATCTTGTTTGAGGGGGCAATCCACCAGCACCTCCCAATGACTCCCTGACTGACCCTCCACTGCCTCTTCGTCAGCATCAATGGAGTCGGTTAAGGCACTGGTGGGGAAACTACAGACCCCATTTACTAAACTGATGTCATCCGAAAACGGATTAGGAGCCATGGGAAGACCACTGGAAAAGAGGAAGATATACAGTTGACATATTCACCGGACTAACGCCGTGGTGATGCTAATTAGTGGTTCCCGGAAACCCCCTTGCTAGGGTGAACCTCCTGTTTATAGTGGAGGTCATTCTCTCCCCATGCATTTCTTTAGATGAACCACCACCATTGGAACTATTGCCAATGTAATCGTAGCAAAAATCGTCAGCAAGGGACGGGGCTTCAGACTGAATTTTTGGTAAACTTTAAAGATGTGTAACTCGGTGTCCACTATTTATTAATGCCTTCCGTCAGCGGCAGAAAAAATAACTGCTATTTATTTTATTTTTATTCTGTCGTTCCGTTTTTCAGGGTAGAGCCCAATTTATGAATGAAGCTTCTCAGCAAAACTTTGCATTTTCCATAACCACCCCAATTTATTATGTTAACGACTTACCCCACATTGGTAGTGCCTATACCACTATGGCTGCAGATGTGTTAGCCAGGTTTCATCGGCTTCGGGGAGAGAAAGTTCTGTTGATGACTGGAACTGATGAGCATGGACAAAAGATTCAGCGGATTGCTGATGAATTGGGGCGATCGCCCCAACTTCATTGCGATCAGATTGTAGCTGGCTTCCAGTCCCTTTGGCATGCTCTTAATATTCACTATGATTGTTTTGTTCGTACTACCTCACCCCGGCATGAAGCCATTGTTAAAGAGTTTTTCCAACGAGTATGGAATCGGGGAGACATTTATCTGGGGCAACAACAAGGGTGGTATTGTGTATCCTGTGAAGAATTCAAAGATGAACGGGAATTACTTGCAGAAAAACGTTGCCCCCTCCATCCTAATAAAGTAGTTGAATGGCGAGATGAACAAAATTACTTTTTTCGTCTTTCCCAGTATCAGTCGGCATTACTCACATTTTATGAAAATCATCCTGAATTTATTCAACCCTCCTATCGTCGCAACGAAGTTATCCGTTTCGTTCGTCAGGGGCTGCAAGATTTTTCCGTCTCACGAATCAATTTAGACTGGGGTTTCCCCATACCCAACGATCCTACGCATACTATTTATGTTTGGTTTGATGCTTTACTGAATTACGTCACTGGCTCTGTCGCCCCTGATCAGGAACCTACCATCCATCATGCCCTTAATTATGGATGGCCGATTTCACTACACTTAATCGGCAAGGATATTCTGCGTTTCCACACCGTCTACTGGCCGGCAATGTTACTGTCTGCGGACATGCCTCTCCCTGGACAGATATTTGTCCATGGTTTTTTGACCAAGGATGGTCAGAAAATGAGTAAGAGTCTAGGAAACACTATTGATCCAGTGGCATTGGTTGATCGATATGGTTCAGATGCAATTCGTTATTATTTCCTCAAAGAAATTGAATTTGGCAAGGACGGAGATTTTAGTGAAATTCGATTCATCAATATTTTAAATGCCGACTTAGCCAATGATTTAGGGAATTTACTGAACCGAACCATTAAAATGGCTATAAAATACTGCGATCGCCGAGTACCTGACTTTTCTCCGTCCCGTATTTCTGATCAGCATCCCTTGTATTCCATTGCCGTCAATTTAGGTGACCAAGTTAGCCAAGCCTATACCCGCCTTGCATTTAGTCAGGCATGCGAGTCTATTTTGGCATTGATACGAGCTGGTAACAAGTATGTTGACGAACAAGCTCCATGGAGTTTGTATAAGCAAGGTGAAATTACAAAGCTTTATGAAGTGTTATATAGTGTCCTTGAGTCTGTTCGACTAGCTGGCTATTTATTGGCTCCCATTATTCCTACCGTCAGCAATGCCATTTATCAACAATTAGGCTTCAAGATAGACTTGAATGCTTCGGCATCAAACCTAACCACTGAATCACAAGAATTGCCGGACTTTTCAATCCATGGAAGTTGGGGGGTATTACGTCCGGGTGATGAATTAGGTGAACCCTATTCTGTTTTTCCACGCTTGTCAGAGTTAACACCCATTGACTCCAATCCTGAAGCTGGGTCAATCCAATAAAATACCCAAAAAACTGAATGGTGGTGGAGAAACCCCTACTCCTTTTAACACGGATCTAGCTTCTGTTATGGAGTTATGAACCTTTCAACCAAGTAATTAAGAAGTCACCTGGTACTTTTCCCCATGGCAGCACTGGGGTCTTTACTATTGGCTATTTCACCAATAGTAATTTCACTTTTGGTGGAAATTCATTGCACTCATCGTCGACGATTCGGCCGCAGATCCGTCAGGGAATTACCAATCCCTTGTAAAATACCTCGACCAATTAATCCAATCCCCCGTCCTACAACTTGGGTTAGTAAATAAACCATACCATTACCAACAAAAGAAAGACTTGCCTGCAATCCAGGGGCAATAGCATCTCGTATTTCTAAAACTAGGGTGAGTACATATCGAACATCTTTCAATTGGATTAATTCAGTTGTACGGGGAGCATAGATAGGATACCGTTTAATTCCAGAACCAGTGGTTGTTAGCAACCAGAAGCAACTTTCAAAAATTGCCTTTGGCTCCCTGATATAGTATTCAATTCTATATTTCCAAGATAATTGGTTGCGAAACCGCTCAATTTCCCGTGTTGATAGAAGACGACGGTGATAGAAATTCTGCTTCATCACTTCAACGTTAGCAAAACAATTGAGCAGGGGTTGAATCACTCCATTTGCCACCTGAATCACTAAATTTTGTAGGATCAGTTCTGCCCGTTCCGTTGCAATAGGATGACCAAAGGGATAACTCTCATGATCGACGGTCAAAGGGGTTTGGAATAGAAGGTGGGATAATAATTCTGTGACAAAGGGGATTCGTTCTAAGATGATACGTTCGATAACCAATCGTTCTCTTAATAATGTTGGGACAACTTCAATGGACTGAGTTTCCCGTGATGGGAGGCTGGTGGAAGGATAGAGGTAACCATCTATCTGTAGGGTATAGTATTTCCCAAAGAAGTCGCATAGGGTGTTATGCCATAGGTCTGTTAATATTTGCGTCCGCTTCAGAGGCAATTGAACGGATGATAACTGGGAAAACCTCAACTCCCCCAGCAGGTCTTCCAGTTTTCGCAGAATCAAATAAAATAATTCCTGACGTTTTTCAGGTCTGAGAATATCAATTTCCAGTGGAGATTCAGTTTGATTCATTAGTCCACCTTCAATCTGAATCAACATGGTTTCCATCAACTGGGACTGGACTGTTTCCAGACTAACTGGTTTATCGAAACCAGTTGATAAACCAGAATGGGATTGTGTGAGAAAAGAACCCACCCCTCTGTTACGGGTTATTCCATCTAATTGGGAGTTCATCCATCCTCCCCCTAGTCTTGTAAAGGGTTTCTTGGATTGCCTATTCTCCCGGGGGAGAATTTTTCTTGCCACCCACTGTGCTGCCCGCATTTCCCGTCGTCGTCCCAACAAAATGAATCGATCCAATTCACGGAGATGGGGGAGTTGTAATTGTTCCTCCAATCGAGCAATCCCTGCCTGGAATAGGTCTAACCCTTCGTGATCCCTGGACGGATCAGTGGACGAAAATTCAGGACTGATTTGTGTAATAGGGGATACGGTGGGTATGGAGATGGACTGGGGAGATTGAGACCAATCTGTATCATCGGCAAGGATCTTATGTAATAATTCGTGGAAGGATGCCAGAGACCCTCCCTTTTGGAAAAAACCAGCTACCCCCAATTGACGGATTGATTGAAGCAGTTCAGCCTCTCCCCAGGCAGTTACTAGTAAAATTCGTAAAAATGGATAACGGGAACGCACTGTCCGACAGAATTCCCACCCCGTCTCCCCAGTAGCATCAGCCCCAGTGAATGGATCCACAATCACCATATGGACTGCACTGGTCTCCAGCGGTGATTCAGTGGTTGGGGGTAAAAGGGTAGACAGTAATTCCAACCCCATTTCTCCAGTTTCAGCCTCTCCCACCACCTCACTATTTGGAAAGTTTAACAATCCTGTCTTCAACCCTATGCGAAAAATAGGATCCCTATCGATCAGGACGATTTTGACTGGGGTTGGGAAAGACATCATTTAATGTAATCAATGAGGAAGGAGAGTACCACACCTTTGTAGACTATGTATATAGACTAAGTGGCTGTTCACCGTTCAGTTACTTCATGTCCAGTGTTGACGATTGCCTCTTGAATCGATACTGAAGACAGTTGAGAATCGATACCGACCACCTTCTTCCCCACATCAATGGTGACCTTGGCGTGGGCATCTAAGTTGAATAGAGCACCACGAATGGTATCAGCACATCCAACACACATTATGGTAGGCACTTGGAAATATCTGGTCATAATTGAGTGAGAATATCAGATAAATTAGATAATGATTATTAAGTATAAAGTTTAGTGCCATGGATATTACTGACATCAGACGTAATTTAGAAAAGACATTTTATCGCCTGGGTAAAACCCAGGACTATCTTTGACCTCCCCGCCCTAACCGCTAAAATTCACGATTTAGAACAAATTGCCGCTCAACCTCACTTTTGGGATGATCAAGTTGGAGCCCAAAAGATTTTGCGGGAATTGGATGACCTTAAATCCCATTTACACCAGTATGATCAATGGAAATTTATCTTGGATGATACTGGTGCAATTTTAGAATTGTTAGAGTTGGAATCTGATGAAGCCTTAGGTAAGGAAGCGATTCATAACTTACAGAGAATAGCCCACGAGTTAGACCGCTGGGAACTGCAACAATTGTTATCAGGTCCCTACGATGCAGAAGGTGCGGTTTTAACAATTAACTCAGGTGCTGGTGGCACCGATGCCCAAGACTGGGCACAAATGTTGATGCGTATGTATACCCGTTGGGCAGAAAATCAACAGTATGCGGTACAGTTGGTGGAAATATCGGAAGGGGATGAAGCTGGAATCAAGTCAGTTAGTTTGGAAATTATGGGTCGGTATGCCTATGGTTACTTAAAAGCAGAGAAGGGAACCCATCGTTTAGTAAGAATCTCCCCTTTCAATGCCAATGGTAAACGTCAAACCAGCTTTGCCGGGGTTGAGGTGATGCCAATTTTAGATCATCAAGTAACGTTAGATATTCCTGATAAGGACTTGGAAATTACCACCTCTCGGTCTGGGGGTAAAGGGGGGCAAAATGTGAACAAAGTGGAAACTGCTGTGCAAATTCGCCACGTTCCAACGGGACTGATGGTACGTTGTACGGAGGAACGGTCACAACTCCAAAATAAAGAAAAAGCCCTAGCTCGTCTAAAGTCTAAACTGTTGATTATTGCCCAGGAACAGAAGGCAAAAGAAATTGCTGATATCCGTGGTGACATGGTAGAAGCCGCTTGGGGCAATCAAATTCGTAATTATGTATTCCATCCCTATCAGTTGGTTAAGGACCTGCGAACCGGTGTTGAAACCACTGGAATACAGTCAGTTATGGATGGGGATTTAGAATTGTTTATTCAGTCCTACCTAAAGCAGGAAAATCAGTTAGTTACGGTGGACTCATAATGAGTGGTTGCACCGTATTGGAAGGTGGGTATTTGAGAATAACTATTTGTTGGGAAGTCGAGGCTTTATGAACAGAGAGATTATTATTGGGGATCGGGTGCGATTAATTCAACGTCCGCAGTACTTTAAAACTGCTGAACCAATGCCCATGCTACGCCCCCCTGATTTGGTTGTCGTTGGTCAGGAGGGAATTGTGGTGGATCGTCGCCCTGGTGGATTCTGGGTAGTTCGGTTTGATAGTGGTGCAGTTTTACTGGATAGTCAGTATTTGGAATTAGTTGCCATGAATAGTGAACTTCTTTCTAAGGAAGAAATTTAATCAATGCTGACTCCCTTAAAGGTTTGAGCCCGTTGCTTCCTGGCAGGAGGAGCTTGGCTAATGTGTTCTTGATGCTGACGGTGGGCATGAAAATGTCTCTGCCATAGTTCTGGTGCATCCAACGTTTCACCACCATGACGGGTAAGGCGAGGGCGAACCTTACATAGGACAGGGGTGTTGATACAGGCACCCGCTATGATAACTTGACCTTTGGTAAGGGCTGGTAATTCCTGAAGAAGATCGCGTCCAGCCGCTTCAACCCCATGTTTTAAGCTTTCTTGATCCACAGGGTTGACAATCCTCATTAAGAATTGACTCATACATTGGGATAAAACATCAGAATCAAGTTTCCCAGGGCGCTGGGTGATTAACCCCATACCTAATCCAAATTTACGCCCTTCGCTAAGAATTGTTCGTAAAACTTGTTTGCACCGAGATGGTTCATGGGCTGGAGCAAATCGATGGGACTCTTCAATTAATACAAAGGTCGGATAAGGTAAATAATTTTCATCTTCAGAACTAAGGTTATTTTTTTGAGTATTCATCCGAGCGTGGTATGTCTGCCGTAAAATTGCAGCACAGATGACTTGTTGTTCCTCTTGGCTGATTTCATTCATTTGTAATATGGTAACTTGACCAGGTTCTAATAGATCCCGTGGAGTCAAATGTTCGAACGGATGAAAATAAGGCGATCGCTCTAGTCTTTCTAGTTTCCACTCTAATGCAGGAGCTGAAGAACCAATTTTTTCATTCCCTTCTTCATCAATTTGGCGATCGGCTTCAAAGACGGCAGCGATCAAATCGGAAGTATTCCAACGATGGTGTCCTCCCTGATGTCGTTTTAAAATTACGAATGCTTTGTTCAAAATTGATTGCTGCCTATCACTCATTTCTGGCAACAACGTGAGGATATCATAATAATCCAATGATGACATGCGGATCCGAACTTGATCTGGGGTTAGAACTTTCACTTTTGCTCTATAACCATCTTGTTCATTGGCAAACGCTGGATGTCCGCGCATTTCAGTTAATGTGCCATACTCCCCATGGGGGTCTAAAATAAGGACGGCAGCACGGTTGTGGGGTCTTAATAATTCTTCTACCAATACTCCTGCTGTGTATGATTTCCCCGAACCCGTCCCTGCTAAAATTGCCATATGGGTACTGACTAATTCCTTGACATCCAAAACCACTGAGACGGCTCCAGCATCTCTGAGAAGTAAGTCACCGATATGGGCAGAGCCAATGTCCCAGGGTTGTCGTTTATTGAGTATTTGTTGTAATAAGGTGTCTTCAGCTAAATAAACTTTTGCACCCGGTGTGGGTACATTTCTGGGGTTAACAAACCCTAGGGATGGATGGAAGTAACCAACGACATCTACGGTCACTTCATAGATTTCGGGATTAGCATAGGTAAAGCCAATTAGGGCAGCAATGGCTTGGGGATTAGTTTCAGTATCCGCAAAAAGGCGATCGGGAAGATGGTCTATGAGTCTACGGTCAGAGATTTTACCTAAAATCTTCAATGGCGGTTGTTCCAATTCCTCTATTTCGTAGTAGACAAATTCGCCAATCCGTACATAACTGTTTTCCGAAGTAATGAATACATATTGATTCCCCCCTTCTCCGGGACCTTTTACTGTGCCCATCACAGTTTTTGTTGTCAGGTGGGAAGGCTGGGTATCCATGGAAATGTGAATGAAAGACGTGACAGTGTTGGCAATGAATTTAAGCTTCAAGTCTAACTATGTATAAAACCTTAGTTTTCAGAAACTTGAATACCTTAATATAACAACGGTACATCGACCATTGGGCATCATTGCCATAATAAATCCGAAGATTAAAAGAAATTATCAATATTTCCCCTGCCTGTGGTTTTTAACCAATTCTGAGCTTCTATATAATTATTCGGCGCCAGACGAATGGCTTGTTTCCAGTATTCCGCAGCCTGATTAAACAGAATATCTCCCCTATCATTGTCCCCAGATTCCATGGCTTTTTCTCCCTGATAGTGATAGATTACTGCAATGTTATTGAGTGCCTGAGGCATACGAGGATTAAGTTCCAAGGATTGATAGTAGTATTCTAGTGCTTTATCATGTTCCCCATTACTCGTGTGAATTAAGCCAATATTGTAAAGAATGTAACTGCGATCGTTGGCATCTTCTTCCAGGCTCAATGCTTCCTGATAATTATCTAATGCTTCAGCATATTCTCCATCGGCTTGGGCAGACATGCCATCCCGATAGTAAGCGAATGCTTCTTTAGATCGTTGGTTGGTGGGTAGGATCTTCAGAATAATATCCGCCATGACGGTAAAGCTTTTGTCTACAAAATTGTCGTTACGTTGAGTTCTGGGCATGGTGATAAAACCTAGTAAAAACGATATGTAGTTCAGTTTATGGAATTATTTTAACACTTTAACGGCGGGTAAATCCGCCATTCCCCTCGTCTAACCCAACCTAAACGATGGGAACAACCATGATACATAACTTGATGGATCAGCCCGTTAGTTCAAATCAGATGGCGTTGTTTTATCAAGAATTTCAATCAGTCCAGACTGACCATCTAGCCGCACCCATTGTCCATTTTCTAGCAACTCCATGGCATGATTAACATCCATCACTGCCGGTATTCCATATTCTCTAGCAACAATTGCTCCATGGGATAACCGCCCCCCCACTTCAGCAATTAAACCCCTTGCCCTGGCTAAAAGCGGTGCCCATCCTGAATCCGTATAGGGCACCACTAAAATGGTGTCATCTTCAAGATCGGGAAAGGATTGAAACGATGGCATTAACCGGATCCGTCCTTCCACCAGTCCCGGACTTGCCCCAATCCCCTGTAATTGACTAGGCCCCACCCCCTGATGCTGACTAGTCATAGCCAAGTTGGGCTTGCCATAGACTAGCATAGGAGCAGAGAATTGCTGGTCATGGTGCCATCGACTTTGTCGTTCCTGAACCACAGCCTGAATATCCAGTCCAACAGGCTGACCAGAGTTCACCACATGTCGAATTTCATCCCATTCTAAAAAGAAAATATCCCCTGCGTTATCAATCCATCCCAGGGATATCCATTGCTGCTCCAGTGCCACCACGTTCCATCGAAGGTGGGCTAATAATTGATTATACACTTCGGTCACTTGTCCTTTTAGATCCACCCGTCTTTGTAACGTATGGGAGGGACGAATGAATTGGGAGTTGGCATGGGAAGGAGGGGGGTTGATTAAAATCTGTAACCATAGCTGTTGGACAACTTGGGGGTCTTCGCTCCACGTCGGTACGGCAATATCAGTTCCCACTTCACTCAGATAACCATACTGTTGTAAAAATTGATTGAATTGTTTTACTACATCTTGCCCGAGTGAGGTGTGTTCTAGGGTGGCAAAAATGAGACTAGGAGTTAGTGTGGTGGTAGGAGAGGACAAAATCGAGTTTAATAAAGGACGTGCTTGTTCCGCTAACTGATTCAGGGAACGCAAGGCAGCAATTTCTGGACTTTTGCCATTATCCAGGAGATGAACTGATTTTGGAGAAAGAGCTTGGCGGATAGCGACACTCAAAGGCACTAAAATACTAAAGTAGGTGATTGCAGTCAATGCCTGTAAAATTTTTTCTATGTGTTCACCGATCAACTGGGGAGACTGATGATGAACCTCCCGGACATTTGTTTCAGTTAACTGCTGGAGCAAAGGAGCTAACTGTTGCCCATAGAGTCGCTTAAAATCAGATTCTAGGCTTAACTCCCGACCACCCAACCGCAACAAACCTGGCACATTGACTAGGGTAGACCATAACGGGGGCTTGCTAAATTTTGCTCCCCGTGTCAGAAATTCTAAACTTTCCGGGGGTAGCCCCATGCGTTGGAAGATTTCACCCAGTAATGAAGCATTAAAGTAGGCACGGGAAGAATGGAGAGTGGCCGTGGCTTCAAAATCTAAGCCCTGAGCTCGTTTTCCCAGTACAATAGTAAATATCTTCCCCCAAACTCCGCAAGTGAGGGGACGGTTAATGGACCATGTTAACGGACGAATAAACCCTGGAATTACTTCAGCCGCTATCTTACGGGTCCAAATTGGGAATAGGGTGGTAATCGGGCGTGATTGCAAAATCCATACTTGTTCTCCATCATAGGTCCATTCCACATCTTGGGGGATACCATGAAAACGAATCTCCAACTCCCGCACCAACCGAGCTACAGACTGGATTAAATGGTTGGGTACATCAGGGTGGGAGGGGGAAGATACTATGGTAATAGCATCTGGTGATGCCAAGGGTTCGGCTATGGAAATGCGATATTGTTCCGGGGTAACCTGTCCAGATACCACTCGACTGGCATCCCCAGGGAGGGCTTCGATAACCACATCCTCCCCATACCCCTTAATGGGATCTCGGCTAAAGGCAACTCCCGAAAAAACCCCTAGGATTTGTTTTTGAATTAAAACTGCCATGCCTCCATCAGGTACACCCCGATCCCATCGATACTGTACTGCGTTCGGTTGAGTGTAGGATGCCAGACACTGGGTAATGGCTGATTGTAATGTAGGAGCATTGGTAATGTGGGGAATACTTATATATTGTCCCGCAGCCGAAGATCCTATGGCATCTTCACCAATGGCTGAAGAGCGAACTATCAGAGGATAATTGGGCCAGGGTTCCAGCACATTGAATAATACTTGAGGGTCATCCCCTGGCAAAAGTATCCACCCATGGGGCACTGGAAAACCCCAACGTTTTAGTTGGCAAAGGGTAGCCGCCTTTCCCCCCACTTTGTCGCCCCTTAACCGGCGATCAAGGGTTAGAAGGGCTCCATCACCGCGGAAAAATTGAAACATTGTTGATGAACCTCCTTGGTTGGCTTGCAAGGGTAAATCCAAGTCGTCGGGGATTTTATGATAAATCCAACCCATGATCCCTCCCAGTATTGTTGCGGCAACGACTCGATTTAATTCTAGGGGATGCAATAATAATGTTAAGAGAGGAAACAGGATTAATATAGCCACCTTTCCCTGCCGCCGTTCCCGGAAAATAGTGAAGCCAATCCCACCAATTAAAAAAGTAAACGCTGCCACCAGAGGGTCGTGTAACCCATATCCCCACACTACATTCGTTGTACCCGCCCCCTTTCCCATCCAGTAACGACCCATCACCAATGCCATTAAGGCTAATAACTCCCAAACCGGATCATTAGGGAAGAAAAAGCGAGTCACCCAAACAGCAGCCAGACCCTTCAGTGCCTCCAGTCCAACTGCACCACATCCCAATAAAACCCCACCATGGTAAAAAGCAGCCGAAACGCTGATGTTTCCAGTACCCACCTGTTGTAAACTTCGTCGTTGAACGGCTTCAAATAACCACTCAATTAGGGGCAACCCCCCCAAGATGGGACAGAAAATCAGGATACATAGTAGACCAATTACGGATGACACTGTGGATCTATGCCTTACATTCCATTTGACATACTCACTGATCTAAAGTAACGGTAATTATTGACATTTCATCGAGATGTGCTTGCAAGCCAATCTTAGCTTCTCTCTATGTCCGTTTTCAGTCTCCCAATACCCTATGGCGACTTTTTTGTTTTGTAGACAAGTATTTTACTTGCTTGCATTCAGGGGTGGTCTTTCCCTTGCCCTTGCTGCTTCCCCTGTTTCT
>Ga0172367_10003260_pt1 | contig 21291 bp, 21 predicted proteins | sample Lak10m_FD_114542 | JGI IMG/M metagenome (GOLD analysis project Ga0172367, IMG submission 114542) | Freshwater microbial communities from Kabuno Bay, South-Kivu, Congo - kab_022012_10m | ecosystem: Environmental > Aquatic > Freshwater > Lake | place: Democratic Republic of the Congo: South-Kivu... | reverse complement strand
GTATTGCCCATAATATGCGAAAACTGGCAGGCTGAGGCCCGCCAGTTTTTTGCCTTTTTCCCGTTTCGCTCGTTCTCGTGCGTTTTTAGGACTTTTCTCTCTTGCTTTTTGGACAGCCCCTTGATTTAATCGCCGATAAATACCATAACCACTTTTTCGGTTATAATCGCGGGCGCTTCAAAATTTGGGGAGGTGCCAGAGTGGTTGAATGGGACAGTCTCGAAAACTGTTGTGGGCTCCGGTCCACCGAGGGTTCGAATCCCTCCCTCTCCGCAGAAAAGTCCGATTTTAATGGGTCGGACTTTTTGTTTTAATTTCTTCTCAGTCCTCATCAACTTACGAAAAGGATGTTGAAATGTTTAAACGTGTTTTTCTTCATGCTCTGTTTCTGACCGCTTTTGTAGTAGGAAGCTGTGGGGGTACGCCCACGGAAGAACCACCGCTGGTGAATGAGACGCCAACTGCCATGGCTGTTGAAGCACTGCCCGCCGTCGCTCCTACGGCAACGGTAGAGCCGGTTTTAGTGGAGGCGTGTAGATTACCGGCATTTGCTTTTACCAATGTAGGCTTTGGTCTGCCGAACCCTTCGCATAAACTACTTTCTTCGGGTGATGTGAAAACGGTCGTGCTGTTTGCAGATTTTTCTGATGCGCCCGCTTCGCAAACGCCTGAGGAGATGTTTGCATTAATTTCCCCGGATGCTGAAAAATTTTTCGGTGTAAATTCGTACGGGAAAATGAATTGGGAATTGTCGCCGCATTTTGTGTGGCTTCGGTTAAGCCAGCCTTCTTCTTTCTATGGCGATGCGATTCGATCTTATGAGGGACATTTGCAGTTTTTGCAAGAGGCTGTCAATTTAGCAGATGCAGAGATCGATTTTTCGACAGCCGATTCGGTTGTGGTGATCGTTCCGCTGGAAGCAGAGAATGTTGGGTATGGTCCTGCGTTTGGTGCGAACCCGGGCGAAGGGTATTCGGCAGATGGTAAGGTATTTGCCAATGGGGTCACCTCTGGTGCAGATTTGCCCGCATGGGGCTTTTTGTGGATCAACCACGAGTCAGGACACACAATGGGTTTGCCCGATTTGTATGCCTATCAATTCGATTACGCAAATTACGACGACCAGCACCGTTTTTCCGGCGGCTTTGGATTGATGGGCTACATCGATGGGCTTGCGCCGGAGTTCTTTGCCTTTGAACGTTGGCAATTGGGCTGGCTGGGCGATGAACAGATCATCTGTCTACAGAAAGGTGAGCAAACTGTTGCGCTTACACCAATAGAAACAGAGGGTGGTGTGAAAGCTGTGATGATCCCCGTCAGCGAGAGTAAGGTTGTGGTTGTAGAATCCCGCCGCGCCGTTGGGTATGATGCGGGGCTTTTAAAATCGGGCGCTTTGGTTTATACAGTGGATACATCCATTCCTTCGGGCGAAGGGACTTTGGTTATATATCCCATCCTTGAAGGTGACCCGTATCGATATCAATCGCCGCTTGCCATTGGCGAGGTTGTGACAGTGGACGGTGTGACCGTGACCGTACTTGATGCTTCGGATGGCGGTGATACGGTGGAAATAACCATCACAAAGTAGAACATTGTTTGGTGGTAAGATTCCAAAGATGAAACTAAAACTTGCTCTTGCTCAGATCAATACCAAACTTGGAGAGGTTGAAGCCAACCTCTCCAAACATTTAGAATATATTGAGAAGGCGAAGGCTCAAAAAGCTGACTTGATCGTTTTCCCCGAACTTTCGCTCACAGGATATGTGTTGCAGGATTTGGTTGCTTCTGTTGCTCATACCCCCACAGATGCCGACCCGATCTTCAAGCCTTTACTTGCCGCCTCCAATGACCTTGATATTGTAGTTGGGTTCGTGGATGAGGACTCTCGTCATCGCTTTTACATTGCTTCTGCCTATCTTTCCGGCGGCAAGGTTCTACATGTTCATCATAAGGTGTATCTGCCAACGTATGGGCTTTTTGACGAAGGACGTTTTTTTGCATGGGGTGATGCTATCCGTTCGTTCGATACAAAGTTTGGGCGGGTGGGGATGCTCATTTGTGAAGATTTTTGGCATGCCTCGCCTCCGTACCTGCTTTGGCTGGATGGCGCCGACATTATGCTTTTCTCTTCTGCTTCACCCGGGCGCGGATTGAACGACAAGGATAAACTCGAATCGGCACGCTGGGTGGAACGAGTGAACAAGGCGTATGCCAGCATGTTCACTTCGTTTGTGGCACACGCCAACCGCGTAGGATATGAGGATGGTTTGCACTTTTGGGGCGGTGCGACCATTTTTGACCCGAACGGTGAAGAACTGGCTCATGGACCATATAACGAAGAAGCTATCACTTATGCAGAATTGGACTTGAATCAGCTTCGCCGCACACGGGCGCGCCTGCCGCTTCTGCGGGATGAGCGCACTGCGTTGGTTCAAAAAGAGTTGGATAGGATTCTCTCCCGTGGCTGATATTAACCTCTCTATTAATACAGACCTTGCCCGCGAGATACTCGTAGGTTTTATCAAATCTGAGATCACACGAGTGGGGATGAGCCGCGCGGTTATTGGTCTATCTGGCGGTATCGATTCGGCGCTTTCGTGTGCTTTGGCAGTGGAAGCGTTGGGCAGGGAAAATGTACTCGCTGTGCGTATGCCTTACAAGGCATCGAGCCAGGGGTCTTTGGATCATGCCCAATTGTTGATCGATCAACTTGAAATTCCAAGCAAGACCATTGAGATCACAGATATGGTTGAGCCGCTTTTCAGGTTTGAGCCGGAAATGTCCAAACTGCGCAAGGGAAATATTATGGCGCGCGAGCGTATGATCGTTATTTACGACCAGAGTGAAGTGTTCAAAGGTTTGGTTGTTGGGACGAGTAACAAGACCGAGATATTGCTGGGGTACAGCACACTCTTTGGCGATTCGGCAAATGCGCTTAACCCGATCGGTGATTTATATAAAACGCAAGTGCGTCAGCTTTCGCGGGCAATGAACATCCCTGCGCCGATCATTGATAAAGCGCCTTCTGCTGATCTGTGGGAAGACCAGACCGACGAGAACGAACTTGGCTTCACCTACGAAGATGTGGATCGCTTGCTTTACCTGTTGGTAGACCAACGGTTTAGTTTGCAAGAGGCGGTGGATGCGGGGTTTGATAAAAAATTCGTTGAAATCGTCACCGCACGCATACGGCGCAATCAATTCAAGCGGATGCTTCCGCCTATCGCAAAGGTCAGCAACCGCACGATCGGGTATGACTTTTTGTACCTCCGTGACTGGGGTACTTAACTCTTGTTGTAAGAAAAATTCAAAGAACAAGATGCAATCGCTTCGCAGGAAGTGATTGCATCTTTCTGGAAACTTGCATGTTACAAATTCCCCCTTCTCTAAAACATAAAAAATTCTTCTATCTCTGGCTGGGTCAGCTCATTTCCATTACGGGTACACAGATGCAATTATGGGCGTTGTTCTGGCATGTAAACCAGTTGGATAAGAACCCGATTGCCCTGGGGGGGATTGGATTGGCGCGCTTTCTGCCCGTGGTTATCTTTTCGCTTATCGGCGGCGCGCTCGCAGATTCGGTGGACAGGCGCAAGGTGATGTTCGCCACTCAATCGATCGCTGCCTTTTTGGCTTTAGGGTTGGCATTATTCACCCAGTTCGAGCAAATTACCATTTGGCATATCTATTTGATCACAGCTTTGCAGGCGGTGGTGGTGGCGTTTGATGGACCTTCGCGTCAGGCGTTGATACCGAACCTGCTGCCTAAAAAAGACCTGCCCAATGCCTTTAGTATGACCTTCACTGCTTTTCAGGCGGGCGCAGTATTGGGTCCCGCCCTGAGCGGCGTTATCATCGCTTCGTTCGGGCAGGCGGCGGTGTATTACTTCAATGCGATTTCTTTTGCGGCTGTGTTGGTTGCGTTGTTTATGATCGGCGATGTGCCGCAATCCATCGCCGAACGTTCGGCGGGCGTGAGCCTTGAATCCATTAAGGATGGTTTTCGTTTCATTCTCGCCAAGCCGATCATCTTCTCAACCATGCTGATCGATTTTGTGGCGACCTTTTTTGCTTCGGCAAGTACGCTCATGCCCATCATTGCCACTCAAGTGCTGCAAGTGGGTGTGGTGGAGTATGGTTATTTATCGGCGGCATCAGCGGTTGGGGCTGTGGCGGTGGCGCTTGTCTTTTCGCAGATAAAAGAACTGCGGAATCAGGGAAAGATATTCCTTATCGCAGTGATCGTTTTTGGTATTGCAACGGTCATTTTTGGGCTTACCAGATCGCTGATCGTGGCGTGGCTTGCCATTGCTGTCACCGGCGGTGCGGATGGGGCAAGTACGATTGTCCGCAATACCATTCGTCAGTTGCAAACGCCCGATCATGTGCGCGGACGAATGACCAGCATCAATCAGATATTTTTCATGGGTGGTCCGCAGTTGGGTGAGATTGAAGCCGGGTCGGTGGCTCAATTTCTTGGCGCACCTTTTGCTGTGATAACCGGCGGTATTGGCTGTATTGTTGGTACCATTCTCGTCGCGTGGAAGTGGCCCCAACTCTGGTCTTATTATGGTGATGAACCCATCGAAGCGGGTGAATCAGCCGCCGCTCCCTCTGCCGGGGCTTCGATGATCGCCAACAGAGTCCGTAAACAGTGACCAAACCAAAAGAAAGTACAAGGTTAGATCACCATAATGCTTAAGACATTGAAAAAGGTATTTCCAATTGCAATTCCTGTGGCGATCGCTGCCGCCGGAATTTATCTTTATTTCACGGTTGAAACTGGAAGATCTGCCGAACGGACGGCGCAGGTGGTAAGCTGGTTCAAAGACCCCGCCTCACGCCCCGACTTGATGATGACTCTCGGCACAAGCTGTGGTGATGCGCCGTTTACTTTTCCCACCAATGGACTGATCGGCTTTATTTGGGATGACTCCTTTCGCCCTGGTCACCGGCACAGCGGCTTGGACATTTTTGGCGGGGCGGGCGTGGGGGTGACGCCCATTGTTGCTGCATACCCAGGTTACTTAACGCGGCTGGATGATTGGAAATCCACTGTTATTATTCGTGTGCCAAATGATCCATTACAGCCTTCACGTCAAATATGGGTGTATTACACTCACATGGCAGATGCAGCAGGAAATTCTTATGTTTCTGAGGAGTTTCCGCAGGGAACCAAAGAAGTGTACGTGGAAGCCGGAACATTTCTCGGGTATCAGGGGAATTATTCCGGCGACCCGTTTAACCCTGTAGGCGTTCATTTGCATATTTCCATTGTGGAGGATGATGGTTTTGGCGCTTTTAAGAATGAACTTGATATTGAGAATACATACGACCCAACGCCATATTTTGGGATGCCCTTGAATGCAAACCTGAATCCAGATACCATACCGGTTTGTAATTAATAAAAAGGAAATTATTTTGAAAAACAAAGTTGTGTTGATCACTGGTGCAGGGAAGGGGATTGGGCGCAGGCTGGCAGAAGAACTTGCCAAACGTGGAGCTATTATTGCCGCCAACGATATTTCCCCCATGAACGTTGATAATGTAGTAGAGGGAGTGCGCGCCCAGGGCGGACAGGCAAAGGCGTACATTGAAGACGTGGCAAAAAAGGTGGGGGTGCAGATGTTGATAAAAAGCGTGGAGGATGATTTCGGCGGGATCGATGTGTTGATTAATCACGCCGCAGTTGAGCCGCATACACCCCTTCTGGATATGGATGAATGGGACTGGCATCGCGTGATCGATGTGAACCTGACCGGTGCGTTTCTTATGTCGCAATCGGCGGGGCGTGTGATGCGTGAAAAAGGTTCCGGTGTAATTCTTAGTTTGGTTACAGGGGCAGGTGAAAGCAAGAAAGAGGCGGGCGCGTATCTGGCTGGCAAGGCGGGGCTGGCAGAATTATCCCGCCATTTGGCACGGGAGTTGAATCTGTATGGGGTGCGCGTTTTTTCTGCATCCACATTTGAAGAAGCCATGATGGTTCTGGAGGATTTATGAAAGAATTATATGAATACAGGGAAAAGATATTGGAACGCCTGCCCGCAGCGGTAAGTGAATTTTGCGAAGAGTGCCGCTCGTTTGCAGACCCAATGGCAGAAGTGGAAGAGGGGTGGAATGTACATCAGATCGCTTCTCATGTGCGCGATGTGAACCGTGAAGTGTACGGTTTGCGCATTCGGCGTACGTTGAATGAGAATAATCCGCTCTTGAAAAACTTTGACCCGGATACCTGGATGGCAGAGCATTACGACAGCAATGAAGATATTCAAAAGGTGCTCGGTGAGTTTGAGGCGGAGATGAGCGACCTTCACCGTATTCTGCTTCAAACTTCACATGAAGATTGGTCTCGTATGGGGACGCATGAATCATTGGGTCCTGATCTAACCTTGCAGCTATGGGTTGAACGCAGCCTTGCGCACTTGGAGGAGCACCTGGCTGCTTTGAGAAACATAAAAAAATAAGCGAAATTTGCCCGTTTTTTGATAATTTACTGTAAAATATTTACATGAAAAAACAACGAATCGTTTTGGTTGACGACCATGAAGTAGTGCGGCTTGGTTTGAAGGCACTTTTAGACCGACATCCGCAATTTGATGTGGTTGGTGAGGCTGGTTCGGCGCGTGAGGCGTTGGAGCAGACAGCCGCCCTTAAACCGGACGTGGTGGTGATGGATATTCGATTGCCGGGCACTTCAGGCATTGAAGCCTGCGAGCAGATCGTTGGACAGTTCCCCAACACCAAGGTGATTATGCTCACTTCCTATGCCGAGGATGAGATGCTGTTCTCTGCCATTCGAGCAGGCGCTTCGGGGTATATCCTTAAGCAGATCGGCAGCGAAGATTTGATCAAGGCATTGGAATCTGTCGGGCGCGGTGAAGCGCTGCTTGACCCTGCTGTGACCCAGCGAGTATTTCAGGAAGTGCGCCGCGCAGTGAAAGAGGAAGAGGCTTCGGCTTTTGCTCACTTGAGCCAGCAGGAAAAGCATGTGCTTTTGCTTGTTTCTGAGGGTAAGACGAACCGTGAGATCGCGAAAAATCTGTTCCTCGGCGAAGGGACGGTGCGCAACTATGTTTCGAGTATTCTTTCGAAGTTGAATGTAAATAACCGTGCCGAAGCTGCCGCCTATGCAGTGGAGCATAACCTGCGGGATTATATTTCGTAGCCTTTTGAATCTAAAGCGACCCTGAAATTCCAGGGTCGTTTTTTTTTGTTCTTCAGGATCAAGTGGGGTAAAAAAGGGGAAGCACTACCCAAAACCAGATATCTGTTTTTTACAAAATTTCTTCGTGCTAGTCTGTTAATTCACCGAGTTGGTCAATGTATTCATTGAGCATGGCAAAAGCATCTTCGATCGGTTGCGTGGAGGTCATGTCGATGCCAGCCGTTTTGTATACATCCATGGGAGATGTGGAAGAGCCTGCTTTGAGGAAGTTGATATGATCCTGCGCTGCGCCGGAGACACCATCCAGTACACGTTTTGCAATGGCGTGTGCGGCGGATATGCCAATGGCATATTGGAATGAGTAAAAGTCAATATATAGATGAGTGGTGAACGTGCCCCAGGTAATGCCAACACGGTCGCGGTTTACATTCATTTCACCGCCGTAGCCTTCACTGAAGAGGTCTGCCATCAGGTTGTTCATGTAGTCGGCAGTGAGGGGCTGTCCCTTTTCGGCGCGTTCGTGTGTCGCCAGTTCAAAGCGGGCGAGGGTGGGCATGATAAAGAAGTAGCGGTGGAAGTTGCCCATGGCTTCTTCAAGCAATGCGATCTGGAAGGATTTTTCAGTTTTGGTCTTGAGCAGGTGGGCACGCGTCATTGCCTGATTGAAGTTGGAAGCTGTTTCAGCAATGATGGATGGGTAGGTGTAGTACATCATGGGTTGGGCGCGGCTGGCGTAGTACGCGTGGATGGAGTGCCCGAGTTCATGCGAGAGTGTGCTCATTGAGCCAACATCATCGGTGTAGCTCATCATGATGAAAGGATGCGTGTCACTCGGTACACGGGTTGAGAAGGCGCCTTCACGTTTTCCGGCATTGGGCGCCCAATCTACCCAGCGGTCTTCGAGGCAGCCTTTGCGCATGGTGCTCACGTATTCATCGCCCATGGGGGCAAGTCCTTCGCATATCCAATTTACGGCGGTTTCAAAAGGGACCTTGTGTTTCTTGCTGCTGAGCGGCGCCCAAATATCGTATGGTTGCAGCGTTTTCACTCCCAATGCTTTGCGGCGGATGCGCCAGTATTTGTGCCACATGGGCAGGTTCTTTTGGAAGATGTTAAGCAGGTTGTGGAACATTTCCACGGGTACGTTGCCATTGAAGAGGGTTGCTTCAAGCGATGAGTTGAATCCGCGCGCCTTCATATTGAAAACATTGGATTTAATGGACGCGGCGAGATTTCCTGCCAACGTATTTTTGAATTCAAGATATTTATCGTTGTAGTTATTCCACGCGGTTTTGCGTGTTTTTCGGTCGGGAGAGTGCAGCAGCGAATTCTTGGTGCTTTGAGTTAGTTCGAGTTTATTGCCTTTGCTGTCTTTGGCTGCTTTGAACTTGAAATCGGCGTTGGCAATTGCCCCTGCCGTCATGCGGACTGCCTGAAAGGGGTCTCGTAACATGCCCATAAGTTCTTCCACTTCAGCGCTGCGGACGTGCGCCTGTTTGCGGAACAGATCAGTGAAGAAGAAATCGTATAGTTTCATGCGGGGATCAGAATCAATCCATCCGCGTAGTGTAGATTCGCCGATGGCGAGCAATTCCGGTTCCAGGTACGAGGCGGCGGCGCCTGCCTGCGCTAGAGCCGCCATGGCTTTGCTATTCATCGCTGCGGCAGCCGCATCGTTCGCATCCACCGCGCTGGACATGGTTGCGTACACTCGCATTTTAGAGGCGCGCTGGTCAAGCGCATCCATGACCAGCATGGCTTCGAGGAAAGTGTCTACGCTTTCGCCCAGGCGTCCTTGAAATTTTTTCACGTCGGGCAGGCTGTTCAATAGTTCGTTTACTGCGGTGTCAAACTGTTCAGGTGTCGTGAAAACGCTTTCTGCATTCCAGGTTTGTTCTTTACCGACTTTTGAGCGGGGCATTGGGTTGGTCATGATGAAGCTCCTGTTGCGGGATTATTGTTTGGTGATCGTCACGCTCGATGTCTGCGAGGCGGGGGCATTCCCACCGCTGGCAATGGCGTTGCTGGCGATCTCTGGTGCGCCCATATCTGCATCGCTGATGGTGTGTGTGGCGTTGCAGGTGATGGTCGCATTTGGTTCAATGGTGGCGTTGGCATCTCCGCAATTAAATGGAGCCGCCGTGATCAAACTATCTGTGATCATAAATTGGGCGGGTCCGAGCGCAGTGGTTCCACTGTTCTTGATCGTATACGTTAGCGTAATCACCTGACCAGTTTGTGAATAGGTTGCGGGGTTGGCGGTGGTGGTAAGTGTGAGAGAAGTTGCGTTTTTACTAATGATGACGCTGGCAGGTGCGGAGGTGAGCCCGTTCCCCGCGGCGGTGGCGCTGCTGGAGAAAGATGCCGTATCCATGTTTGCCTGTGTGGTCGTGTAGCTTGCAGAACAGGTTACGGTGGTATCAGGTGCAAGGGTTATGTTTGCTGCGCCGCAGTTGAATGGGGTGGCTCCCGCTAAGGTTTCGGTGACAGTGAACTGGGTGGGTCCGAGTGTGGTTGTGCCGGTGTTCTTGATCACATAATTCAGCGTAACTACTTGTCCCTGCTGTGTGTAGGAATTCGGCGAAGCGGTGACACTCAAGGTAAATGCAGTGGTGCTGGGCGTACCGCTTGATGATCCGCTCAACAGCGGCAGGTTTAACCCGGCGGTGTAATGCGGCACTTTTACTTCTCCGCCGACCGTCAATGTATTTCCGTTAACGCGTTGGGTGAGCCCCGGGTCTGCGCCATATTTTTGGGCGATGCTTGTCCACGTGTCGCCGCTTTGGACAACATGTTTTGTGACGCAGGGTTCAGGCGAAGCATGAACCGTTCCCTTGCTGCCTGGGCTGGGGATGTTGACCACGGTTCCTGCTTTAATTTGGGCTGGGTTCGCCAACTGTGAATTTGCTGCCACCGTTTGGTTTGGATCTGCCCCGTAACAGCGGGCGATTTGCCACAACCATTCACCATCACGAACAGTATGCTGAATACTGCCGCTAGCGCCTGTGGGCGCTTCGCTTTTGGTGAGGGTAGCCTTGACTGGTTGTGAAGGGCTTGCCCCGCCGCCCGAAGCAATGGCATCGGTTGCAATGGAGCCGCTGGAAATATCGGCGGCGGTGACGGTGTATGTGGCGGTGCAGGTTAAATTCTCTCCGGGGGCTATGCTTGCATCCGCATTGCCGCAGTTGAAGGGATTGTTATTGTTGATGCCGCCATCGGCAATGGTGAACTGGGCGGGTCCCAGCGCGTCTTTGCCGGTGTTCTTGATGATATAGCTGTAGGTGATGGTTTGCCCCGCTGTGTTAAATGTGGTTGGAGCGGCTGTCTTTTCAAGCGCGATCTGTTTTGACGGGATGGTTGGAATGTTGGTGCTGACCAGGTTGGAGGCTGTATTGTATACGCTGACCGAAACCGCGATGGGAATGGAGCCGTTATCGAGGTCTGCCTGTGTAAGAATATGATCGAGGGTGCATTCGATGATCTCACCTGTATCGAGGCGTTCATCAAGATTGCCGACAGTGTTGATCGGCGGACAAACCGGCGATGCCCCGTTGAATGTAATGTTGGGCGGGGTATCATCTGCCAATTGGTTGTCGATCATTTTAACTACGAATTTCAGCGGCAAGGTTTGATTGACGGTATTGAGGGATAAGGCGGTGTCGTATTGTAAGGCGAGTTCAACAACCACTTGCGGCAGGGCTGGGGTGGCTTGCAACTCTGGCAGCGCCGATTGGGTTTCAGCGGAAGTACCGCCGCCCAAACTGCACGATACGAGAAGGATTGCGAGCAGAAGGGTAATTAGAAACGGCAATGTGTATTTTTTCATGTCCACTTCCTTTCTCTTGCTATGGTTAACCATTTTTGGTCTACCGTTTTTAACGGGAAACCTCTATTCGACTACAAAGGAAAAAGTCCAAAGATGTCCTTTTGTGGCACGTTGTGGTAAAAAATCCCGCTTAAATATTATATCCGCGATACGCGGGAAAATTTGCCGAATAAAAAAAGACAGTATGACCCATCTTTTTTTATTCGATCTCCTGCACAAGTGCTCTCGCCGCAGCCCCCGGCGGCGAGGACGCCGCCGGGGGCAGGGTCAAAAACGGACTATGGACTTATTTGTAAAGTTTTAATCCCTTTGCGATCAACCCATCCAGATATCGTTTTGGCAAAATGGACATCACCCATGTAGTAAAGGGCTGCGGATTCACAGCGTATCTTACGCGCGGGCGACTGGCAGTGAGAGCCTTGTGGATAATTTCTGCCACTGCTTCGGGCGGCAATCCATTGCGTCCATTGCCAAGGGCATGTTTTTGGAAACGTTTGGCGGGTTCGTAATATTCCGTTCCTTGCAACTCTTCAATATCCACTTCTTCAGCTTTGTCCCAGATCGGCGTGGCAATGGGACCCGGCGCCACAATGATCACATCCACTCCGTAAAGCATCATCTCGCGGCGCATGGATTCGGAGAGTCCTTCCAGCGCGTGTTTGGATGCGGCGTATGCTCCAAGGAAGGGACTTCCATTTTTGCCGGATATCGAGGTGATGTTGATAATGCGCCCGGGCGTGCCTGTAAAAGAACGTTCTGCGCCAAGCAGGGGGGCGAAGGCTTGCGTCACAATTAGCTGCCCGGTGACGTTGATCTCCAGTTGTTTGCGAAATTCTTCGATCTTATACAGCAGGATGGCAGATGAGACAGCCACACCAGCATTATTCACCAATCCAGACAGAGGTTCGCCGTTCAATTCTGTACGAAGCATTTGTGCCGCAGCGTGGACGGCGGTCTCGTCGGTGATATCGAAGATCAATGGGGTGAATCCGGCTCCAAGGTCGGTTTTGAGGCGGTCTGCATCCGCCTGTTTGCGCACGCTGCCGTAGACGTGGAATCCCCTTTGAATCAGGAGTTTGGCTGTCGTGTAGCCAATTCCAGTGGAAGCGCCTGTAACAAGAATATGTTTCATAATATTTTTCATACCTTTTTTCTTTTAAGTAGGCGATCGAAATAAATTTTAAAAAGAGCATCTAAGAAAAGACTATAATATTGCCTGTTGTATCCTTAAATTTAAATTACTCTCTTGCATAGGTATTTTGGTCTCCTGAAATTCTACTTCAAATAATTTCATTCTGTCTTAGGCGGCATTGCCGAAGACAGAATGATCTGAGTTTTTAAGGCTTTTTCAAGAGACCTGATATCGGGATTTCAAAAATTAAACATGACTGCCGCTTCAGAGAATTCTCAAAATAATGTTTCCATTCGTACCGATCTTTGCCCGGGTGATATTGGGCAGATCATGTCGATGCATGGAAGGCTGTACTTCAAAGAATATGGCTATTCCCAGCCATTTGAGTATTACGTGGCGTTAAGCCTTGCCGAATTCGCCCAGCTTTATTCCCCTGAGCGGAATCGAATTTGGGTTTGTGAATATGATCAAGGCATGGTCGGTTCATTGGCGCTGATGGATCGCGGTGATGCCGCCCAATTGCGCTATTTTCTTTTTGAGCCGGAGTATCGCGGTTTAGGGTTGGGTACGCAGTTAATGGATTCTTTTATCGAGTTTATGCGCGAGCGTGCTTACAAATCATCTTATCTGTGGACAACCGAGTAGCAGGTGGGTGCGGCGAAACTATACAAACGTTATGGCTACAAACTCACCGAAGAAAAACCATCTACAGCTTTTGGTATTTCACTGGTTGAACAACGTTATGATTTAATTCTTTAGTAGGCATCTTACGTAAGTGATTTGGATTCCAGAAGTTCTACTTCAGGCAGTGCCGCCGAAAGTAGAACGTTCGGAGTCCTTTTGCGTTTTTAAGACTTTCGCAAGAGGTCTAATGTTTGAATTCAAAACTTCCTGCGTCCACACCGTTTACTTCAACAAGATAAACACCCTTGCCCAAGCCAGATGCATTGATCGGTAGAATTAAGCGGAAGGTTTGGGGGAAATCCACGCAAGTTTCGCCGAACTCCACTTCCCGAATCGAAATGCTGATTCTCGTGTTTTCACCTTCCCGAGTCAGCGTTTGTTCAATACTTTTTATCTGCGAGCAGGCTTTCTCGAAATGCACATCCACCGTCACAGAGACAGGGGTTGGTGAACCCATGCCAACTTCTACATGGGCATATTCGATAATTGCCAAGTCACTCGCCATCTCCAACTCGGTGAGGGGCGGCTGGGGCGTATTGCACGCGCTCAAAAAAACGCTGGTGAGAAATACTAAAAAAAAGCCAGTCATTACTTTCATGCTTCTCTCACGAATGTAAAACTTTTTTTGTTGCATTAAATGCCAATGGGGGTAATTCATTACGTTTGAACCATTCCACTGCATCGGCGTCATCTGCTGGCGCCATCACCCCGCCGGTCACTTCTGCCAGATAAACAATAATAAAATCTGCGCCGCGTTCGTGTTCCTTGCCCGCGATCACATCCAACACGCTTTTAATGCGTACGGTTAGTCCGGTCTCTTCAAGGCATTCTCTCGCTGCCGCCTCTGCGGGATCTTCACCGCCGTTTACGAAACCAGCAGGCAGAGTCCACAGCCCGCGAAACGGTTCGTTGGCTCGCTGCACAAGCAAGACACGGCTGTCCTCTTCCACAAGAACAGCCGCTGCCACTTTGGGGTCTTGAAAATGAATGTACTTGCATTGCGGGCAAAACGGGCGCACCTGACCAAACAAGTCTTTGTGTTCTACTGCAGCGGCGCAACGGGGGCAAAACTTAATGACGAAATTCCCTGCCATATCAACGCCATTTTTTTCGGGCAGATATTTTCATAGCCCATGTGGTGATTCCGCTGATAAGGCTGATGATGAAAAATATCAAAGCCCATTGATAAGGGGACGCCGCTTCTTTCTGGGTTTTGGGGTGGGCTGCTGTTTCAGGAGCTGTTACTTCCTCTGAGGGTGCGGTTTTGCTTGTTTCAGCTTCACCTGCATTTAGATTTGAAGTTGCTTCAACGGCAATGCGAGCGCCATCTTCGGTGATGACAATTTGTGGGGTGGCTGTTTCCATGCTTTGGTCTTGCATTGCAAGAGAGGGTTCTTCCATTGCTTCCATCGGCGCGGATTCCATTGCCATATCTGCGCTTTCCTGGTTGGCGCTGTCTTCGCTAAATTTAGCCATGGGGGCGGCTGCTCCCATGGTCACTGTTGAAGAAAGAGCGGTGGATGTAAACGAAACCAAAAAAAGAATGGAGGCAAACACCGTTGCCAGCCTAAAGAATGGATAGGCTTTTGGCATGGGCGGTTTCAGCCCAGCCATTTGGCGGGTCAATGTAAAGTTGCGAGGAGCTTTGCGGGTTGGGAGCTTTTGTAAAACGCTTCGGGCGGTGCGTAGACTTCGTAGCGCTGAATCAAGTTCGAGGTCGGTGTTGAGGCGGGCTTCCAGCCTGGCTGAATCAACGGCGTTGAGTTGCCCGTCAAGATATGCGGAGAGGAGTTCAATATCACGTCGATTCATCAGGTGTTCTCTCCATCAAGACGAAACGCGGCGGGTAAAAGTTCCTCGAAAGATCGCAGACATTCGCGCAGTTTTAATCGTGCGCGTGCAATTCGGCTTTTGATGGTGCCGAGCGGTACGCGGATGGTTTGGGCTACTTCGCTGTAATCAAGCCCTTGCACATCGGCGAGAACCACAGCGGTACGGAATTCGGTTGGCAGGGCGTCGAGGCAGTGTTGAATGGCGTGTTCCAGTTCGTCGGCTTCTGCTTGTTGGGCGGGCGTTAAGTTTGGATCTGCCAGCCATTTTGGAGATTCGACCTCATCGCCGTCATTTGTTTCAGGTTCAAGCGGTGTGGTGGGACGGCGTTTTTTTCGGCGCAGTTCATCGAGGCAGGCGTTTGTCACGGTTCGCAAGAGCCATGCTTTGAAAGAGCCGCCGCGAAATGATCGAATGCTTTGAAATGCAGAAATGAAGGCTTCTTGTGAAGCGTCCTGCGCTTTATCGTCGTCGCCCAAAATACGCACGGCTGTATTGAAAACCGCATCCTGATAATGCAGGACGAGCGTATTGAAGGCGTTTAAGTCGCCTTGTTGTGCCGAGGTGATGAGCGCGGTTTCATCCATAACTGTGTTTATTTTTTGCGGCGCGTGATCTGAATGTAAACCCAGCGCCAAACCGCCATGCCAACCGCATTTGAGGTTGAAAAGGCGAGGGCGAATACTGGCAACGCTGGTGCGTTGAGCCAGGCTCCACGCAGTAAAACGGCGAGCGGACCCACGTAAAGAAATGCGAATGCAACCTTCCAAAGATTTTTTGGATCGGCAATGGCTTCTTCATTGAAAAGCCCAAGCATGGGGGCGAGTATGAACCAGCTTAGGAGCGCCGGGATGAAAATTGCGATCATGCGCGGCAGGAAGGCGGCGCCTGTTTCGCCGTGGGTCGCAAAGCCGATCACCGTGAGTATGGCAAGGGTAATCGTGTCGCCTGCTATAAGAATGTTGCGATTAGTCATTTTTATTATTCTCTTCTTCCTTTGAGAACGATGCGAATGGGGGTTCCGATAAAACTGTATTCGGCGCGTATTTGATTTTCCAAATAACGCAGGTAGGTGAAGTGCATTAGCGATGGCTCGTTGACATAGATCATGAATGTTGGCGGGTCACTGCGGACTTGAGTGCCGTAGTACATGCGAAGTCCGCGACCGGCGTGGGTTGGGTGCGGGTGGGCGTCTTGCGCTTTATGAATGATCTCGTTGATCTTGGAGGTGGTGAGGCGGGCGAGGCGTTCTTCTTGCACGCGCAATGCCAGCGGCATCACCTGTTCCACTCGCTGACCGGTTTTGGCGGAAATGTAGAGGATGGGTACGTACGAAACGAAGTTTAGGTCGTTGAGTATTTTTTCGGTGTAGGCATTCATGGTTGTGCCGTCTTTTTCAACCGCATCCCATTTGTTGACCAAGACCACACAGGATTTCCATTCGTCTTTGATAAAGCCCGCAATGTGCGCATCTTGTGCGGTGATGCCGGTTGTGGCGTCGATCATCAATAGTGAAACATCGGCGCGTTCAATGGCTTTGAGCGAGCGGACGACGCTGTATTCTTCAACGCCTTTTTCGATTTTGCCTCGGCGGCGGATTCCGGCGGTGTCGATCAGGGTGACGGGCAGCCCGCCGAATTCGATCTGCATATCAATGGCGTCGCGTGTGGTTCCGGCTATGGGGCTTACGATCACGCGGTCTTCTCCGACGAGGCGGTTCAATAAACTGGATTTTCCAGCATTGGGTTTGCCCACAATGGCGATCTTGATGTTCTCATCTTCTTCTTCCCCTGCTTGTTCCGGGAAGGATGCAACAAGGTCGTCGAGCAGGTCGCCGGTATCGGTTCCGTGAATGGCAGAGATGGGGTATGGGTCTCCCAAGCCGAGTTCGTAAAATTCAGGGGCGGCATCGCGACGGTCTCTTGATTCGCATTTGTTTACGACCATAAAGATCGGCGGTTGAAAGGTTCCATCTGGCTGTTTTCTTTGCATTCGGCGGAGTATGCCAGCCACTTCACGGTCTGGTTCCGTTACGCCGTCTTCGCCGCTGGTGACAAAGAGTACGGCATCTGCTTCTTGAATGGCAGCTTGTGCCTGCGTTCGAATATCATCCACGAATTCGGCTGACCCTGTGGAGAGCGGTGTTCTGCCTCCGTGGGTAGGGTCGATACCGCCGGTATCGATCACAGTGAAGACGCGCGCATTCCATTCGGCGTCGCCAAAGAGGCGGTCGCGGGTGGTTCCGGGGGTATCATCAACGATTGCCATTCTTTCGCCTACAAGGCGGTTGAACAGCGTCGATTTGCCGACATTGGGTCGGCCTACAAGTGCAACAATAGGTTTCATGAGGTTATTTTACTTTATGGTTTGGGGGTTGGTGTGGTACTGCTCGTTGAAATTGAGGTCAGTGTGATTTCGATGGCATTGGGCAGGATCGATTCAATTGCCACGTCTGAGACGAGTACTTCCACGATGGGCGTGAGTTGATAGGTTCCGGCGGTGAGCCCGGTCAGGTCTACGGTCACCCGCACCGATTGGCGTGTGAGCGTATCTAGTACGGGCAGGGGACCGGAGAGAATGATATCCACGCTGGTGGGTGAGATTTGAACGTTCAAATCCTGGTTGAGTCCGATCACTTCAATGCGTTGACCGGAGATAGTAACACTGCTTTCTATGGGTGATACACCTGCTTGTACAAGGACGGTCTGTTCTCCAATCACCGAAATTCCTGGGGGCAGGCTGAGTTTGAGGCGGGTTGTAATATCATCTTGTGCGCTTTGCAGGTCTAGCGGCTGGGTTTCAAGGACGCCCGGCAGGCTGTTCACCAGGTCTGGGTCTTCGGAATAAATGGTGACGACTGGCGGCGAAACAGAAATATCGGTTAATCGGTAGCCGCTTGCTACACGTCCGAGAGTAATTACTTTGATGGCTACATCGCGGTAGCCGCCCTGCTGACTGACGGGAATGGTTACGTGGGCGGTATCTGGGGAAACGGTTATCCCATTAACGGGCAGCCCGCGTTGATCCAATACATCCAGTTTGATGGTTTGATCGAAACTGTCGCGCGTGCGGTTTAGATCGAGGGATGCTTGAACACGGCTCACTTTCTCAACCTGGGATTGGGCGCCAGATATGATAACTTGTACCGGCTCCATGCTTGAATCTCCAATTTGATATCCAGTTGCCACTTCGCCAGAGATGCGCAAGTCTACGCTCATTGTTTTTGAAATGAGCGGTTCGAGCCCAAATGTGGTTGATTTTGGCGAAACTGAAACGATCTGTACGGGTCTGGCGTTTACTTGAATTTGCAGTTCTTGTGTATGTTCACCGGCGCTTAAGCCAGAGACATCTAAAATTGCAGCGACAAGGCTTGGGTTGTCTTCGATCAATGCCCATACAGAAGATGGCGCACGCAAGGTTACCTGTACCGATTTGGGCGGGGCGCTGCTGAAGATCAGGTTTGTAGATTGCCCGATGATCTGTACTGGAACCGGGGTGCTCAGGGTTTTTGTCTGGTCTGGGTCGGCAGCGGTAACAGAAGATATCCACACGGCTATTGCCAGTGCAAATGCCCAAAAGAATGTCCGATAGTTATCTGCGATCCAACGAAACATGGTTGTTATTTGTCTTTCTTGCGGCGAAATAATTTAGGCAGCATACCCTTGCTCGGCTCTGTGGATCCTGGGCGGAAAAAAGCAGTGAGAATGTTTTCGAGGCGGTCGGGGTCGAGTCTTCGTAACATTCTGCCAGAATGGGTAATGGAGATCGCACCTGTTTCTTCAGAAACAACCACAGCAACCGCGTCACTTGCCTCTGAAATGCCGAGTGATGCGCGGTGGCGCAACCCCATTTGGCGTTCTGGTGTTCGGTTGAGTATGCCGCTTGCCGAAAGAGGCAGCACACAGGCAGCCGCTGTAACCTGCGAATCAACAATAATCACGCCGCCATCGTGCAAAGGGGTGTTCGGGTAAAAGATCTGCAAAAGCAGTTCAGGGGTGACTTTTGCATTCAGTTGAACGCCAGTTTGGATGTATTCATCAAGATGATCCAATCGTTGGATGATGATTAAGGCTCCATGCTTGCGGGCTGAAAGCCGGGTTGAGGCGCTGACAACGGCGCGAATTGTCTCTTCGATCGCCGTATCGTCGGATTTGGAAGCGGTAGACATAAATACGCCAGCGCGTCCAATTCGCTCCAAAGTACGCCGAATTTCAGGGGCAAAGATCACGGGCAGAGCCAGCAACATGGCAGGCAGTGCGTTTTGTGCAAACCAGGAGAAGGCGGGCAGGTCTACCAGGCTGGTGAGCAGGGTGATAATAACGATCAACATGATCATACCCCGTAACAAAGCCATTGCTTGCGTATCACGCAATGAATACAAAAGCGCAAAGAAAATCAGCGTGACGAGCATAATATCCAAAACGCTCAGCCAGCTGACCCGTTGAAAAATAAAGAAGAGGTTATTTAATATCTCAGTCACGTTTGTATTTGCCGGCGCCGTCTATCTCGCTGGTTTCGGTAAAAAATCTCCTGTGTTTTGCGCAGTGTTATGAGATTTTTTTGGCTCTCCCGTTTCTGGCGGGATTTTTTTACCACAAAATGTCACAAAGGTACACAAAGGGACGTGCTTGGGTTTTTTCCTTTGTGATCCTTTATCCCCTTTGTGGTTGAATGGAGGTTTCCCGTTAAAAACGGTAGACCCATTTTTTTCTTGTAGCGATGTGTTCGCTGCATTGGCGCTCATTAAATGGGACGAAGCACCCGGTCTTGCCTAAGCTGCTTGAAGAAAAGAACACTTCCTGCTGGAACCGCTTCGATGGCTGCTTCTTGCCACGCTTGTACACCAAGGCTTTCAGGTGTGCGTTTTTCGTAGCCAATCTGTTGCCATATAGCGTTTTGTGCCGCGAGAGAATCCATTGCAAAGATCAGGGAAGCCTCGCTTTGTAATTCGTTCGAGGCGCTTTCAACGCCTTTTATCAACATGCTCAATGCTTTATTAATATCAAGATCGTCTTCAAGAAAAATATCTGTAGTGCGGGTGACGAGGTTTTCCACCTGCCATCCCGCCACTCCTACCGTCTGACCGTCCATTTGTAAAAGCATGTAGGCTTTATCACCAAAACTTTCCATTACTTCATCAGCATTCATGCTTCGTTTCCCTTTGCTTAGGCGGGTGACGAGTTCTGCAATGGAAGAAGCGTGTTTGGGCTTGCCGCGTACTGTAGAAAATTCTCCTGAACCTGCAACTGGTTTCTTGACCGTTAGTGTATCGGTTTGTACATCTTGCGTACCAGGGATGACCTGCTTCCATGCTTCGCTGACCTGTTTCCAAAGATCGTCGTAAGAACCGGTATTGGTGATGACCATGTTTGCCATGTTCACCTTCTGGTTTTGTGCAGATTGCGCATGGATACGTTCCAGTGCCTGTTCGTGAGTGAGACCGCGTTTGCGCATGAGCCGTTCAGCTTGGGTCGCTTCCGGCGCATTCGTCACCCAGATAGAATCGCACACTTTGCGTATATCACCTTCGAGCAGCTTTATCGCTTCGATCACAACGACGGGCTGGCTTGCCCGTTGAATGAGCATTTCCGTTGCCTGACGTACTAATGGATGAACGATCTCTTCCAGTTGACGCATCGCATCGGGATCGCTAAAGACAAGGTTTCCGAGTTTTTTACGGTCAATCTCACCTTCGCGGTTTAGCAGCCATTTCCCAAATTTATCCAACACCTGTTGATACCCCGGAGCGCCTTTGGCATATGCACGATGCGTTAAAGAGTCGGCATCAATGGTGTATGCGCCCAAATGTTCCAACATACGGCGCACCACACTTTTTCCTGTGGCGATGTTGCCAGTGAGACCTATAACGAATTTTCCAGTTTGATTGCTCAAAGGGATTCCTCTTGGGTGCTTGAAGTAACGTTCCCTTCAATTTTAATGTCTTTTCTGTAAATGTCCACCTTATTCATGAAATTTTCATTAAGTTTACGCTGTTGACTGCCATCTGTTAGACGGGTATCATGAATTCACTTCAGGCTGGTCGGGCAGTCGCGGTTCTGCGTTGACGGGATCGAGGAAAGTCCGCACTCCTATAGAGCACGGCGTCGGAGAGTACCCCGGGGCGGGGAAACCGCCGAGAGGCGTGAACCTGCCGGAACAGGGCCACAGAAACAAACAGCTCCGTTTTACGGAGTGATGGTGAAAAGGTGGTGTAAGAGACCACCGGCATGTGCAGTAATGCATATGGCCAGGTAACCCCCGCCGGGAGCAAGGCCAAGCAGGGACGATTTCGTCTGTGGACGATGGGAGGCTGCTCGTCTCCATACGCACCCTTCCCTCCTGTGGGTTGGGTCAGTCCCGGGTAGGCTGCACCGAGCAGAGCGGAGACGCTCTGCCCAGAGAGATGACTGCCCAAGTGGAGCAATCCACTGGACAGAATGCGGCTTATAGACCAGCCTGAGGTGTCTCAAGAATGAGACATTTGTTTTTTGATTTGGTGGCACCTTTACAAACGAATATTTTGACATATCAACTCGATAGTTGTATTTTGACAAAAGGCAGCAAAATATCAGGCAAGAGCAAAAGGCTGTTGCTTGGCGAATAAATAGGCAAATAAGTCATTGGCTTTCTGTCCTTGTTCAAGTTGCTGAGATG
>Ga0172367_10003259_pt1 | contig 21295 bp, 19 predicted proteins | sample Lak10m_FD_114542 | JGI IMG/M metagenome (GOLD analysis project Ga0172367, IMG submission 114542) | Freshwater microbial communities from Kabuno Bay, South-Kivu, Congo - kab_022012_10m | ecosystem: Environmental > Aquatic > Freshwater > Lake | place: Democratic Republic of the Congo: South-Kivu... | reverse complement strand
GGTAACAAAGGTAAACAATACGTTGGCGTGCTATCAGGTATCGGTGGCTGGGCTGGTGTTGCGATGAACCTTGGTATGACTAACCCAACAGACGCTTTAGGTGCTGCTGGTGGTTATGCTGAACTAGTTAAATACAACGCTGCTCCTGGCGGCGGTGCATTGAACGTATTTAGCCTGTAATTGATTGTCGCAAGACATAAATTATTAGCTAACTATTAAATAGTTCATAGCTGTAATAAAAACACCTCGATTCGTCGAGGTGTTTTTTTTTGTACTGGAAAAGGGCTCCGGTAACAATCATGAAGTTAACCTAATTCATGAAATTAACTAGGCGATGATGCACGTTAATTTGCCATAATCCACTACTAATTCGGTACAATGCTAACATTGCAAAATAATCAGCAAGTGCTACATAAATATAGAACTTTTGAGCACACAGATACTCTACTGAATTGACCGGCAGCTTTGAGCCGCACATTCAATAATTAAGGAATAAAAATGTTAAAAAATTTTAGATTGCTGGGTCTGGTGATCAGTTTGTTATTGGTTGCCAATGCACAGGCTGATGATGTATATACCTCTGGACGTGGTGGCGAACCTCAGCGTGTAGATGATGGTACGGAATTCAAGGTGTGTGCAGACCAGGATAATCTGCCGTACTCAAATAGCAAGCTGGAAGGGTTCGAGAACAAGATTGCAGAAGTGCTTGCCAAGGATTTAAATAAAAAACTGACTTATCAATTTTGGTATGACCGTATGGGTTTCTTGAGAAATACACTCAATGCAAAAAAATGTGATGTAGTCATGGGTACAACTTCAGATTATGACGCATTGAGAACATCCAAGCCTTATTACCGCTCAGGTCACGTATTTGTGTACAAAAAAGACAGTGGCTACAAAATCACTAACTGGGATAGCCCAGACCTGAAAAAAGCGCGTATCGGTATCGTAGGTCAAAGCCCAGCGACTATTCCATTAGATGCACACGGTCTGTTGCCTAACGCAAGGCCATACCGTATGCAACGTGATTTGAATCTGCCACCTAGCTATCTGGTGGATGATTTGCTGAAAGATGAAATCGATGTGGCAGTGCTGTGGGGGCCAATTGGTGGTTATTATGCTAAACAGTCAAAAGTGCCACTGGAGGTGGTGTTGATTCCAGAATATGAAGATGTGAATGCAAAAGGTAAAGAGTACTGGAACATCTCAATTGGCGTGCGCAAGGCGGATAAAGAGCGTATGGCGTTGATTCAAGGTGCGCTGGATAGAAACCAGGACAAAATCAATCAGATTCTGGATGAGTATGGCATCCCGCATGTGCCCGTGGTGGAAGGTGATAGCCTGACAAAAGTGTACCGTAAAGGAAATGTAAAAAACAAAGAAACTCGCGGTGACGCAATCCCAAAAACAGAGTAGAATCACACGATTAATTTGAGTGGCAGCGTAAAAAAATAAATGTCAACCAAATGAATATTTAGTACGTTTAATAATTACACGTTCCGAGATGCGAATGCATGTAAAGAGACGTAGCTCATTTTGTGATAAAGATTAGGAGAAAGCATGTTCGGCAATAAAACATTAAAGTCAACTCTACTTGTTTCTATGTTTGCATTAACAGGTTTAGTTTCGGTCAATGCATTCGCGGATATTAAATTGGTAACAACGCAAGATGGCTCACCATTAAATATCAAACCAGAACTTTTTGATACGCCTGCTACTAAAGAGTTTTTGGCTACTGGTAAAAACCCATACATTGGTAATGCTGATGCAATCAAGGCCGGTAAAAAGAAATTTAACCTGTACTCATGTAATGCTTGCCACGGTGGTGTAGGTGAAGGTGCAGTTGCTCCTGGCTTGCAAGGCCCGACATTCAAATATGCTAAAAACGCAACAAACAAGGGCATGTTTGAAACGATCTATCATGGCACAAATGGTGGTATGGGTGCTAAAGGCTTGGGTTTGATGTTGCCTGATGATCCATCAGAAGGTCTGAAACCAGACGATGTATTGAAAGTGCAAGCATGGATTCGCAGCAATAGCAAAATTACTGGTAATGAGTAATTAATTGTTAATGAAATGTTAAAAAAACGGCCACAATTGTGGCCGTTTTTGTTTCTAAAATGTGAAAATAAGCTATGATAACGTTTTGTAAATCACTTGAAAGATTGTAAAAATGAAAATGCATTTGCTTCTGGTTGCAATGCTTGCAACATTAGTTTCTTGTGGTAAAAGTTCTACAGACGCTGGAAAAGATGGAGCACCAGCAGCTGGCGGCGATCTTAAAATGATAGAGCTGGTCACGACACAGGATGGATCACCACTCAAGATAGATGCGGCAATGTTTGATACGCCTGCAGCTAAAGAATTTATTACAACTGGTAAAAATCCATATATCGGTGTTGAAGCAGAGATTCAGGCAGGTAAAAAGAAATTTAATTTATACTCATGTGTTGCATGTCATGGCGGTCACGGCGAAGGTGCTGTAGCACCTGGCTTACAAGGTCCAAACTTCAAATATGCCAAGAACGCGACTAATAAGGGTATGTTTGAAACAATTTGGCATGGCACTAATGGCGGTATGGGCGCAAAAGGATTTGGGTTGATGCAGGCTGATCCACCAGATGGTTTAAAACCTGATGAAGTGCTTAAGGTCATTGCTTGGATTCGTAGTAACAGTTCAATTACCGGTAACGAGTAATTCAATTATGTAACAAGTTTAGCGCTTGCTGATGATTGATCAGTAAGCGCTTTTTTATTTATACATCAATTTCACATAGTATGATTGATTGGGGAATCAGTGAGTAAGCGCGAACAAAATAGTTTGCATCATGTCGTGATCGTAGGTGGAGGTGCTGGCGGTCTTGAATTAGCGACTAAGCTAGGTGACACCTTAGGCCGTCAGGGCAAGGCTGTCATTACTTTGGTTGATAAATCCAAAACGCATGTATGGAAACCGCTTTTACATGAAATCGCAGCGGGTAGTATGAACCCTGAAAAGCATGAGCTGGTTTATTTGGCTCAGGCACATTGGCATCATTTTAAATTCCGCCTCGGCAGTATGGATAGTCTGGATAGAGCAAAACGTGAAATATCAATCGCTCCCAACTATGATGAAGATGGTGTTGAGGTCATTCCGCGGCGCACGTTCAAATACGATACGTTAATTATCGCTGTAGGTAGTACCACGAACGATTTTGGTGTCAAAGGCGCAAGAGAGCATTCTATCGCGCTGGATACGCAAGATCAGGCAGAGAAGTTCCATCGCCGTCTGCATAATGCGTTATTGCGCGCGCAGACTCAGACTGCACCGGTGCAGGCCGGACAGTTGGAAGTTGTGATCGTTGGTGCCGGTGCTACCGGCGTAGAGCTTTCAGCAGAGTTGCATAACACGACACGTGAGTTGGCAGCTTATGGCTTGGATAAGATCGACCCAGACCGCGATGTGCAAATATCACTGATTGAAGCGAGTGATCGCGTGCTGCCGGCATTGCCGCCTAAATTGTCCAACTCAGTGGATTTGGAGCTAAGAAAATTACGTGTCCATCTTTATACCGGAGAACGTGTCACGGAAGTGACCAATAAAGGCGTGCAAACCCATAGCGGTCGTTTTATTCCATCTGCATTGGTGGTGTGGGCTGCCGGGATTAAAGCGCCTGATTTCTTACGCGAAATTGATGGGTTGGAAACGAATCGAATTAATCAACTCATTGTGAATCGTAACCTGCAAACGACGCTGGATGAGAATATATTCGCCTTTGGTGACTGTGCCGCCTGTCCATGGCCCGGGCATGACGGCGAAATGGTTCCGCCGCGTGCACAAGCTGCGCATCAGCAGGCTTCCATGCTGATTAAAACCATCAAAATGCGCGTATCTGGCAAGACCAAAGGCTTTCCTGAGTTTACCTATCGGGATTATGGCTCACTAGTGAATTTGGGCAGTTATACGACCGTGGGCAATTTGATGGGCGCACTTTCAGGCGGGAGCCTGTTTATTGAAGGCTTGATTGCACGCACGATGTATCAGTCTCTGTACAAGTTGCATTTAATGGCATTGCATGGGTTCTGGAGCATGGCATTGCAGACCCTTGCAAGAGTTATTACAAGGCGTACAGAGGCCCAGGTGAAGCTACATTAGGTAAATGAACTTAATGTAATCGCTTCAGCCTATGCTATTTGATGTAGCGGTAGCGACGATGAATCAGTGTCATGCAGATACTGACAAATAATCCAAAGGCGACAACAATCAGATTGATTGAAAGCTCGGCTTTGACCATCAGCAGATAAGCGCCGAGCATCAGAAGAATGCCGATGTGTTCATTGAAGTTTTGAACCGCAATAGAGTGGCCTGCACCGATCAACTCATGGCCGCGATGCTGCAACAGGGCGTTGAGAGGAACAACAAAAAAACCTGCAAGCGCACCGATGATAAACAAGAGGAGTGCAGCCAGTTGCCATTGCTGCACAAAAGCCATGGCGATCACCAGAAAACCCATGATGATTCCGGCAGGTAGTACTTTTGTTGCTTCATCCAGTGAGATGCAGCGCGCGGCAATGATTGAGCCGAACGCGATGCCTACAGCCAGTAAAGCCATTAGCTGGGTCGATTGTTCCAGGCCAAAATTCAAGGCACTTGCTGCCCATGCAATGACAACTAGCCGCAATGTTGCACCGGCACCCCAAAACAAGGTGGTGACTGCCAATGAGACTTGTCCGCGAGTATCTTTCCAAAGTGCTTTGAATGAATGCCAGAAATCACCTAGCACGTATACAGGATTTTTCTTGGGTAGTTTATGGTCGATGGGCAGTTTCGGAATATAGGTATTAAAGATCGCGGCAAATAAATATAGGAGTGTGATGATGATCATCGCCATTTGAGGGTCTTTGCTGGCCATGATGCCGCCTATGATCGCACCCAGAATGATGGCCATGACTGTTGATCCTTCCATCCAGCCATTTGCGTTGACCAGTTTCTCGGGTGGTAATAACTCTGTGAGGATGCCGTATTTTGCAGGCGAATAAGCTGCAGCGCCAATGCCAACAATGCCGTATGCATATAAAGGTGGCATGCCGACAACCATGGCAAGGCTGCCGACAAATTTGACTGCATTGGAGATAAACATGACCTGCCCTTTGGGCAACGCATCTGCAAAAGAGCCAACAAAAGGCGCGAGTAAAATGTAGGAGATGACAAAACATTGCTGTAATAGTGGCGTATGCCAGTCAGGTGCGTTCATTTGTACCAGCAGGGCTATCGCAGCAAATAATAAAGCGTTATCCGCCAGGGCGGATAAGAATTGGGCAGTGAGCAGGGTGTAAAAACCTTTACACATTCTCATTACAGGATTTCCGCTGCAAAATCTGCCAGGCGTGAACGTTCACCACGTTGCAACGTGATGTGACCATTATGTGGCCAGCCTTTGAAGCGATCTACCACATAGGTTAGGCCAGAACTGCCTTCGGTCAGGTAGGGGGTGTCAATCTGGGCGATATTGCCTAAACACACGACTTTTGTACCAGGTCCTGCACGCGTGATCAGCGTTTTCATTTGTTTTGGTGTCAGGTTTTGCGCTTCATCGATAATCAAAAATTTATTCAGGAAGGTGCGGCCACGCATAAAGTTGAGTGACTTGATCTTGATGCGCGTGCGAATCAGATCCTGTGTTGCGGCACGTCCCCACTCGCCAGCATCGTCATCGCTCTTATTGAGTACATCCAGATTGTCTTCTAGCGCACCCATCCACGGGGTCATCTTTTCTTCTTCGGTGCCGGGCAGAAAGCCGATGTCTTCACCAACCGGTACCGTAACGCGCGTCATGATGATTTCAGAGTAGATTTTCTTATCCAGTACCTGTGTCAGTGCGGCGGCTAGTGTAAGCAAGGTTTTGCCGGTGCCCGCCTGACCAAGAAGGCTGACAAAATCGACTTCTGGGTCCATCAGCAGATTGAGCGCAAAGTTTTGCTCGCGGTTACGTGCAGTGATTCCCCAAATATTATGTTTGGGTAACAAATGATCTTTTACTATTTCCAGTACGGCGGTATCGCCATCGATATTACGTACAATTGCATGGAAAGGTTTTTCAAACTCGTAATAGACGAATTCATTGACGAGAAATGTCTTGCACAGCGGTCCTGTTAGGCGATAGAACATGCGCCCTGAGTCTTGCCATGACTGCATTTCCTTGCTGTGCTTATCCCAGAAGTCGGCTGGCAATTCTTTCATGCCACTGTAAAGTACATCTGTATCTTCCAGGACTTTATCGTTGAAATAATCCTCTGCCAGCACACCCATTGCACGTGCTTTAATGCGGACATTGATGTCTTTGCTGACCAGAATGACCTGACGGTTGGTATGTTGTTTCTGTAAACACAACACTACGCTGATGATCTGGTTATCCGCTTTGCTACCGGCTAAACCAGGGAGGTCAATATCTAATTGCGTGGTTTGCAGGAACAGGCGTCCTGTCGCCAGTTTGTTGCCGTTGACTGACAGTGGACAGCCAAGCTCCAGATTGGTCAGGTCGGTGCCAACGATCTCTTCTAAGCTGCGGCTGACCTGGCGGGCATTTCTGGCAACCTCGGTGAGCCCCTTTTTATTGTTATCAAGTTCTTCCAGTGTGACCATTGGCAGATAAATGTCATGCTCTTCAAAACGGAACAATGAAGAGGGGTCATGCATTAACACATTGGTATCTAGGACGAAAAGCTTTGAAGTGCCGATGGTTTTTTTAGTCATACATTACTTTCCATGAAAGTGGTTGTTCAATTATAACGACTCGATAAAGCTCAGAACTTCTGCAGCGTGACCATCTACCTTTACGCCACGCCATTCTTTTACCACTGTGCCGTGCTGGTCAATCACAAAGGTACTGCGTTCAATGCCACGTACCTGCTTGCCGTACATATTTTTCATTTTTATCACGCCAAACAGCTTGCATGCGATTTCTTCGGTATCTGCCAGTAATTCAAATGGGAAAGTGAATTTTGCTTTAAAGTTTTCATGCGACTTCAGGCTATCACGTGAAATGCCAAAAATTTCAGTATTTAATGACTGGAACTGATGATATGCATCTCTGAATTGAATGCCCTGTGTCGTGCAGCCGGGTGTTGAATCTTTGGGGTAAAAATAAATCACCAGGTTTTTACCCAAGTAATCTGAGGGTTGAAAGGTTTTGCCGCTGGTGGCAGGCAGTTGAAAGTCTGCTACTGGTTGATTGAGCATTGGGGTGTTCATTGGTTATTTTTGACTCCTGGTACATTGTTGATAAAAAGCGCACTTAAGGCAAGAGGATACAGCAGGAAAATGACAATTATTTTTGCGTTATTGTATTGCTGGAGTCTCTTGCACCAGTAAATGCAGGCTGAATATCATTCAGAGAGTTGTTAGCTGATGTTTAAGTTCAATGTTTTCGGAAGGGTGATTGTGATGGCGGTCCCGCCGTTTGCTCTGCCGGAAAAATGCAGTCCACCACCTAAAGCATCACAGACCTTAAAGGCAAAAGGTATGCCTATTCCTGTACCGAAACGTTTGGTCGAGGGAGCGCTGACGGCGCTAGGGTCGGGGGTGAATGGCATCCCGCTGCCGTTATCAAGCAGGTGCAGGGTGAATTGATCATTACTGACTTTAAGTTGAATCTCAATGCTTGCCATGTTGTCTGAGGCATCAATTGCGTTTAACAGTAGGTTGTAGATCACCTGCTCTAACAGGTGTTGGTCTGTAAAAATCACATCATGTTTTGCCCAGTCTGGCAGGGAAAGTTGAATCGATTTTTCAGCAATCTTTTGTTGTAACGGGCTTAAAGCGCCTTCTACTATCTCTCTGATACTGGTGCTGTTGGCTTGGGGTCTCAGGGGGTGTAGGTATGCCAGTAAAGCCCCTGTCCAGCGCTCCAGCCTATCAACCGTATTAATGATGCCATGCAGCGACTCACGTGTTTCAGCGTCATGTTCTGGGTCATCCATCACTTGTGCTGTCGCGCGAATACTTGCTAAAGGGTTGCGAATATTATGTGCAAGCATCGGAACGAGTAAGCCTTGTGCGGCCTGTTTTTCGGTTCGAATCAGATTTTCCTGGCTGGCGACTAATTTATCTGCCATCTCATTGATGGCTTTTGATAGAGAGGCCAGTTCTTCAATGTTTTCATCAGGCGCTTTGTGCGAGAGGTTGCCGGCACTGATCTCGGCGGTTGCTTCAAGTACGCCTTCGATAGGCTTTACAATCGCGCGCTTTAAAAACACGCGTGAAAATATCAGCAGGATGATGGCCAGAATCAATGGCGCAAAGAGCAGAAATGTGGATTTCTGTTTACTCTCCCTGAGTTGATTATCCAGTTCGGCTTGCTTCTGGTTGAGTAATTGCTCAGTATTCGCCAGCAATTTTTCGTAGCGGTTAAAGAGCCCTGATTCAATGTCGGTATTGAGTATCTTTTTAAGGTCTCGATTAGCGAGATCGGGATGCTGATCGAATAATGCTGACGTTTCATTGACGAAAGCCTGGTAACCGGCATGTAAATCATTGATGGCTTTTTTTTCAGCAGTGCCAATCGCCAGTTTCTGAAGTTGTGTGAAGTGTTTTTCAACGGAAAGTGTAAAGTCGTTGTATTCACTGCGGGCGGCTGCATCCTCCAGAAAGTAGGCATCGAACAGTTCTTTCATCTGTCGGTACAGGTCACCGCGCGTCTGTTGCACTTCCTGAACCAGTAGGCTGATGCGGTTGGATTCCTGGCTGGATTTCTCTTGTAAATGTATGCCAATGGCACCCACGGATGCGACCAGAAAGATCAGTAAAATAAAGGCAAGCTCGTGAAGGAGCAGAAGATCTTTGAGGGAGTGTTTTTTCTTAATCACAGTTGTCAAAAAATAATTGCGTATATTCTAAGCAAATACGGAATAATTGGCTGCGCGAGCGAATTGCTGCGTTGCGCGGTACTTGTAGTCTCGACGTATTCGCATACTATCTCGACTTCTGCGTTCCGTTGGTCTTGTACTTCATCTTGCTCGCTCACTTACTCTGTGTTCACCTAAGCACTACGCTTTTTCGAGTTTGAACGGGACAGGCACTGTAATCGTGAAGTTTGTGTTGCGTAATGTCTCAGGTGGAATTGGAAAAGGTAATGCTTTTTCAATCATTTCTAACGCTTGTTTGTCGAGTACTTCATGACCGCTCGATTGTGCGATTTTTTTTGATTTCAGTTTGCCATTGCCATCAATTTGCAGCTCTACAATGACTTCGCCTTCCCAGCCTCGCATTTGTGCGATTTTCGGATATTTCTTTTGCTTGCTGATTGCACCCCATAAGGAGTTGCCGTATTGATTACGGGCATCATCCAAGTCTGCCTGACTTGGCGCTGGTGGCGGAGGCGGCTCCTGCTTTACCGGCACAGGTGCGGGTACGGTTTCAGTGGGCGGCAGTGCCGTCTCCTTGGGTGCGACAGCAATCACTTCCGGTGGCGGTGTCACGGGCGCAGGGCGCTCAGGTGTGGGCTCTGATTTTTCCACCACAGGTGTAGGTCGTGGCTGAATGACGGGTTTGGGTAAAGGTTTTGGTTCTGGTTTTACGACTTCCGGTGGCGGTGGCGTTGATTCCGGCTCTACAATCGGTGGAGGTTCAGGTTTTTTGACTAACTCTATTTCTAAAATATCCGGTGTCTTGATATCGTCAAACTTTAGATTTGGCACAAATGCTGCCAGCAGCCCATGCAGCAGCACGGAGCAAATGACTGCCCAGATCAGCGTACTTTCTTGAGTGATGGATTGTTTGAGAGTGGTGTTCAAGTGCGAAAGGAATCAGTGTAATTTAGAGTAAGTAGTTGTTGGATATTGGTTCAAGATAAAAATTATACAGCAACGCAGCTCATATGGTCTAAGCAATCATGCCATGTAATGTTTAGATGATGCCATCTAACATTTGCACTTGCACAAATGCGCCGGCTTCAAGGTTGCCAATGGTCTCATCCAGCACAATAAAACAGTTGGCTAAAGACATGGAGCTTAATAATGCAGAGCCCTGTGCCCCGGTGGGCCTTACGCGCCAAACACCATCGGCATCGCTGAACAGGATGCCGCGCTGAAACTCGGTTCGGCCGGTGAGTTTTCTGATGGGTTGCGTGCATTCAACATTGAATGTTGGCAGTGCGTCAGGTTGGTTTCGCCCCATTAGTCTCAACATGGCTTCACGTACGAACTGGTAGAATGTGACCATGACCGCTACAGGGTTGCCAGGCAGGCCGAAGTAATGTGCCTGGCCGATTTTCCCGTAAGCAAGCGGTCTGCCGGGTTTCATGGCAATCTTCCAGAACATGACCTGACCATGTTTTTCGAGTAATCGTTTCATATAATCGGCTTCGCCAACCGAAACGCCACCACTGGTAATGACGACATCGGCCTGATTGGCTGCGCTTAACAGTGTCTTTTCTAGCGCCACTGGGTCATCAGCAATCGCACCAAGATCAATGATTTCTACGCCGAGGCGGGTGAGCATGCCAAAAAGTGTATAGCGATTGCTGTCGTATACCTGACCTGTTTCAAGTGGCTTGCCGATACTGACCAGTTCATCGCCGGTTGAGAAGAATGCAACTTTTAATTTTCGAAATACCTTTACACTGTCAATGCCGAGTGATGCAATCAGGCCCAAGTCGGCAGGGCGCATCAAATGACCCGCTGAAAGTACGGTTTGTCCCTGCTTAAGATCTTCTCCTGCATAACGCACGTTCATCTGTGGTTTCGGGGCGTCGCTAAAACTGATGTAGGATTCATGGCTGAAAATGACTTCCTGAGGCACTTTTTCCTGCACAACTTTTTCGTGTACTACTACAGTATCGGCACCATCAGGTATGGCTGCACCGGTCATGATGCGAACGCATTCTCCCAGTGCAACCTTACCGTTGAATCCCTTGCCTGCGAACGCGGTGCCAATCACCCTGAGGCGTATCACGTCTTTTGTATCGATATCCTGCGAATTGAATGCATAGCCATCCATGGCCGAGTTGTCATAATTGGGTACGTTGGATGGTGATAAAACCTCTGCCGCGATTACTCTACCCAAACTTTCATTAATGGATAGCCGTTCTGTTTCGATTACCGGGTTCAGGAACTGCTGGATAAATTGCCGAGCTTTCGTGACCGACATGGCATTAGGGTCGTAATCATCCATGCAGCTTGGGTCGTGAATTAATTGTGAAATTGTTGTTGGCGTTGTCATTTGAGCTTTTCGATAAATAAATATTGAGTTTGTTCTAATGCAGTTAAAGAGCACTGTTTAACTTTTGCTCTAAAGCGGTAATTTCTTCAAGTGTGTTGAGGTTGATAAATGCTTCGCTACAGTCGCTAAAATCAACTTCTACATAGCTTAAGCTTTTTTGCCATGCACTCACTTTGCGCCCGCCATTGTTCAGGTATGTTGTCAGGCTTGGCAATACATTTTTTCTGCAAAGGCAGAATACAGGATGCGAGTTGCCATCAGTCGCTGCAACGGCAATGTCTGCATCGTGTTCTTGCAGAGATTTCATTAATCGATGCGTCAGGTCTGAAGGAATGAGTGGGGAGTCGCATGGTGCGCTGAGCAGGTAATCATGCTGGCAATATTTTAAACCAAGGCTGAGGCCAGCCAGTGGGCCAATGAAATCGGCTTGTTCGTCACTTAATACGGGGTAACCAAGGTTTTGATATTGTGCTATTTCACGATTCGCGTTGATGAGTAATTCTTCAGTCTGTGGTTTGAGGCGATCTAGCACATGCTGCACAAGCGGTTTCTGCTGTAGCAGCATCAGGCCTTTATCGACACCGCCCATACGTGTGGCGAGACCGCCTGCAAGAATGATTGCTGAAATCGGCATATTAACCGCCAGTGTGTGACATGAATCTGATTACAGCGGGTTGCGCACGCCGAAGGTCAAAGTCATGGCCTTTAGGCTTGATGGACATGCTATGAATAATTGCCTGTATGAGTGGCTGGTCATCATCAGGATGTGAGCGCAAAAGTGGCATTAGATCCACTTTGTCTTCCTGCCCCAGGCACAGATACAGTTCGCCCTTGCAGGTGATGCGTACGCGGTTACACGACTCGCAGAAGTTATGCGAATGTGGCGATATAAAACCGATTTTTGTCTGGGTGCCAGCCACTTGCCAGTAACGTGCAGGACCGCCTGTATTAAGTGTGCTGGCGATAAGTGGGTACTTACTTTGCAATGATTTTAACGTGCTTGCATTGCTAATGAATGTGGACTCTCTCGCGTGGCTGATATCGCCGAGCGGCATCTCTTCGATAAACGACAGATCAATCTGCTGTTGAATTGCAAAATCAACCAGTGCATCCATCTCGTCATCATTTTTCCCGCGCATGAGAACGGCATTGAGTTTGATGTTGTCGAAGCCCACGTTTTTTGCGGCCTGAATGCCGCGCAGTACTTTATTTAACTCGCCGGTACGCGTAATCGCCCTGAAGCGACTTTTATCCAGACTATCCAGACTGATATTGATACGTTTCACCCTGGCATCTTTAAGGTTTTGCGCTTGTTTTTCCAATTGACTCCCATTGGTAGTGAGCACTAACTCCTTTAGCTTGGTCAGCCGGCCGATTTCCTTAAACAGCCAAAGTGCATTTTTGCGAACCAACGGCTCGCCACCGGTGATGCGTACTTTCGTGACACCCAGGTCAACAAAGATGCGTACCAGTCTTGCACTCTCTTCAAGACTCAGGACTTCATCGCGAGGTAAAAAAGTCATCTCTTCGCTCATGCAGTAAACGCAGCGGAAATCACAGCGATCGGTAATCGATAGCCTGATGTAATCTATCGGGCGACCAAATTGGTCGATGAGCTTTTTGGTGTCGCCTTGCGGAGAATTAGGCACTTTTTCAATCATTACTTGTCGGATTGGATAGCATTAACTAAGTGTATTATAGTAGCATTATAAAATCGTAATGATAGTCGTTCTGGAGAGAATAGCTTGCTTGATTCACACTTAACACAAGATGAAAACGCCGCGATTGCCACGCTGATTGCGCAGCATCAACATCGCCCTGGAGCATTGATGCCGTTGTTACATGCTATTCAGGATACGATAGGTTTTGTGCCTGAGTCCGCTTATTCGCAGATTTCCAAGGCGTTGGCACTTTCAGTCGCTGAGGTACATGGTGTGGTGACGTTTTATCATCATTTCCGTACGCACAGGGCTGGTCGCCATGTATTGCAGGTTTGCAGAGCGGAATCCTGTCAGGCAATGGGTGCAGAAGCGCTGGCAGCGCACGCAAAAAAATGTTTGGGGGTTGATTATCATCAGACCACAGCCGATGGTGCTGTGACGTTAGAAGCCGTATATTGTCTGGGTAATTGTGCGTTGTCGCCAGCAGTGATGATGGATGATGAGATTTATGGGCGAGTGTCTCCAGTCGAGTTGGATGCGCTGATTGCGGAGGCAAAAGCATAATGGTCACTAAGGTATTTATTCCGCGCGACTCCAGCGCATTGTCTATGGGGGCTGAAAGGGTTGCTGTAGCGGTCGCGCAGGAAGCGGAAAAACGAGGCTTGGACATAGTGCTTGTTCGCAATGGTTCCCGAGGTCTTTATTGGTTAGAGACCATGGTGGAAGTGTTAACAGATAAGGGGCGTGTCGCATACGGCCCGGTCAAAGTGAAAGACGTGCCTTCGTTGTTTGATGCTGATTTTCTCAATGGGAAATCTCATGCATTAAGTTTGGGGCTGACGGAAGAGCTGGATTGGCTTAAGAAACAGCAGCGTTTGACTTTCGCCCGTGTCGGGATTACAGACCCTGTTTCTCTTGATGATTATATTGCGCATGAAGGCTATCAAGGTCTGAAGAATGCACTTGAATTATCAGGCACCGAGATTGTAAAAACAGTTACAGATTCAGGTTTGCGTGGTCGCGGTGGTGCAGCTTTCCCAGCCGGTATTAAATGGAATACAGTCCTCGGTTGTGAGGCGGATCAAAAGTATATCGTGTGTAACGCTGATGAGGGCGATTCCGGTACTTACTCAGACCGTATGATCATGGAAGGCGACCCGTTCGTGCTGATTGAAGGCATGACGATTGCCGGTATTGCTGTTGGGGCTACGCAAGGCTATATCTATCTGCGTTCAGAATATCCGCATGCACTAAAAACGCTGAATGAAGCGATTGCCAATGCAGAAAAAGCCGGCTATCTGGGCGACAATGTTTTGGGCAGTAGCAAGGCATTTCATCTGGAAGTTCGCCGTGCAGCGGGTGCTTACGTATGCGGTGAAGAGACTTCGCTTCTGGAAAGTCTTGAAGGTAAGCGTGGCTTGGTGCGTTTTAAACCGCCGCTACCGGCAATCGAAGGGCTGTTCGGTAAGCCAACGGTTGTGAACAATGTTATTTCACTTGCGACTGTACCAATCATTCTGGATAAAGGCGCGCAGTATTATGCAGATTACGGCATGGGACGTTCACGTGGCACGTTGCCAATTCAGCTTGCCGGAAATATCAAGCATGGCGGTTTGGTGGAGTTGGCTTTTGGTGCCACATTGCGCGAATTATTGTATGACTTTGGCGGTGGTTCAGCCACGGGCAGGCCAATCCGAGCCGTGCAGGTCGGTGGGCCTTTGGGCGCGTTTTTGCCAGAGAGCCAATTCGATACGCCATTGGATTACGAAGAATTTACCAAGATTTGGGCAGTGTTAGGCCATGGCGGTATCGTGGCATTTGATGACACGGTCGATATGGCAAAAATGGCGCGTTATGCATTCGAGTTCTGTGCGGTCGAGTCTTGCGGCAAATGTACGCCATGCCGCATCGGCTCTACACGCGGCGTTGAGGTGATTGATAAGATCTCAGCAACAAAAGGTAGTGCTGAACATACGAAAAGCATCAAATTGGTACGTGATTTATCCGATACTATGTTGAATGGCTCATTGTGCGCACTTGGCGGCATGACCCCTTACCCGGTGTTGAGCGCACTCAATCATTTTCCTGAAGACTTTGGTCTTCCAAAAGAATCTAAAGCCGGTTAGTGTTAGGCGAAGGACAGCATTATGGACGATATTAAATACGATAAAAATATAGATTACGGTACGCCAACTAGCCAATCGACTAAGCAAGTGACGCTGATAGTTGATGATAGAGAAGTTACCGTTCCTGATGGTGTTTCTATTATGCATGCTGCTGCTGTGGCCGGTGTGATGGTGCCTAAATTATGTGCAACGGATAGTCTGGAGCCATTTGGCTCATGCCGTTTGTGCCTGGTTGAAATTGAAGGCCGTCGTGGCTATCCTGCGTCATGCACAACCCCTGTCGCGGAAGGTTTGAAAGTCCATACGCAAACGCCAAAGTTGGCGGATATCCGTCGAGGCACCATGGAACTTTACATTTCAGATCATCCGCTGGATTGTCTGACATGTGCCACCAATGGTGACTGTGAGCTGCAGGACATGGCGGGCGCCGTGGGGCTACGCGAAGTGCGCTATGGCTATGATGGGCAAAATCATCTGAAATCGGTAAAGGATGAGTCCAATCCATACTTCACTTTTGACCCTGCAAAATGTATTGTTTGCTCACGTTGCGTGCGCGCTTGTGAAGAAACGCAAGGTACGTTTGCATTGACGATTCAAGGTCGTGGTTTTGAGTCAAAAGTATCTGCGGGTAATAAGAACTTTCTTGATTCCGAGTGTGTATCTTGCGGTGCGTGCGTACAGGCTTGCCCAACGGCTACATTGATTGAAAAGACAGTGATCGAGGCTGGTACGCCAGAACATAGCGTGACCACGACTTGCGCTTATTGCGGTGTAGGCTGTAGTTTTGATGCTGAAATGAAGGGCGAAGAAGTCGTGCGCATGACGCCAACCAAAGATGGTGGCGCCAATCATGGACACTCATGTGTCAAAGGTCGATTTGCCTGGGGTTATGCAACGCATAAAGATCGTATCACTACGCCAATGATTCGCAAGAATATCAATGACCCATGGCAACAGGTGGGTTGGGATGAGGCAATCAGCTATGCGGCAAGCGAACTGACTCGCATCAAGGCGCAATATGGTAAGGATGCAATTGGCGGCATTACGTCATCGCGTTGTACCAATGAAGAGGTTTACGTGACGCAAAAACTGATTCGTGCCGTATTTGGCGTGAATAACGTAGATACCTGCGCACGTGTTTGTCATAGTCCAACGGGGTATGGCTTGAAACAAACGTTGGGTGAATCTGCCGGCACGCAAACCTTTGATTCAGTCATGCATGCGGACGTGATTTTTATCATGGGGGCGAATCCAACCGATGGTCACCCAGTATTCGGCTCGCAGATGAAACGCCGTTTACGTGAAGGCGCTAAATTAATCATCGCCGATCCGCGTGCGATTGATCTTGTCGCCAATTCGCCGCATATCCGTGCAGATTACCATCTGAAACTGCGTCCTGGTACGAATGTGGCCTTGATTTCCGCATTGGCACATGTCGTTGTGACTGAAGGTTTGGTGCAAGAGGCTTTTGTCAAAGAGCGCTGCGAGTGGGATTCATTTGTAGAGTGGCGTGACTTTGTGGCTAAACCTGAAAACTCACCAGAAGCACTGGCGAGTGAAATCGGTGTGAGCGCAGAAGATATCCGTGCTGCAGCAAGGCTGTATGCCACAGGTGGGAACTCTGCCATTTACTATGGCTTGGGCGTTACCGAGCATAGTCAAGGCTCGACCACTGTCATGGGTATCGCGAATCTGGCGATGGCCACCGCGAATATCGGCCGTGAAGGCGTGGGTGTAAATCCGTTGCGCGGACAGAATAACGTACAAGGTTCGTGTGACATGGGTTCAATGCCGCACGAGTTTCCGGGTTATCGCCACGTGGCAGATGATGCGACACGTGCGTTGTTTGAATCTGCATGGGGTCGGCCACTCAGTAGTGAGCCAGGTTTACGTATCCCTAACATGCTGGATCAGGCGTCTGAAGGCAGCTTTAAGGCTTTGTACTGTGTGGGTGAAGATATCGTTCAATCAGATCCAAACACGCAGCATGTGACACACGCCCTGCAGAATATGGAGTGCGTGATTGTGCAGGACTTGTTCCTGAATGAAACTGCGATGTTTGCACACGTATTCTTCCCTGGTGCTTCATTCCTGGAGAAAAACGGTACTTTTACCAATGCAGAGCGTCGTATTTCCCCAGTGCGCCGTGTCATGAAGCCAAAAAATGGTTACGAAGACTGGCAGGTGACGGCCAAGTTGTCTGAAGCGTTGGGTTACCCGATGAATTACAAGCATGCCTCGGAGATCATGGATGAAATCGCGCGATTAACGCCAACATTCCATGGCGTAAGTTTCAAGAAGATTGACGAGATGGGCAGCATCCAGTGGCCATGTAACGATGAAACACCAAACGGCACACCGATTATGCACATTGATGAATTTGTCCGAGGTAAAGGCAAGTTTTTTATTACTCAATATGTACCAACGACCGAAAAAGTGAACGCGAAATTCCCGTTGATTCTGACGACAGGACGTATTCTGTCGCAATACAACGTCGGCGCGCAGACACGTCGTACGCAAAATACAGCATGGCATCCTGAAGATATTCTTGAGATTCATCCGCATGATGCAGAAGATCGTGGAATTAAAGAGGGTGATTGGGTCGGCATTGCGAGTCGTGCGGGTGAAACTGTACTGCGTGCCAAAATCACGGAGCGTGTTCAGGTCGGCGTGGTCTATACGACATTCCATCACCCAGAGTCAGGTGCCAATGTCATTACAACGGACAATTCTGACTGGGCAACGAATTGCCCTGAGTATAAAGTGACGGCGGTGCAGGTCGCACGTGTCAATCAGTTGTCAGATTGGCAGAAACATTACAAAACTTTTAGTGAAGCGCAAATAGCCTTTGCTGGCAGGAAAGCAGAAGCAGCTAAAATTGGGTAATACACCGGAGTTTCCTGCTGTATTGAATGTTGTGTCTAGTCAGTTTGAAGTGACTGAATTGCAGGCAGGGGTAGGGCGGCAGAAACAGGATTGTCTGGCCGAAGAAACACCGGTGGCGCTGGTTTACAATGGCGTGTCGCATGCGGTGATGCTGGCAACACCGCAGGATCTGGAGGATTTTGCATTAGGATTCTCACTGTCAGAAGGTATCGTGGAGAGTATCAGCGAACTATATGATGTGCAGGTGCAAAACCGTGCGAACGGAATAGAGTTACATTGTGAAATAGCGGCAGAGCGCTTTGCTCACTTAAAAGAACGGCGCCGTACCCTTGCAGGAAAAACAGGCTGTGGTTTGTGTGGTGCGGAAAGTTTGGCGCAAGCCGTACGTTACCCCAAACCGTTACAACTGGATATTTTGTTTAAATCCAGCGATATTTACCGTGGGCTGGGTGCGATACAATCGCAACAGGTTTTACAACGGCAGACTGGCGCGACACATGCAAGTGCGTATGTCACAGCGGAAGGTGCTGTGTCTATCGTGCGTGAAGATGTTGGCCGGCACAATGCGCTGGATAAACTGATTGGTGCACTGGCAAGGGCTTCGCATGATAACTCATCGGCAGATAGAACGGGTTTTATCATCACGACGAGCCGGGCCAGTTTTGAAATGGTGCAAAAAACAGCCAGTGCCGGCATTGCAATGCTGGTTGCGGTCTCTGCCCCGACGGGCTTGGCTGTGAGGGTGGCCGAGGCATGCGGGTTAACGCTGATAGGGTTCGCCAGAGAAAATAGATGTGTGGTATACAGCCACAATGAAAGAATTTTGAATCAATAAGTATGAGAAAAGCTGGTTAATATGGATATTCAACGCTTGATTTCGATGGCTAATCAGATTGGTGATTTTTACGAGTCATATCCCAATCAAAGTCATGCTCAGCAGGACATTGCTGGGCATTTAAACAAATTCTGGGCGTTGCCAATGCGCAAACAGATTGTAGAGTACGTGAATGCGGTGGGCGGGACGGGTTTGCATCCGCAAGTACAGGCGGCTATTAAGGCCTACCTGCAAGTGTAACCCTGAGTTGCTAATCTGCGCTCTTAAATCTGAGCCTTTAATTTGTAATTGGTTGGCGTTGAAGTAATCTGAAACTTTCTTTTCTTTCCGCAGCGCGTTTGCCTCGCCAGATCAGTTTCCATTCGTCACTTGGCTGCATTTTTCCTGCGCCTCTCTCATCCTGTATCAAATAGAAATTGCAATTGATCTGCTGATCTTTTTCAAAAGGCACTACATTGATATCCGTATAATAGCTCAATAACAGACGTTGAGACTGTCCGAGACTCAAGCTGTTCATGCAGCCGTAATTTGCAGGAACCACTTTGTACATACTCATAAAGACAGGCTCGTAGCTCTTTACGGCGTCAATCCAGGGCAACCATAGTGTCATTAGCAATCCCCAGCTGAACGTCATGCCAACCGCCCAGTTGGTGACTGTAGAGCGGTTGCTTTGTTTGGCTCTTACACAGGTAAAAAGCCAGATGAAAGTGATCGCAAGTGCTATCGCCAGTGCGAACCAGCTGAAATGCGTTGTATCTGAGCCGGATAGAAACTGCATGCGTGCTTTAATTTTGGCGGGGTAACCAGTCAACATTGCAGCCCAGCCCAGCCAGATCAGAAAGCCGATAAGACCGAATAGCGTGATGCCAAACCAGTTGAGCGCTGCTGCGGCACCGCGTCTGAGGTGTTCGACACTGCCTGCACCTAATGCGACAAGCGGTAATATCAGGGATAATGCGTTCACATCTCTGGAGGGGGCCCCGTAGCCAAGTAAAAATAAGCTGGAGGTGAAGAATACAATCATCAGCTGAAACTTTGGTTTGGATAATAACTGATGACGATGACGCCATGCACCCCATAGCGCCAACGGTAGCGCAGGCCATGCATACCAGACCAATATGCGAGAGAAATAAGCATGATTGTTTAGCTGGAAACTGTGTAAGCTAGTTTGTATCCATTGGTGAAATAAAGCGGGTTGATAGACATAAAGGAGTATTAACCAACTAACCATCAAAGGTGTTGCAATTGCGAACGATGTGGAAAAGAATAAACTGAAACTCTTGGTACGCCATGCTTTGAAAAGTAAAGGCAGTATAGCTGCAGTCGCTATTAAAATAAGTGCGGGCATCAGGCCTGCGGATAGAAATCCAATTCCGATAGCAAGTCCAAACAAAGCACTGGCACGCCATGGGCGCCGTTTAGAGAGTGCAAGGGCGTAAAAGCCTGTTGCAGTACTTGTCAGGCTGGCCACCTCAGCATTGAGGCTATGCGCACTCATGACGAGGCCGATGGTGCCGATCATGATGAAGGTTGCGTGCCGCCCAACACCTCGCGTCCAGAGCTCCCTGCCCGTCATTCCGACCATGAGCAGTGTTATCGCCATCCAGAGCGCGTTGACCAGCCTCGCCCCATCGTGCATGCTGAAAACGGCGCTGAAAAATTTGGCACTGGCTGCAGCAGTTAGATAATATAAGGGCGGTGATTCTAGCGTTGATTCTCCAGCCGCCAATGGTGCAATCAGACTGCCGCCTTGAAGGATGTGTTTAACAATCGTGATTCCTGAAGACTCCAATGGCTTCCAGGGAGCATGACCAGTGAGTCCCAGCATGATCCAAATGGCACACAAAATCAGCAGTAGCTGTGTTTTCGCATTCTCACCTACGCGTGCGCGTGGTGATGCCATATTGCCTTGCCAGTCATGTTCCAGTTGAAAGCGCATAGTTGGAATGAGTTTCTTTTGATTGTTAGTGGTTATTTTATATGAGACTGTAGTGTAAGTATAAAAATAAAAAGGCAGCCTAAGCTGCCTTTTACTTGAATGATTTGCGAAAATATTCGCAAATCATTATTACATGCCGTATTTTTTGCGGAATTTGTCTACGCGACCAGCAGTGTCAAGAATCATTTGTTTGCCAGTGTAGAACGGGTGTGATTTAGATGACACCTCGATTTTAACCAATGGATATTCTTTACCATCAGTCCATTTGATTGTATCGCGAGCTGCGATTGTAGAGCGTGTTAAAAAACTAAAGTCAGCGCCGATGTCTTGAAACACAACTTCACGGTATTCTGGATGAATTCCATCTTTCATAATAATAGCCTCAATATTGATCGCCGAATGATACGGCAAAAATTAGATTACGCACTTTTGCGGAACTCGGCATTATATTAATAATCGTCGAGCGACGCAAGGTTAAAATTTATCAATAAGATATCAGTGATTCCTAGCCTCTGCGCATGCTATCAGAGAAGTCTGCATTGTTCTTGGTAGACTTGATTTTATCCAGCAGGAATTCCTTCACTGAGGGGTAATCATGGAGACGCGGTACGCGAAGCGCGGTGCGGGAACCATGATATACCTCGAAGGTTC
>Ga0172367_10003257_pt1 | contig 21323 bp, 31 predicted proteins | sample Lak10m_FD_114542 | JGI IMG/M metagenome (GOLD analysis project Ga0172367, IMG submission 114542) | Freshwater microbial communities from Kabuno Bay, South-Kivu, Congo - kab_022012_10m | ecosystem: Environmental > Aquatic > Freshwater > Lake | place: Democratic Republic of the Congo: South-Kivu... | reverse complement strand
TTTAAGTTTTTAAGTTTTTAAGTTTTTAAGTTTTTAAGTTTTTTATTTGCGAGAGCGAGTATTAGATGATTTTCTAGAACCAACTTTACTTATTTGATCACTTGTTTGTTTTATATAAGAATTTACATTATCAAATTCTTGTTTTAAGGTTTTTGGAACTCTTGAAATAGAGCCAATGGGATTATTTATAATTTCACGGACTGAATTGCTATTTTCTTCAACACCTTTTACAACACTGAAAATAACAGAAAAGATAGCAAAGGCAATGATATGAAGTAAGAATAAGATAAATATGAGAGCAAATTCAATTAATGAACCAATCATTATAATTTCACGGCGAATATCAACAGAGCATTTACATTTTTCATTAACTAAATAGCGAGTATATTGAAATACTGAGTATAAATAATAGATAAATACAAGAACAAATATTAAATCAACATATTTATTAATTAAAACAATATTTGAACCAAAATTATCATATAAGAATTTATCAGAAACCATACCAGTAAAAATGAGATATATAATAGCAAAAATAGTAAAACCTTTAATGAAACCATTATTATTAGTCATAGCACATTTACAACCTTTTTCTTCAAGATTGGTTATATAAGTATAAATAAAAACTAATAGTATAATAGTTAATACTGAATATATAGATTTAATTATATATGAAATACCAAAATCAGCCATTTATTAATTGTTATTATTCTATTTATTTATAGATATTATTTTTGGGGAGTAAAAAATATTTTTCTTTTTGTTGGTTCAACATATCTTATACCTAAAAATTTAAATATATCTTCTTCACTATTCATTTTAGGAATAGGTATACAATCTTTATTAAATCCATGTTCACTTAATGAAACACCAAATTTATTTTTAACATATTCTCTAAAACCTACATTGAATGCAGCAGAACCAGTAAAATATAAAAGAGAATAATAATATTCATTATCTGGTGAAACTAAAATATCTAATTGTCTAGCTGGTTCATTTTTAAGCTGAACTATTCCTGAAAATTTGACTTTTCCAGATGCCAATACTTCTTTTATATAACCTACTTTTATGAATTTTTTAACAAAATTTGATAAATTGAAATCTGAGTCATATTTAATAAGTACATCTATATCACCCATATTTTTACTACCTCTGCGATAAGAACCAACAAATTCATAAGTTAAATCTAATTTTTTTAATTCTTTTTCTATTATATTTTTATGTTTTTCATATTCTTCTATAGGTATTTTACTTTGAGTTGATTTATAATATTGTAATCCTATAATTTGTTTTGGATTTAAAAGATGTGTGTTTTTTCTTAATTCTTCAATAGATTTTATACCTGCATTTTTAATTTGCATAATTTTAACGGGTCCAATGCCATGGATTTTTTTAAGTTCTAATAAAAAATTTACAGATTTATCTTGTTTAATATTTTTTTCTTCATATACTATTTTACCTTTATCATATAATTCATTTACTTTTGCTGTTATTCTTTCACCAGCTCCTATATGAGTAACAAAATCTTTAATATTATTTATTTTTCCATCATATGCATTTAATTTTACTAAAACTTTTGAATATGCATTTGATTTAAATGTATTACCTAACATTTTTTCATAATCTCGTATTAAAGTTAAATGTTTTATAATATCTTCTTTTGTTATTTTACTTACTTTTTTTTGAGGTTTTTTAACGACTGATGATGACGATGAAGACGACGAAGACGATGAAGACGATGAAGACGATGACGACGACGGTAATTTAACTACTTTAGATTTTTTTGCGGTAGATTTTAACATATTTCTTATAATAAGAATATTAAAAAAATAAAGTTAGGAATTATATTTCTCAATAATTTTCATAATTTTAAATTTTGTAGAATATTCAAAATGTGTTAAATCCCATTTAACAATTTTGTCAATTATTTCTTTTTTGGGTAAATAGTCTAAAATGATAATAATTTCATCTAATAACAATTCTAAAATATGTTTATAATTTATATTATCTATATATTTATTGATATCAATAAATATTGCATCTAATATATCAGATATATAATTATTATTATTTAATTTTTTATTTATAATTAATAATGCTTTAATAATTGAAATACAACTTTTTTTTAATTTAATATAAGAACAATATTTATCATAGTTGTCATTATTGTATAGAACTTTGCAATCAATTATAATTTCTTCAGGTAACCATTCTTTATTATCTAAAAAAGAAGCACAATATTTTGAAATATTATAAGAAATAAAATTTTCATCAAATAAATATAAAACATCTATATAAATATTATTAGAAGAATACTTAATAAAATTTATTAAAACATCAAATAAATTATTTATTATATGACTATCAATTTCTTTAATAAAATTTTTAATTTTTAAATATAAGGCATCTTTATTTACATCAGTTAATTTATTTAAATAAGATGTGAATTCTTTTTTACATTTTGCTTCATCACTAAAATCAATTAATATAACACGAGGTCTTGTTCTAAAATTAGTTGTTTTGGATGTTTTTTTTTGAGCTATTAATTTTTTTTTCTCCCATAAACTTTTAGCATCATAATTTGAAACAAAACAATTATAAGTATTTGTTAAATCATTTGCTTTTTTAATAAGGTTTTCAGATACATTATCTATAGAATTATCATATATTTCTTTAAATTTAATAAAATTAATTTTTATTAATCCTAAATCTTCATCATTCATTTTATAATTTATATATAAAAAGTTAATAAATCTTTAAGCATAAAATTATAATCAAGATGATTCAATAATTCTATCTATTATTTGAGCTTTTGAACCTTCTGAAGATATGTTTAATTCTAAACATTTTTCTTTTAATTTATCTAAATTTAATTTTTGAAGTTTTTTTTTAGTTATATTATTTGAACTTATTATAGATTCTTTATCATCATTTAAAATCTCTTTCTTTAAATCAAATATATTATCATTATTTTTATCGTTATTATCATTATTATCATTATTATTATCATTATTATCATCATGATTAGTTTTATTTTTATTTTTATTATCATCTTGACATATATCATTTATTATATTGTCAATATCAATAGTATTTTCTACTTCTTCTTTTTTAACTTTGATATTAGCTGCATTAACATGACATACACCATTAATATCACAATAACCTTGATTTAAATTATTTTGTCTTTGTTCGGAATTAAAAATTTCATTCATAATTATTTCATTCATATTAAAATTTTCTTGTTTATTATCAACTTCATTATTAGATAATCCATTAGGATTGCTAAATTCAATTTCTATTTTATTTATTTTCTGGTTTAAATAATATAAATCATTTTCTATTATAAATATTTTATATATTAAATATGCAATAAACATAAAAACAAATAAAATAATTAAATAATAAATAAAATAATTAGCATTAGTGAGTAATTTTAAAATCATTTCTTAAATTTTCATTACATAATTTGTTTTTCATTTCAATCGCACTATTAATTATATCATTATTAAATTTTTGTTTTTTAAGAAGTTCAATAGCTATTGTTTGTTTAGACCCTCCTCTGCAAATTTTATAATCAAATAAATATTTACCAATTTGATTATCATATTTAGCATTTACACAAATATTTATAAATTTATCTTTATATTTATCTTCCAATTCTATTAATTTATGGAAATGTGTTGTTATTATTATAGTTATACCTTGCTTTTTACCCAAATATTCTGCAACGGAAAATGCAACAGACATTCCTTCAATAGGCGGTGTTGAATGCATTGGTTCATCAAGAATAAATAAACCTTTCTTATTATTTTTGCTTAAATCATCTGCAATTTCAATAATTTTACTGCAATAATCTGTTTCTGCTTCAAAATAAGATTTAACACCAACTTCATCACTTATTCTCATAAATGAATTTATAGCATCATAAATTAATAAATTACCATAAGAAGCATTTATAATACCAATTGTTTGAGCTAAAATAATATTAGATGCAATTGATTTAACATAAGTTGTTTTACCTCCAGCATTAACACCTGTTATTATCATATTTCTTTGCAAATTAACAGGATTAGAAACTTGTTTATCAGTTAAAAATGGATTTCTAATATTATGAATAATTGTATTTTCTTTATTAAAAATAGGAATACACCAATATTTATTTTTCTTAAGTTTTGTAATAACATTTATAACATCTAATGTATAAACAACCTTTAAAATATTTATAATATATGTTTTATAATTTTGATTTTTCCATAATTTATAAATAGTTGTTATATCATAATTAATATTTTCTAAATGTTTTATACTTTCATTTATTGTATTTATGTTTAATTCGTGATTATAAAGAAAAAAAGGTTTCCATAAATAACCTGATTTTTTAACTAATACAATAGCTGTTTTAATAAAATCAACAAGACCCTTAATTTTAGTTATTAATTTTTCTCGTGTTTTATATGATATATATGATATTAAAAAAGTTTGATAGATACTATAAATATATATACCAACATAAAGAAAGAATGTAATAATTTTTATAATATCAGCTTTAATATTTCCGCTCGGTTTTAGAAGTAATTTTACAAATTGTAAAAGAATTTTAATATATTGTTTCATTGAAATATTTAGTTTCAAATATTTATTTAAATAATAATAAGGACTATAAAAAATAGATAAAGGATATATAAGACTTGTAATAGGCATTAAAACAATTTTATATAAATGATATGCATCAAGTGATAATTGATAATTATTAATTTTATTAATAATAAACGTTGATGGAAAAAGTAAATTAATGCTTAAATCTTCATCAATATCTTTTTTGAGAGTCATTATCCAAATTAAATCATTTTCACAATTTTTTAATATTTCTAATTGATAGTTAAAAATTTCATAATTTATTTTTTGTCGTTCTAATAAAACATTTAAATCATTTATTGGATTTTTAATAATTTTATCCATAAGAATAGAACCACCTTTTGTAATAGTTTTTTTATTTATCCATTCATTTATTTTTGTATCTGTATAAATACTATCACTAACATTAATAGTATTTAAAATAGATGTTTTATCTAAAATTGAATTTAAAATAATATTAACTTTAGAATCTGAAATCTCTAAAAATTTATTTAAATCATCTAATTCCATTATAATTTTAATTAAAAGAAAATAATAAAAAAAATAAATTTTAAATCCACTTAAAAAATGATTAAAGGTTAATCATGATTTATTATTACAAATGAATAATATAATAATTATTTACAATGATAAGATTTATGTTATAGATAAAGAACCATTTGAAACAGATGAAAATGCATATAAAAGAGGATGGTTTATAATTAAAAATCAAGACAAAATTAAAAATGAAGATGAATTAATATCAAAATCAATTATATATTTAAATGAAAATAAAAATAATATGAAATATTGAAAAATTTATTGAGATTTGCGAGATGATCTAACACCAGATCTAACACCTGATGAAACTCTTGATGGTGAATTTACGACAGTATCAATTTTATTCATAAATTGTTTATCTTTAAGCATGCGAACACCAATTAATGATAAAGCGACAGCGAAGGGAGCTAAATCAACAACATTACCGCCTTGTTTTTTTGTTCTTCGGCGACAATTGTTATTACCGCAACCGCCTGTAGTATTATCTGGGGTAGTAGCAGGAGTATTAGAAGTATTAGAAGATGACATTCCACTAATAGCATTTTGAACACCTTTAACAGCATTTATAGCATCATCAATCATAGAAATACCACCTTTTACTTTACGACCACGCTTAGCACCTCCAGTTTTAGCAACAGCACTATCTACTAACATATAAGAAGTAGCTTTAGCTTCACCATAATTATCATTACAACCAGCTTTTTTTAATCTACGGCAAGACATATATTTTTAATTCTATTATTTAATAATATATTTTTTATTTACGAATATAAAAAACTAAAAAAACTGCTGCTATAGTTGCAAAAAAATTTAATAATATGAATATAATTAAAAATGGTATGATATAAAATAAAAGATATATAAGTATTGGTTTAATAATTTCTGTTCTTATATCTGATTTTAATATTTCTTCTTTAATAAAGGTTAATATCAATTCAATTAATTTACTATTCTTCTGCGTCATTATAAATATTATGATTACCTTAATATTAAGCAGAATGAAACATTTATTTAAAATTCCGCAAAAAAAAGGCAAAAATTATATTTCATATTATAATGAAAAAATTGTTCTGGAACTAAATGAAATTAAAATAAAAAATTTTCAGCAATTAAATAGTTCTTCTAGTAAAGGATATTTCATTGAATGTAATATACCAAAAAGAAATAATAAAAAAACCATTGAAAAAATAGAAGAATTAGATGAAGAAGCATTGAAATGTTTATATGAAAATTATAGTCATTGGTTTGAAGATAAAGATATGACATCCGAGATTATAGATAATTATTATAATAAATCATATATCGAAGATATGCCAATGACATTAATATTAAGTAATAATATAGATACCGAAATTATATTAGATAATAATAGAGTCGAACAAGAAGATTTAATTGAATTTTTAAAAAACTATAAAAAACATAAGAATTATAATATAAATGTTGATATTGTATTTTTAGGATTATATATAAATAAATCTATATTTATAAATAAATGGGCTATAAAATCTATTAATATAGAAGATAATACACAAGATTATTCAGATTGGAAACGAAAAGATATTGAAGAAGAATGGTTATATGATTTATATGAATATAATGAAACTATTAATAATAAAATAAAAGATTTAAATAATTCTTTAGAAAAAACCAAAATACTTTATAATGAAATATTGGAAGAAAAAAATATAAAAGAATGGGAAAATAAAATTGAAAAATTAAAAAATATAATTTTTAAAATTTAAATAAAAATATAATTTATCTATATATGATATAGAATAAACAATAATATAATGGGTGCAACTAGTTCTTCCGTAGTTATTTCATTTTCAATAGCAATTTTACTTATATTAACCTTGCTATTATTAATATCCTATAATTCTAAATGTAAAGTAGATAATGTTGAAAGATTTGAAAATTTAGTAGAACAAGAACATAATTTAACACCTTTCAATTACAGAGAAATGGTTAATAGCAATGAAACTCAGGGTATTAATTTACCTCCTAAAGAAAAATTATCATCTGTTGCATATAATTCTAGAGCTGACCCAAATAAAGCTTCAGCTGGAATAGGTAATTTTGCTCCTTCTGATAATAATAATGATAATACATATTCGCCTTTATCAGGAGTTCCTGAAGCTTTCTCAAATAATTATACTCAAGAAAATTTTACCGATAGCAACAATAATAGCAGTCAAGACCCCACAATTTGTTTTAAAAGAGACCGTTTAACAACTAATGATTTATTACCAAAAGATGCTGCAAATCTTAAATGGGCTGAAATAAATCCTTCTAGTTCTGGCGATATAACAGACCAAAATTTTTTAAATGCTGGATATCATATAGGTATTGATACTAAAGGACAATCACTTCGCAATGCTAATTTACAATTACGATCAGAAATACCAAATCCTCAAGTTGCTGTAAGTCCATGGATGATTTCAACTATAGAACCAGATATTCGCGCTTCATCATTTGAAATTGGAAGTGCTCCATCATATTAATGAAATTATTAATCAAATGAAACATAACATTTAGTATTAACAATATCTTGTTTAGGTATTAAAGAATTTTTATTTTTAATTTGTTTTTTATATGAATTTTTAGACATATTTTCATATATTATATGTTCATTTTGTGTAGCATAATCTATTATTTTATTACTAAAAGCCCATTTAAAAAAATTTAATTGTCCTATAGTTGTTTCAATTGAAATTTTTTTATCTAAATCTAAAATAAATGTTATTCTATCGTGTCTTCTGAAAGAATCAAAATTTAATTTTTTAAATGATTTTAATTGTGCTCTATAATCCAAATATAAATTTATTTTTTTAAATTTATCATTATTATATGTTTCAGGTAATGAATAAAATATTTCATCGGAATTATCTGAAATCCAATATATTATATTGTTATTTTTTGCATATCTTGTAACAAGCCAATCAATCATTCTTAAGGATAATATATGTTTTCCATCAATAATACTTTTTAACATATATTTATAATTTTCATTTTTTGAATAAAAAGATGTTAAAGAAGATAATAATAACTCTTTACCAGTATCTGACATTATTTAAATTTATAATATTTTTCTTATATCATTATAAATCATAAGTGCTTTTGATGTTAATTTGTAAATTGTATCATATCAAAAATTAATGCAATAACAGATAAACCTAATAAAATACCTATTCTAGCATCCCATAAATATACATAATAATTAATAATAACCAGTAATATTAATAACCAAAAATTCTCATAAAATTCTAAAATATATTCAGGATAAGGTATTGCAGGTCTTAAACCGTATATTAATAAATATGCTGATAATATACCTATTAAAATATATCTTATAAAAATATCTAAAAATTTAATCATTCTATAATTTATATTTTTTTTCTTTTCATTAATAATTATAGAAATGGTTGAATATTCAACATTAGAAGAAGCTTACCCAAATGATGAAAAAATAATCCGAAAAAACAAATTAAAAAAGGAAATCAAAGAACCCAAAAATACTAAAGAAAAATTCATAAATGATTATGGAAATGAACAAGATTGTTATTATAATTCTATTGGTATAACAACACCTACTTGTCCACAGATTGAAAAATTTAAAAATAAAGATACTTGTAAGCCTTTAGAAGTACCAGAATATAAATTACCAATTGATAATTATTCAAAACAAAAATACGAAAAAGCATTAAAAACATCATTGTTTGATAAAGGTTTTGTAGATGATTTTAAAAAAGATGGTGTAAAACCATATGATTTTGATGAAATGGACGCATATTTAAATGTAGCTGATATAAAGACCAATAATAAAGATTCAACACCTGAATATAGAACAACACCGTTTTTAGAGGATTATTTAGTTAGTTTAAGAGAAAATTTTAAAAAACCATTATCAAAATCTTATGATAAATATCCAAATATTGAACAATTTACAAATATCAATAAAAAAAATAATTTACAAGTTGATATAAATTTATATAATCTATTTTTATTTATATTTTTAGGAATTATTATTATTTTATTAATAGACCAAATAACAAAATTAACTATTTTATCTGTTTCAAATACTTAAAGACTTAAATTAAATTGTTAAGTAATGAAAAAAATAACACATTTAGTTTTTGCAGGAAATGCATTAAGAACATTATGTTTAGGTGGTATTTTAAGATATATTTATTTTTATAAAATGGATAATGATATTAGAAATGTAGCAGGAACATCAATGGGTGCTTTTTTTGCATTAGCATTTGCTTTAAAAATACCTATAGAAACTCTTGAAATTTATTTATATGATTTATGTAAAAAAAAAGATTTAACAGTTTTTAAACCTTCATCATTTATAAATATAATAAATGATTATGGTTTAAATTCTTCTATAGATTATTTAAGTAAATTTAGAGAATTTGTTAAAGAAAAATATGAAATAGATGATATTACATTTATAGAATTATCAAAAAAAACAGGTGTTAATTTATTTGTCAGTACTACTAATATTAATAATGGTTCTAATGTTATATTTAATGTTAATGATACACCAAATATTTCGGTATTTGAAGCTGTTGCAGCTTCAATGTGTGTTCCTGTTTTATCAAAACCTGTTATTATAGATGGTTTTTATTATGTAGATGGATATTTAACAAATAATTTTCCATATGAAGTTTTTAGTCATATAGATAAAAATAATATTTTAGGTGTTGTTATTAAAGTAGATAATGATTATTGTTTTTCAACAGAATATAATCAAAAAAATTATGAATTATCTTTTCAACAATATGCATCTAATCTTATTTATTTGATTTATTTGAATTCAAATAAATTGGTTTATTTGAATAAAATAAATGATTTTAAAGACCCATTAGTTATTACTAAAAGTCCTATAAAAAGTATATATGAACCTAATATAAATAATGAATGTATTGATATTGGTATTTCAAATGAAAGTATTAATAATTTATTTTTACAAGGTTTTACTGAAATGAATGAATATATGAAGAAACATAATGAACAAAAAGAAATAAATTTAGAAGATTATAATACAACTTATTCTAATAAAAGCGAAGATTTAGCTTTATGAGATACATCTTCAATTTTCCAAGATATATATATATAGCTATTATTCGGTGCTGGTAAAGTTGATACATACAATCCACTTTTTTTTAGGGCTTTAACTATATAATCAATACAATTATTAATATTATATAATGGATATCCTATAACTATAGGAGGTATTTTATAATATACTGTCATACCTCCGTGTTCTGCAATATTTTTAATTTTTTTATAACATAAATCTAAAATAACATTAAAAGCATCATTAATTTTAGATTCTTTTTTTCTTTTTATTTCATATAAATCATGTAAGCTTACTTTATTTGCAGCCATCGTTATTATTTGTTATATAATTTTTTATTTTGCGTTAGATATCGCAAATTGAATAATACTATCAACTTCTCTTTCTCCATTATATTCAATTGCTTTTTCAGAACCATTTTCTATTAATAAAATAGCAGGTGCATAAGTTATATTATTAGCTTTAGCTATTTTAGAGCCTTCTTCACTATTTAAATCAAATGTTTGTTTTGCATCAAAATTATAAGTTTTATTTGAATTTACTTTTTCCATAAGTTTATTCCATGTAGGTTTAAATTTTTCACAATGTCCGCATCTTTCCATTGATAAAAATATTAATGAATATTTATTAGCATTTGTAAATCCTTCAGTTGATCTATATGAACTACCTATTAATGTTCCTATTATTATAGCAAAAGCTAATATTCCTAATAATACATAAAATTTTGTATTATCATTATTACCTGAATTATTATTACCATTGCTAACAAGACTTACATGACTTAATCTTGAATAAGTCCTCGCCATTCTATTATCTTATTTATATTTTTTTTTACATTTAGTAAAGCAAGAATATAATATATACATTGCAAATAATTTTATATGAATATTACTTTTTTTCTCTTTTTTATGCATAATAACTTAATATATAGCAATAAAGTTATATAGATTTTTATTAAATTTTTTTAGATTATTTATATCAGATATTATAAAAAGTCTATAATCATAATTAATATTATTTATATGACTATTAATTATTAATGGAGTATGATTATTTTTAATTAAACAATCATTTAATTCTAATGCTTCATAATCATTTTTAACTATTATTATTGCTCTATGAATATTAATAGTCATATAAATATTTTCAATGTAATCAATAAATTTATTTATATATGAAGACATTATTTATAGTTATAAGTTTATTTCTTAATTATAACTATTTTATAATTGTTATAATATAAATAAGAAATGAAAAGTAGTAATAAACAAATTAAAATAAAATTTATGTAATTTAAATATTTAATTATAATATCATTTATATTTTTTATATTTTTATTTTTTAACCATATAATAGAATTAAAAACAAAAAATAAATATATTAGCAAACATATAAAAATTATAAAAAATATCAAATTATACATTAGTTCTATTGAAATAATGGAAAAGAAAATTAACCCATTTACTATAAAATATTTTACCTGTTTTTAAATTATCTTCTGGATGAAATTGAATTCCTATATTTTTATTATCATATGCCATATAAATAATTTTTTTATTTTTAATACTACATTTCCAATTTAATGGTAATTTTATTATATAGTCATGATGATTAAAATTATATTTTTGAACGTTAACTTTAAAAGGTTTTTTTATTTCTAATAATTTAGTATATTTATGTATTTTTCTATTTCTAAATGAATTTATATATTTTCTATTTCCAAAATATTTAATTAAATATTGAAAACCATAACAAAGTCCTAATATAGGTATATTAAGTTTAAATATTTTTTTTGGTATTTTAGCTATTTTATTATCATCATCTAAAATTCTATATTCAGAGCCTGTTAATATAATACCTCTTATATCATATTTTTTAATAATACTAAGTATATTTTTTGAACTCCAATGTATAAAATGACAATTAACATTTAAACTTTTAAATATTTGTTTGAATGATTTATATTTTTTTAAATTCTTTTTCTTTTTATACATAAAAATAACTAAAATATTCATCGTAATAATCTATATTAAAAAAATGATTTAAAATAATTAGGTTTAAAAAAATCTATATTCATAATGATACCTACTATTCAATCATATATGATATTATGCGCTTTAAATACACCAAATATTTATAATATAAATAATTTAATAGGTTCTAAAATAACACAAGAACATATATATCCAAAATCATTTTTAAATAATAAACATAAAAATGATATGCATAATTTATTTAAATGTAGTAAAGAAATTAATAATATTCGCTCAAATTATCGTTTTACAGATTTTAATTATATTAAAATACATAAAAATGATTTTACAAAAATTAATGATACAAATAATTATGTATCTTTAAAACATAAATTATTTATACCTGAAGATGATAGTAAAGGAATAATTGCAAGAAGTATTATGTATATGTGTTATGAATATAAATATAAACCAAATAAAGTTATTGATAATCATATGTTAATAGATTGGTGTTTAAAGTATCCTCCAACAGAAGAAGAAATAAATCATAATAATATAGCATTTTATAAACAATATACAAGAAATAAATTTATTGATTTATATAAAAAAAAAGGATATAAAAATATAATTTGCAAATGTTTTTTATAAAAAATGATTTTTGATATAAAAATAGTATATATCAAGCTTATTAAATTTGCATAAATGTTTTATACTAGACGGAGGCAAGCCAAAAGTGAAAATGAAATTGATGAGAAAGATATTAAACCAATTAATAGAAAACATAATAAATTTCTTTTAATGGCTGCAGAAATAGCTGAAAAATCAACAATGTTGCATAAACATGGAGCAGTTGTTGTTTATAAAAATAATATAATATCATCAGGTTTTAATTATATGTGTGATCATATGAATGATAATTTCAGTATTCATGCAGAGGTTGCAGCTATAAGTAAATTATTTCATCAAAAACAGCTATTAGAAGAATGTGATATTTATGTTGTTAGAATAGCATCATCAGCATTTGATAATTGTCTTAAAAATTCAAAGCCTTGCAAGTCTTGTACGAGATTTATAAATAAATATCATTTAAGAAATACTTATTTTTCAACAAGTTATAAATTTAATGAACTTATTATGAAATAAATGAAATAAATTAAATATCTAAAGACAAAGAAACTTTAGGAATAATTCTTTTAATAGTTTTTTTTGTAATTAGAGGTCTTTCTTCTTTATTAAAAATTTTATTTAAAAGGTCTTCACCACTTAATTCTTTATTATTTTGAATAATATCTTTAATTTCTTTAATATTAACAGGTTTCCGAACTTCTTTTTCATTTGCTTTAATTCGTCCATCTTTAGTATTTAAATCATTATATTTATATTTAAACATAAATTCTTCAATTTTATTATTTAAAGCTTTTTGAACTGTTTTGCGTTCTTTTAAAGCAACATATAATTTCCTAATCATATCATCATATTTAAACCAATCAGTAACTAAATTTTTAAATGTATCTAATTCTTCTTGTGTTGGTTCTTTATTTTCTTCAATTATATTTTCAATAAATTTATCACCATCCATTTTTATTTTTCTTCTTTGATTTATCAAAATTATAAAATCCTTATATTATTTTTTATATTTTTTTAAAAGTCTTTTAGAAGGAGGAGCAAAAGAAGGACTTGAAGAATGAGCAGATGCAGAATTAAAACTTTTATTTTCATAAATAAATTTTTCAAGATTTTCAGGTGTTCTTTGACTATTAAATTCTTTTTTCTTTAATTCATCTCCATTATAATTATATGAAACAATATGAGGAAAACCGTGAACATCTTTTAATGGTTCTGGTAAAAATTTAAAATCATTAAGTTCAACACTAAAAATATTAGCAATATCTAATAATTCATTTTTCTCTCTTAATAAATTTTCAAATATAGGCATAAAAGTCATACAATGAGGACAACTATTCATATGATAAACAACTATAATTTTATCATTATCTAATGTCTTTTTTAAAATTTTTGTTGATTCTTTACAATTTACTTTACAATTAGGCATTATAAAAACAAACTCTTATTATATAATAATAAAAAAATTGTTATTATTATATAATGGATCCAAATTTAAAAAAAATAGCAGAAGAAATATCTTGTAATCGTATTAATTTTATTGATAAAAAATATAATTTTTATAATGATAATTTATTCAATGTTAATGTTAATGATAATGATAATGATCGTAATAAAAAAAATAAAATTAATCATACATTAGATTCTTTATATATAAATAAAAAAAGTTGTATAATGAGTTCAACTGAACCAGATGAAGGTTTATGGAAAAAACAATTTGAATTAATTAATTTTAAAAATAATAATTTATTTAATATAAATACAAGGGCTAAAAACTAATTATTTTTCAAGTTGTCCATAGTAAATTAAAGCTTCTTTGCTAACATTATTTTCTGCATCTTTTTTTGAATATCCTGATGATGTTGCTATAATTGAATTAGTTCTATCTTTAATACAATATTTAAAGATTTTAACACTTTCTTTTGTTATAATGCCTAATTCATAAAATTTTGGTGTATCTTGAAATGTTTGTTGCATATAATTTACAAGCATATCTTTATAATTTGTTTTCTGTAAAATTAATTCACTAAAATCAATATAATTTTCTATTATATAAATTATCCATTGTTCAGCTATATAATAACCTGCCCCTGTTAATGGAACTAAATTAATTTTTGTTGGTAGGCTTACTGCATCTTCGGTTGTTTGAAAATCTATATAAAGAGCTCCGATAAATGCCTCAAATATATCTTCCATAATTTTATAATTTTTGCGTCCATTTGCTTCTTCAACTTGTTTAGAAATAATTGCAAATTTATTAAAACCAATTTTTGATGACAAATATCCTAACATTTTACCATTAACAATTCTAGTTCTTATTTTAGATAAGAACCCTTCATTTTGGTCAGGAAATCTCATATATAAATAATTAGCAACAACAAAGCTTAAAATTGAATCTCCCAAAAATTCTAATCTTTCATATGACATATCTTGAAGAGGTATGCAATCAGTAGGACATTTTATATTACCACTTGTAAAATCAGCATTTTTCATAGTACAATATGATTTATGAATAAAAGCATTTCTATATAAATTTATATTATTAAATTTAATATCATTTAAACCATTTGATTTAAAGAAGTCTTTTAAATCATTTTCAGTTAAAATAACATTTAAATTATTATAAGGTAATTCAGAATCTAAAATATCCTTTGTTTTGTTATGAATACTTTCTATTTTTTTCATTGTTAAATATTATAGTTTATATAAATTATAGTCAATTTTTTATATATGGTTTAAGAAATAATTTATAAAAAATAAGTAATGAGTCAAGAAATACAAGGTATAATTATTAATAGTGGTTTGGGTAATCAATTATTTATGTTATTTGCTGGAATGTCTAAAGCATTGGATGAAAACAAAAGTATTATAATTTATTTAGAACTTAGTAATAGAACTTATTATTTTAATAATTTTTTTCAAGTATTGAATAAATATATTTCACACAATACTGATAATATTAATTATTCAAAAATATATAATGAACCATATTTTCATTATAAAAAAATACCTGAAAAAACAGAGATAATCAGAGGATATTTTCAATCATATAAATATTTTGAGCACAATTTTGAAAAACTTATTGATATTTTAAAAATTAGAAATATGCAAGAAAAAAATAAATTACTTTTTAAATCAATTGCTATTCATTTTAGAATGGGTGATTATTTAACATTATATGATAATCATACTATATTACCAACATCATATTATTTAAATGCTATAAATGAATTAGCAAGTAAAATTAATATAAATGAATATAGATTTATTATTTTTAGTGAAAAATGTAATGATAAAATTATTAATAAATATATAAAAATATTAAATCTTAATATTACATTTGTTAAAATTTATGAAATAATGCCTAATTTAACTGATTATGAAGAATTTTTATATATGAGTAGTTGCGATCATTTTATAATTGCAAATTCAACTTTTTCTTGGTGGGCAGCATATTTATCAAATAAGAATGATGATAAAATAATTATGTATCCCTCTTTATGGTTTGGTCCAAAATTAAAAAATAATATTTTAAATGATTTATTTCCAGAAAAATGGGTAAAAATAAATTGTTAAAAAATGATTTATTTTTATGTTAAATAAAATATGTCAATTACTTTAGAAGATACTTTAAATGATTATGATAAATCAAATACTAAAATATCATCAATGATGCAAGGCTGTTGTAATATTATAAGTAAATATAAATGTATTTATCATTCATTTGAAAATAAAAGAAAAATAAAAAAAACTTTAAATGAAAATTTGCAAATAAAACATTATATTAAAATTGGCGAAGAATGTAGTATTTGTTATGAAAAAATTTTTACTAAAAAAAATGCTTTTTTAACTGATTGTGGTCATTCATTTCATTATAGTTGTATTATAAATTATGATTATAAAAATAGTTTTGGTCAAGGTCTTTATTGTCCTATTTGTAGACAAGATATGGGTATATATATGGATTTGAAAGATAAATATATAGAATCTAAATTAAATTTAGATAAATTACAGGATTTTGAATTAAATTTTATATTTAAATTACCTAAGGTTTGTTATAATATAAATCATTATATGTTTAACGATCATTTCTTTAGATTACAATATAAAACATGTCGTTATTGTAGATTATAATTAAATTTATATGAAAAATTATTATTTCTACATTTACAAATTAATAAGATTAATTTCTTATTAATTAATATTTTTGTTATTTTATGAATATCAACTGTATTATATTTATTTTTCCAAATTTTTAATCTTTCAATTAAAGAATTAATGCTTTTATTTGATGGATAAAATTTATATAATTCAAATATTCCATATTTCCAATATAAAAAACTTGTATTTAAAAGTTCAATATTTAATTTATCTGTTTCTTTAAAATTTTTTATATTTAATTTTAAACTAATATGAAAATCTTTTAAAATATCATTTATATTAAATAAACCATCAATAATTCTATTATCCCATTTTTCTAATGTAGGAACTACATTTAATCTTATTTTACCTCTTTGACACCATTCAGGCGTAGAATTCTTTAAATAAGGTAAATTATGAACATTTGCAAATTTATAAATTTCTTTTTTTTCAACATTAATGAATGGTCTTATAAAATTAATATCATCAATTATTGATGAATATTCAATTCCTATTAAATTTTCATATTTATTTTTATATGCAATATTAGTTAAAATATTTTCAAAACAATCGTCTTTATTATGTCCTAAAATAACAATTGGATTTTTATCTTTAAAAGCTTTTTTATAAGAATTAAATCTAATTTTTTTTGTATAATTTTCATAAACTTCTCTAATATCATTATTAATACATGGTTGTCTATGAATTTCTTTAATTTCACGAACATATAAAACTATATTAAGTTTAAAACATAAATTTCTTAAAAACATAACTTCATCATTTGTTTCTTTACGATTACTATAATTTATATGAACAGCAATTATATTTGCATTTTTAAATAAATGTTTCATCATAAATAAACATGATACAGAATCAACACCACCTGATAAACTTACAATATATGTTTGATTATCATTTATAAAATCAGAGAAACAACCTATTTTATAAATATAATTATCAAATGGATCTTCTTCTGGATTATTATCTAAAATTAAATTATTAAAATCATCTGGTTTTTCTTTATAATTATAAACATCAAGTTCTTCTTCAAAATTAGCTCTATTATAAGTTGCTGTTATAAATTGTTTAGAAAACCTTTCTTTTTTCCATGCTTCTTTCATAACAAAAAATAAATGTTCTTTTATATTTGTATGTCTATAAACAAGCATATAAAACATCCAATCATTATAACATAAATTATTTATAAATTCATCATTCTTAAATTTTAAAGCTATTTCTAAAGCTTTATTATTAAAATATGTTATAATATGTTGTGAATATTCATTTCTATAAAAATGTCTTGTTAGTTGATCATAAATAAGAATTGCTATAATAGGATTTTTATTATCAGAAAAATCATATTCATCAATTAAAAATCCAAAATTATCAGATAAATATTTATCATTTTCAGAATTTTTATTAAACCAATATTGATTTCTTTTATTCCATTCAGAATAAAAAATATTTATTATTGTTTCTTGCATTGCAAATATTAATATGATGATTTATTTATATAATTTTTAACAAAATACAAAAAATTTGTATTTTTTTGAGAAGAAAGTCAAACCCACGCCTGAGATGATAGAACGCTTTTTTCATATAGACGCATTTGAAGCTCAAATACACGATACATGACAGACTTCTTTGCAAATTCAATATCACATTCAGTTGGTTTTCTATCAAGGTTCTTGCTCATAATCTCAATAAAAATCTTATTCATTTTAATGATAATATCATTAATATAATTAAAATTTCTATTGTTATTATTTCTGATAGCAATGTCTCTCGCATGAATGCATGATAAATACCTATGAATATAATGCTCATTGTCAATGTACTCTAAAATTTCCATAGAAGCAAGAGATAAATCATAAATATTTAGTTTGCAATATTTAGCCTTGCTCGTAATAAACAAATCACTGTAAGTTGAAGTGTTGATAGATTGCATTTTCTATGAAAAAAATAAAAACTTATAAATATCATTTTTTATGATTATGATTATTAATTAAAACAAATTAAGAAAAATAATCATGAACTAAACCTTTTGCAATACATTCTTCAGCGTTCCAAGTTACATCTTTTTTAAGTATATTTTCAATTTCTTTTTTTGAAATTTTTGTATTTTCAATATAAATTGTTATTATATGAGACATTAATTTTTTTAAATTAGAATATTCTTCATCAATTGAAGTCATTTTACCCCAAAAACCACTTCTTAATTCGTGAATGAGCATATAAGCATTTTTACAAATAAATCTTTTTTCACCAGCTAAAGAAATTAGTGTTCCAGCTGATGCAACAAATCCATCAATAACAGTATAAACAGGGATTGAAATAGACTTAATACAATCTATAATAGACATTGCTGCATAAATTTCACCTCCATCAGTTGTTAAATGTAAATAAATAGGTTTAATATCTGTTGATAATGTTAAAGCAATCGTTTTAAGTTTATTTTCAACATTTCTAAGCTCTTTATTTAGTTCAAATGCTGTATTTTGATTTATATTATTATTAAAATAAATATGATTTAAATGATTATAAATATAACTATTTGGTGATTTTGTTAAAAAAGCTGGTAAATTAAAAATTGAACTATCACTACTATCACTATCGCTATCACTATTATTTGCTATTTTTTGTTTTTTAACACTAGAAGTTTTTTTATAACTCCACATTTATTATTATTTACATAAATACTTTTATATATATTAAAATTAAAATAGTTTTCTTGTAAATAGATTTTATTTTTAAATTTATAAAAATGTCTCTAATTTTTAGAAACTTATAAAAATGAGTCAATCTGTAGATTCTATGTTAGGCATTATTAATAATGCAAACCAGACAGCGACTATTCTTGATGCTCAACGAAATATTGCGGAAACTTTAAGAGCATCAAATGAACGTAATTTATCATCTATTTTAGGTGGAATAAGTTCAGAAATTCAAAAAACAGATAGTTTAATAAATATGAATAATTCTTTTGCTAATCAAAATTTATCAACTGTTGGTGCTTCATTAAAAGATTTAATACAAACAACTGGAAATACACAATTATCAGCAACTGAAAGAAACGGTTCATTAGCTTTAAGTGCTATAGAATCTGTTAATAGTGGGTTAAGTCATGCTATTGAAAGAAATGGTGGTGCTAATGTAAATGCTACTGATAGAAATGGTGCTGCTAATTTATTAGCAACTGAAAGAATAGGTGGTAATTTATCAGCTATTGCAAATCAAAATAATTCTATACTTATGAATGGTATTAAAGAATCTCAAGTAACCTCAGAACGCAATTTTGGCGAAACTCGTTTATTTAATGCTAATGGATTACAAAATTTAGAAAGACGAGTTGGTGATTATTATCTTCAATCTGAAAAAAATTTTGGTCGTGTTGAAAGTGATTTAGTAAGAGTAGAAAATAGCATCGGTCGTTTAGTTGATAATCATCATAATGCAGCTATGATAGAATTACTTAAAACTCATGCTGCATTAGATAAAAGCATAGATAGAAATGAACTTCAAATAACTCGCCAAGCTTCTGATAATTATGCTAATATTCAAATTGAAGCTGCTAAAAATAAATCTTTATTAGAACAAAAAATTGCTGATATTGGAAATGATATAAAATTAACCTTATTAAAAGATAATTCTGATACTCGCAACCTTATTAATAGCTATAATAATGATAATTTAAGAAACGATTTACAATCTGAAAGAATTATTCACGCTTTACATCATCATCACAATCATCATAATCATCATTATGATCGCGACTTTTACCGGTCGCATTTTTTTCCCTACCCCCATTTTCCACATAACAACAATAATAACACCCCCAATTAATAATTATAATATAACTTCAAATACAATAAATATTAATAATAATATAACTTCTAATATTTTTTTAAATAACAACTCAAACAATAACAATAACAATAACGATAACTCAGATAATAATTCAGATAATAGTGATAATAACTCAAATAACAATAATAACTCAAATAATAACGATAATAACTCAAATAACTCAAATAACTCAAATAACTCAAATAACTCAAATAACTCAAATAACTCAAATAACTCAAATAACTCAAATAACTCAAATAACTCAAATAATAACAATAACAACAATAATAACAATAACGATAATAACAATAATAACAATAACGATAATAACTCAAATAACAATAATAACTCAAATAATAACAATAACAACAATAATAACAATAACAATAATAACGATAATAACTCAAATAACTCAAATAACTCAAATAGCAATAATAATAACGATAATAACGATAATAACAATAATAACAATAATAACA
>Ga0172367_10003256_pt1 | contig 21327 bp, 16 predicted proteins | sample Lak10m_FD_114542 | JGI IMG/M metagenome (GOLD analysis project Ga0172367, IMG submission 114542) | Freshwater microbial communities from Kabuno Bay, South-Kivu, Congo - kab_022012_10m | ecosystem: Environmental > Aquatic > Freshwater > Lake | place: Democratic Republic of the Congo: South-Kivu... | reverse complement strand
TGCCCTTCAAGCCCTCGGCGACCTGGAGAGGAGACTCGGCAACGTCGATCAGGCACGGGGCCACTACGATAACGCCATCGAGCTATACAAAAAGGAACAGGCGAAGCTCGGTCTGGCCAATGCTTATCAAAGCTTTGGAGATTTATGGTTCTCTATGAATAAAATAGAAAAAGCGCTGCAATTATATAAGGAAGCCGTTAAGCTATACAGATATGAACAGGAACCAATGGGTTTGGCGTATACATTGTCTGAGCTTATTCGATGCTACCGCCAACTTGGGTCTTTAACTTCAAGTGAGTTGAAAGATATCACGATTGAGGCGCTTGGAAGAGCAGAACAAAGTGGTGTTGAATCTGTCACTCAATACGTATTTCGTGCCTTGTATAACTATTTTGACAATGACGAAAAAGAATTGAAATCTTTCCTCAACTCGTTAAAGGTAAATGAGTAAGTAAAATTAAATTGCTAACAAACACATGCACTCGGACAGCAAAAAGCGTCGCTCGTTCCTAGCTATGCTTTTTGCAGACGGTGATGTGAGGTGTTAGGCGCACTATCTTCGTCCCCATATTCCAGACCCGTGCGTGAGGGTAGCTGCCTCTTTTCGCCCGACGGGGTAACAAATTCAGGTGGCATAAAGCGGGCATACAGGAAATAGACCATGGCGACAAAAAACGGTAAGGTGGTGCTCATCACCGGGGCGAACAAGGGGTTGGGTAAGGAGATTGGCAGGCAACTGGGTGCGCTCGGATACACGGTGCTTCTCTCGGCGCGGAACGAACAGGCCGGGAAAGCGGCAGCTTCAGAACTCGTTGCCCAAGGATACGACGCACACACTGTTCGTCTTGACGTGACCAACCCGGATGACATTGCTGGCCTTGTCGGCTCTATCGAAACCACTTTCGGCAAGCTCGACGTGCTCGTGAACAACGCAGGGATCGCTCTTGAGTGGGACGGGAAGCCAACCGATGCGGACAAGGTTCGTCGCACTCTTGAGGTCAACCTCATCGCTCCTTTCGCGATCACCGAGGCCCTTGTGCCACTGCTCTCGCGCAGCGACGACGCTCGGGTAATCAACCACTCCTCAATGCTGGGCTCAATCGGCAATGCAGAAAATGCGTGGGATCAGGTTGCACCCTTCATGGCTGTAGGCTACTCGACCTCAAAGGCTGGGCTTAACATGCTGACGGTGATGCAATCCAGGACGCTCGCGAGCAAGGGTATTGCGGTCGCCGCCGCCCATCCCGGATGGGTGAAGACCGATCTCGGAACCCAGGCGGCCCCGATGGAGGTCGACCAGGGCGCCAGCACGGTCGTCAATCTCGTGACCATCGCCCGGGATCAGTTCCCGCACGCTCAGCTACTGCACAACGGGAAACGCATACCCTGGTAAGTCCGTTGTGTGATCTGTCAAGGAGCTCCGAATCGACGAGCTGCCCAACAAAGCGCTGGGGGACGGGACGTTTCGGGACAGCAGTTATAATCCTTTCAGATCGAATCCGTACTTCTGGTAACTGATCAATCCGCGATTGGCGACGTTATCGATCCAGCCGGGTTCGGCGTGGCTGATTTCGATGATCTCTCTTGTCGTGCAGTTGCCGAACTCTCTTTTGACAAGATCGAGCGTGTTCAACTCTCCCGGCGAAAAACGCTCGCTATCGAATGCCCGATCTTTTCCGGGGTAAAATCGTTCACCGATACCGCCATCACTGAACTCCTGTGACTCTATGGCAATGGCTCCCTGTTTTTCCAGAAGCTCGAATATGCTCTGGTGGTTATCCGGCACCGGCCCCATAGGAATCGCGCAATATCTGGTTCCGCTCATCGAGATGCCGGTTTTTCTGAAATGCAGAAAATCGGCATAAAAGAGCAGCTTGTTCAGTTTGACCTTCCAGGGCTTTACCTTTTCTGCGAAATAGAGCACCATTTCGCGCAACATGTCGAGCCGGGGCTTTCTGTATCCTGAAAATTCATCCGGCAGCATCGAGCCAAAGAGATACTCTTCGAGATTGACGCAGGTCGAAGAGTTTTTCTGCTTAATCAGGTGGTCGATTCTCGATTTCAGTTTTTCAAGCTGTTTCCCCGCCACGCTGCCGCCCAGGCGTACGATCGACCAGAACTCTTCAGGGTCTTGCGCGACCTGAATGAGACGCGCATTCGATTCGCTGGGAACCTCGCCTTGCTCATAATTCCTGTAGCAGTTGATGCCGAGTCCGAGCACTTCGGCCATCTTTGTCGCTGACAATCCATACAGCTCTCTTGTCGTCCGGATTTCTTCAGGAAATGGCAGGTTGAACTTGTCCCGGTACTGATTGTACACCTGAATCAGATTGAGTTCATCGAGTTCGGTGGTGGTGAACTGCTCTTTGCTGTCGGGGCAGAAATAACAATGGTACTGAACAGGGTACTCTTTTTTTCGGAAAACCATGCTCCGCTGTTCCCGTTTCAGAATCATGTCGGCTCCTGTGATCGGGCTTTTCATGGTATCACCTCAGTGTAATGGGTAGGTCAATGGATATTCAGCAATGCTCTTTTGCTGCCATTCACAGGAATCTCACCATGTGGTTTTGCCGGTTTATCAGTCGATCCGCGAGCGCATAAGCTTGCCGAGGTTTTTCTGGCGGGTTTCGGTGAATCGCCAGCCTGATCGATCAGCTCCGGCCACTCCCCTCAGCCCAGCCGCTGGCGCATCGCTTCGTAGAGCATCACGCCTGCCGCAACGCTGACGTTGAGCGATTCGACGCAACCGGCCATGGGAATGCGCACGATCTGGTCGCAGCGCTTCCGGGTTTCGGAACCGAGGCCGCTGCCCTCCGCACCCATGACGAGCACCGTGGGGCGCGTCCAGTCGAAGTCGGTGTAGTTGTGCTCGGCCTCCATGTCGGCGGCCACGACGCTGAACCCTCGTTCGCGCAAAAGATCGAGGCACTTCACCGCGCTCTTGACCTTGCAGACCCGCATGTGCGACAGCGCGCCCGCCGATGCCTTGTGTACGCTCGCGCTGATCGGCGCTCCCTTGCCATCGATCATGATGACCGCGTCGGCAGCCACGGCCTCGGCGGTGCGGATGATCGCCCCGACGTTGTGCGGATCTTCGAGTCCCTGCAAAACGACAAGCAGCGGCGAACTGTTGCGTGGCGCGGCGAGCACCTCGTCGAGCGAGTAAAAGGTCACGCTGGTCAACAGAGCGCAGACGCCCTGGTTTTTGGCCGTACCAGCGATGAGCGTCAGCTTCTCCATGCGCGCCTTGCCGCAGGGAATCTTCAGCCGCCGGGCGGTGATGACGATCTCCTTGAGCTTGGGATGAGTGGTGTTGAACTGGAGGTAAATTTTCTCGACGCTCTCTGGCTTGGACTGCAACAGCTCGATGACGGCGTTGCGGCCATAAACGACCTGTTCCTGATGTTCCGGAGCCGGTATGACGGCATGATCTGTTCTGTTCAACAAGCACCCCCTCCAAGGGTATTTTCGGTTTCCGAGAATGCGTCCGGCCACCTGCCGGGCACCTCAAAAGACGCTGTGACAAGCAGTTGCTATAATAATATTGACGATTGAAGTATATTAGTTTTTTTTCCTATCTTCAAAAGCACACTCGACGCTTTTTCTCACCTGCGAACGTAACTTTTCGTGTTCCTTCGTAGATGTACCCATCGAGGATAGCACAGTCCCATCAATCATAATCCAGTTTCTGATCGTATGACCCGGACATTCAAGACAATGGAGGGGAATGAAGCTCTTGCTCATGTCGCCTATCGCACCAATGAAGTAATCTCGATATACCCGATCACTCCGGCATCTCCGATGGGAGAGTACTCGGATGCCTGGGCTGCCGTCGATGTAAAAAATATCTGGGGCACCGTACCGCTCGTCGATGAGATGCAGAGCGAGGCTGGTGCGGCCGCGGCTGTTCACGGCGCGTTGCAGACCGGTGCTCTGACAACCACCTTCACTGCTGCCCAGGGTCTTCTGCTGATGATCCCGAACATGTACAAAATCGCCGGCGAACTGACGCCCTGCGTCATCCACGTTTCGGCACGTTCGCTCGCGGCACAGGCGCTGTCGATCTTCTGCGACCACGCCGACGTCATGTCGGTCCGTGGCACAGGCTTCGCTCTGCTTGCATCGTGTTCGGTGCAGGAGGTTATGGACATGGCACTGATCTCCCAGGCTGCCACGCTCGAATCGCGCGTGCCCTTCCTTCACTTTTTTGACGGCTTCCGTACGTCACACGAAATCTCCAAAATCGAGGTACTCTCTGACGAAGATATCCGCTCGATGATCAACGACGATCTGGTTATCGCCCACAGGATGCGCCGCATGTCGCCGGACGCACCGATCATCCGCGGCACTTCGCAGAATCCCGACGTCTATTTCCAGGCCAGAGAAAGCGTCAACAGTTACTATGACGCATGCCCGTCGATCACACAGAAAGCGATGGATCAGTTCGCCGAACTGACCGGGCGCTCGTACAAGCTTTATCAGTATTATGGCGCACCGGATGCCGACCGCATCATCATCATGATGGGTTCGGGTGCGGAGACTGCTCTCGAAACCGTCGAGTTCCTGAACAACCAGGGCGAAAAAGTCGGTCTGGTCAAGGTGCGCCTTTTCAGACCTTTCGATATCGCCGCTTTCGTCGCCTCGCTCCCTTCAAGCGTCAAGTGCATCTCGGTGCTCGACCGCGTCAAGGAACCTGGCAGCGCGGGTGAGCCGCTTTACCTCGATGTTGTCAACGCCATTGCCGAATCGTACCAGGGTGGAAAATGCGTCTCCATGCCCAGAATTGTCGGTGGACGCTACGGCCTGTCTTCAAAAGAGTTCACCCCGGCTATGGTCAAGGCCATCTTCGACAACATGAAGGAGACCTCTCCGAAGAATCACTTCACCGTCGGCATCGAAGATAACGTTACCAGCAAGAGCCTCAACTATGACGAGACCTTCTCGATCGAGCCTGACTCGGTCTTCAGGGCGCTCTTCTACGGCCTGGGTTCGGACGGCACGGTAGGTGCAAACAAGAACTCGATCAAGATCATCGGCGAGAACACTGACAACTACGCGCAGGGCTTTTTTGTCTACGACTCGAAGAAGGCCGGCTCCATCACCACCTCGCATCTGCGGTTCGGCCCGGAACAGATCCGCTCGACCTACCTCGTCACCGAGGCGCAGTTCGTCGGCTGCCACCACTGGGTCTTCCTCGAAATGATCGATGTTGCCAAAAACCTCAAGCAGGGAGGCACGCTGCTCATCAACTCGGTCTACTCTCCGGCTGAGGTATGGGGCAAACTGCCGCGCCTCGTGCAGCAGCATCTGATAGACAAGCAGGCGAAGCTTTACACCATAGACGCCTACAAGGTCGCCCACGAAAGCGGCATGGGCCAGCGCATCAACACCATCATGCAGGCCTGCTTCTTCGCAATTTCTGGCGTGCTTCCCGGTGAAGAGGCGGTCGAGAAGATCAAGGAAGCGATCCGCAAAACGTACGGAAAGAAGGGTGACGAGGTTGTCCGCCAGAACATCCAGGCGGTTGACAACACGCTCGCCAACCTGCACGAAGTGCAGATCGGCGTGGTAGCCGACAGCCAGAAAGAGCTGCGCGCCCCAATCGTCGGCAATGCGCCGGAGTTCGTCTGCAATGTGCTTGCAAAGGTCATTGCTGGTGAAGGCGACTCCATCCCGGTTGGCGATCTGCCGGTTGACGGCACCTACCCGATCGGCACCGCGAAGTTCGAAAAGCGCAACCTGGCGCTCGAAATTCCGGTCTGGGTACCGGAGCTTTGCATAGAGTGCGGCAAATGCGCCATGGTCTGCCCTCATGCCGCCATCCGCATCAAGGTTTACGAACCGGAGCACCTCGAAAACGCCCCGGCAACTTTCAGGAGCCTCGATGCCAAAGCCACGAACTGGAAAGGAATGCGTTACACCGTTCAGGTGGCTCCCGAGGATTGCACCGGCTGCCAGCTCTGCGTGCACGTCTGCCCGGCAAGGGACAAGCAGGTCGAGGGCCGCAAAGCGCTCAACATGCACGATCAGGCCCCGCTGCGCGAAACCGAAGCTGCCTGCTGGAGCTTCTTCATCGACCTTCCGGAATTCGACCGCAACAAGATCAACCAGCGCATCATCAAGGAACAGCAGCTTCAGCAGCCGCTCTTCGAGTTTTCGGGCGCTTGCTCCGGCTGCGGCGAAACTCCGTATGTGAAGCTGATGACGCAGCTCTTCGGCGACCGCCTTGTTATCGGCAACGCCACTGGCTGCTCGTCGATCTACGGCGGTAACCTGCCGACCACGCCGTATGCGTGCAATCCGCAGGGGCTTGGCCCAACATGGTCGAACTCGCTCTTCGAGGACACCGCGGAGTTTGCGCTTGGCTTCAGAATTTCGATCAACAAGCAGCAGGAATATGCTCTGGAGATGGTCAGAAAGATGGCCACCGAAATCGGTGAAACCCTGGCTACCGGAATCCTCGAAGCAACGCAGCAGAGTGAGCCGGAGATTTTCGAACAGCGTGAGCGCGTGGCCGTGCTGAAGGAGAAGCTCGAGCAGATGAAATCCGACGACGCCAAGAACCTGCTCGCCGTGGCCGACATGCTGGTCAAGAAGAGCGTCTGGGCGGTCGGCGGCGACGGCTGGGCCTACGACATCGGTTACGGCGGTCTGGATCACGTCACCGCGTCAGGCAAGAACGTCAACATGCTGGTTCTCGACACCGAGGTTTATTCCAACACCGGCGGTCAGGCCTCAAAGGCCACACCGAAAGCCGCGGTCGCCAAGTTCGCTGCTGCTGGCCGCACGGCAACCAAGAAAGATCTCGGCCTGATCTCGATGAGCTACGGCAACGCCTACGTGGCCAGCGTTGCGCTGGGCGCGCGTGACGAGCAGACCCTGAAGGCCTTCCTCGAAGCAGAAGCGTTCAATGGCCCGTCGGTCATCATTGCCTACTCGCACTGCATCGCGCACGGTTTTGATCTCTCTTCAGGTCTGGAGCACCAGAAAGCGGCCGTTGATTCCGGCCACTGGCTGCTCTATCGCTACGATCCGGACAGACTCAAGGAGGGCCTGAACCCGCTGATGCTCGACTCTAAGAAACCGAAGATGCCTGTCGAGCAGTTCCTGAACATGGAGAACCGTTTCAGAATGCTGAAGAAGACTCACCCGGCACTTGCCAGACAGTACTTCGAGGCGATCCAGAAAGAGGTCGATGCCCGCTGGGCTCACTACGAACACCTCGCCAACCGTTCTGTCGAAGGCGAATGACACACTGAATGCGCAACAGTAGCAGAAAAGGCGTCCCGACTTGCGAGGACGCCTTTTCTGTTTGTGCGAAACGTTCAGAACACTGTTCAGGGTTTTTTTACACTTTTCGCCTTCTCCAGCAGCTCCCGTGCCTTTGGTTCATTACCGAGCTTTTTGTAAACCTGAGCGAGGTGGTGATAGATTTCAGCCTCATCAACCCCTGTTGCAAGAGCCTTTTCAAGTGCCTGCCGTGCAGGTTCGTAGTTTCCGAGCTTGTAGTGCACCCAGCCGAGAGTATCGAGATAAACGCCATTAGCCGGTTCAAGCAGCACGGCATTGGATGCCAGGCGCAGGGCCTGCCGAAGCATGATCCCCTCTTCAGCAAGCAGATAGGCGAGATTGTTCATGGCGAGCGTATTGTGCGGATCGAGTTCGAGCACCCGCTCATAGACTTGACGGCAACGTTTTTTCCTGCCAAGAAGCTCATAAGCCATAGCAAGATTGGTATTGGCCTGTATCTGAAGCTCCTGGTCTGCCGTTTTTGACCTGACAACAGATTCGAGAACGACGGCAGCCCTTCCAGGTGAGCCGCTGTACAGAAGCAGATACCCCTCGATGGCTTTCCAGCGCAATTTTTGTTGAGGCAGGCGACGCCTCGCTTTTGCCAGCAGATCGAAGGCCTGCCGTTTTTCACCCTGATCAAACCTTGCGCTGATCAGGTATTCCCATGCAGAAACATTACCCGAATCGAGCTGTACAGCCTTGTTTAATGAGACAAGGCCATCCTGTTGTCGTTGATGGAGCAGGCCATAAAGGCCTTTCAGCATGAAAAGGTCACTGTCGCTCGGCCTCCGGCCAATGATTTCATCGAGCAGGGCAAGTGCAGGCCCGGCATAAAGAGAATCCTTCGCAGAACGTGACACATAGAGTCGGCCAAGATCATGAAGCGACTCTGGCGACGGTGACGTCGTATCGAGATAAGCAGCAAGTTCACGATGAAAATCAGAATTTCTCCCGGCTTTTATATAGTAATCAAAAAGAGCAATCCGGGAAGAAACGGCAGAAGGATCCTCATTGATAAGCTCATGAAGGGTCTGTACGGCAAGCGTATCCTGCCCGCTCCTGGCGTAAAGCTCGGCAAGGGTGATGAGTATCTTCCGGTCATTGCCGCCTGGCCTGATAAGCTGCTTTGCTGTTTCAATGGCTTCCGGATAACGCCTGAGAGCTGTTTGAAGGAACAATATCTGCGAAAGAGCCGCGTCATTGTACGGATCGATTCGAATGGCTTTTTTAAACACTTCGAGCGCCTGTTCCGGCTGGCTGGCCGACAGATATTCAAGCCCCTGCATGTACATGATGTCCGGACGTTCGGGAACTGCCTGTGAAAGCAGCCCGTACAGCTCGGCTGATCGCCTGTAGTCCCGCATGTCATGAGCGACACCGGCAAGATACCGGAGATAGTGACGGTTGGCCGGTTCGAGTCTGACGGCCGCCTCAGCATAAACCCTTGCTGAATCGAGAACAGCCAGACGATGCCAGGATCTTGAAATCGAGTATCTGACCGCCGCATCGGCAGGCCTGAGAAGCATGACCTTTCTGAAGGTGTCGATGGCCCCCCAGTAATCGCCCTTCATGTCGAGAAGAAGGCCGTGCACATAGTCCGACAAGACTGCTGAAGCTTCAACCGGAAGCGATTCACTCCTGCCAGCCTCATACCTGCGGCTGTCATGCCGGCCGGATGCCGCATTGAGCGTTGACATGGAAAGCACAGTGAACAGCTGCAGAACGATGAAAACAGCAAGCAGAGCGGAGAGCCTTCTGAAAGCCCTTCTGTTTTGGGGTTTAACCTTCATGATGTTCCGCAGCATCGAACAGCGGCCCCTGACCATGCATACCCGGATTTGAAAACCTTGTCATGGCAAGTCTGGTAGCGACCCTGCCGCGGGGAGTTCTTGCAAGGTAGCCTACCTGTATCAGATAGGGCTCATATACCTCTTCGATGGTATCCTGCTCTTCACCTACCGAAACGGCCAGGGAGGCAACGCCAACCGGGCCTCCGTTGAACTTCCTGACAATGGCCTCAAGTATCTTTTTGTCCATATCATCCAGACCGCCCTCGTCGATTTCAAGCGATTCGAGGGTACGCCTTGCCACAGTAATCGAAATGGAGGTTTCATTTGCCACCTGGGCAAAATCACGCGCCCGCCTGAGCAGACGATTAGCAATACGAGGGGTACCTCTTGATCGACGGGCTATTTCCATGGCCGCATCATCTTCGATGCCGATATTCAGAATACCTGCCGATCTGACGATGATCCCTTGCAGAATATCCGGACTGTAGTAGTCGAGTCGGCTGTTGATGCCAAAGCGTGCCCGCAGGGGCGAGGTAAGAAGTCCGGCTCTTGTCGTTGCACCGACCAGCGTGAAGGGTTCGAGCTTCAGCTGTACGGCCCGCGATGCCGGGCCGCTGTCGAGCAGAATATCGATACGATAATCCTCCATGGCCGAATAGAGATACTCCTCGACAGCCGGAGCAAGCCGGTGGATTTCATCGATGAAGAGAATGTCGCCCTTTTTCATGCTGGTAAGCAGCCCGGCAAGGTTGCCCGGCTTGTCGATCAGCGGCCCGGAGGTGATTTTGATACCGCCGCCCATTTCTGAGGCAATGATATGAGCAAGGGTGGTCTTGCCGAGACCGGGAGGCCCTGAAAGCAGAACATGATCGAGCGCATCCCCCCGTTTTCTGGCCGCAGTGATAAAAACCTTCAGATTGTCGGTCAGTTTTTTCTGACCGGCAAAATCGCCCATGCTCTGCGGCCGTATCTGCTCTTCAAACCGTACCTCTGACGGATCAGGAGCGGTATTCAACGATTCAATCCTCACGTACCTCACAATTTGAGTTCATACAGTCAGAGCTTGATCCTGGGATCGACAACTGCGTAGAGCACATCAGCCAGCAGATTGCCAAAGACGATCATAATTCCTGAAACAAAGGTATTGGCGATGATCAGTGGATAATCGCGGGCAAAAATAGCCTCGACGGTCACCCGCCCCATCCCGGGAAATGCAAAGATAACTTCGATGAAAAGCGCACCGCTGAAAATGAACGGCAGAGAACTGCCCATCAGGGTAACCACCGGCAACAGTGCGTTGCGCAAGGCGTGTTTCAGAATCACGACCCTTTCGGAAAGACCTTTGGCCCGCGCCGTGCGGATATAGTCCTGCCGGATCACTTCAAGCATGCTCCCCCTTACGTACCGTGCGATGCCCGCAGCGCCATTGATGCTGAGCACCGTAACCGGCAGTACGAGGTGCCATATCCTGTCCATGATGAAACCGAACGTACCGTAACTCTCCGCCCCCACTTCGTTGAGACCTGAAACCGGAAAAAGCGGAAATCTCAGAGCGAACAGGATGATCATCATCAGCGCGAACCAGAATTCAGGCATGGAGTAGAAAAAAAGCGCCGTAACCGTCAGAAACCTGTCCAGAAAACTGTTCTGCCTGACAGCGGAAATTACTCCGATGATAATCCCGAAAAGAAAATTGGCTATGAGCGTCAGAATGGCAATGGTCATGGTCACCGGAAGCGCCTCGGCGATCACATCGAACACCGGCTGCTGGGCACTGCTGAAGCTTCGTCCGAAATCTCCATGCAACACGTTGACAAGCCATTTGAGATACTGCACGGGCAGAGGATCGTTCAGCCCGTACTGCTGGCGAAGCTGCTCGGCAACATTGGGACTTATGCCCGGCTGGATGAAAAAAGCCGCAGGATCACCGGGGGCAAGCCTGATGATGAAAAAGGTCAGGGTCAGCACCCCGAACATGAGTGGCACGGCAATCAGCAGCCGTTTAAGAATATACCTGAGCATCTCGTTACGGTGCGATGGAGGATTTCAGCGTCCAGTCGTCGATATTGTAATAGGTTCCGGAAATGTTGAATTTCGCGCCCTGGATGCGCCTGCTGAACCCGTGGGTCTCCCTTATCCAGTACAGGAAGGTGATTGGCTGCTCCTCATGCAGAATTTTCTGGTATTCAATCCAGTAAGAGCGGGCGTCCTCGGTACGCATCTTGTTCTTGGCAAGCTCACAGAGCTGGTCGATTCTCGGATTGATGTAGCCGGGAAAATTGAAGCGGCTTTTTTTCAGATCGGAACCCCAGACATCAAGCGGATCGATTTCAAGTCCAATCGCCCATCCCGCCATCCATGCACCGAGCTTGCGCTCCTGCAAGTTCTGGAAAAAGACGTTGGTTTCCTGCTGTTCGATCTTGCACTCGATGCCGATCTCCCGGAGATTCTGCTGGATAATCGTGCAGGCGTAGTTCCGGCGGGCGTTTCCGGCATTCGTGCAGAGCACAAAGCTGAACCTGCGCCCGTTCTTCTGGCGGATACCATCAGGTCCCGGCAGCCATCCATCCTGCTCGAGCAGCTTCACAGCCTGGGCAGGATCGTAACCGTAGGGCTTGATCGAATCGTCATAAGCCCATTTCAGGGAAGGCGAAATGTCGGTTCTGGCCAGCACGCCGTACTCGCCGAGATAGCCATCGATGATCGACTGGCGGTCTATGGCAAGGGTCAGAGCCTTTCGTATGGCAGGATTGCCAAAAAACGGATGGGGACGAACCGTGCCGGTCTTGTTATAGTAGTCCCCGTCGATATTCTGCCATCCCACATAGTCATAGACCCTCAGACCGATGGTTCTGATATCGACATCAGGATTGGCTTTCTGAACAGCAGCGAAATCCTCGGGTTTGACATTCTCTACAACATCGACGTCACCAGTCTGCAACTGGGCAAGCCTGACGGTATAGTCCGGTATCACTCGGTAAATGATCCGTTTAATGTTACCCGGCTTGGGAAGGTTGCAGGAGGCACTCGAAGAGAGCGTGAGCGACTGCTGCTTGTTCCAGGCTGCAAGCCGGTATGGCCCTGCGCCCACCGGTTGCTGGTTGAGCTTTGATTCACGAAACTCTTCTGGTCTGACGTTTTTCCAGAGATGCTCCGGAAGCGGCGTCAGGGAGGTATGGAAAAGGGCCAGGTGTTCCGGTACCGGCTTGTAAAACCTGAAAACAAGCGTTGTATCGTTCGGAGTCTCGATAGCCCTGTCGAAATCCACAGCCCCCTTGTCCGCACCGACAAGTTCAGCGAGAAACTGCTGACGTGGGCTGGCAATAACCGGATTGCCATAGAGCCGGTAAGCGAACTTGAAATCACGCGAGGTGACCGGTTGACCGTCAGCCCACTTCGCATCGCTCCTGAGAATGTAGGTAATCGAGCGATGGTCTGGCGACAGGCTCCATGTACGGGCAAGAGCTGCCTTTGGAGACTTTGCATCGGTATCGCCTGAAAAGGGACGAAAACGCTTTTCAAGAGCCAGATAATTCAGAAGACCTGTTTTTGTATCAAACTCGCCCTGAAGAAGGCCCGGATAGATGAGGCCGGTAATCTCGCTTGATGTAAGCGATGCCCCGATGACCGGATTGAGGTAATCGGCATCACCGAGCATACCGATAACCAGAGTGGTGTCCCTTGCCACAGCCGTCAGAGGCGAACCTTTTTTTCCTCCCTGCTTCGAACACGCCGTCAACAGGGTCACCAACGCAAGCAGCAGCATCGGAAACAGACGAGTCACCTTATTCGATATCATCATCATGATCTTCAGAAAGGGTTGACGGACCGGACGATTCGGAACGATCCTTGTTGATAACGTTTCGTATTCTCTCGGTCAGAGCTTCTGCCGGGACATACCCGGCATAGCGCTTCAGAAGGAAATTCAGTGCCACCACCTCGATAATGACCGTAATGTTCTTGCCGGGAAAGATCGGCAGTTGCACCAGCGGCAGATCGACGCCAAGCACCTTGACCGATTTCTGGTCAAGTCCGAGTCTTTCATACTCGGCCTCACGGCTCCATTCGAGAAGCTCGACCACGACCTGAACCTCTTTTTTATCGCGAATAGCCCTGATACCAAAATTTGCCCGGACATCGACGACGCCAAGTCCCCGGATTTCCATGAAATGGTCGATGATGTTGTTGCGCGATGCCACAAGCGTACTGGTCTCCCCGTTACGCTTCACCACAACGACATCATCGGCCACCAGTCCATGACCCCGCTCTATCAGATCGAGAGCAATTTCCGATTTTCCGAGCCCGCTTTTTCCGGTCAGAAGCACACCAACGCCATAGACATCGACCATCGATCCGTGGTACTGCTGGTAAAGCGAGAACTGCTCGTCAAGAAAATCGGTGATAAGATAGATGGCTTTCGTCGATGAGCAACGAGTGACAAACACAGGAATTCCGGCAGCAGTGGCCATATCAAGCAATTCCGGTTCAAGCTTGTTGTTGCTTGTCAGGATGATGCATGGCATCCTGAATTTGACGAAATCGGCAAATGCCGATTTACGCTCAGCCGGAGAAAGATGGTTCAGATAACGTGATTCGGTATTGCCGAGAATCTGGACTCTCTTGTAGGTAAACAGTTTGGTGAATCCTGCGATGGCAAGACCCGGACGATGAAGGTCGCGTTCGTGGACACGACGCGTCTGTTCATCGACCTCGTTAAGACGCCGAAACTTTATATCGAATCTCTTCTGTATGTTCTCAAAAAAATAGGCGACCGTAATCGATCGCTTTTTCAGTCCCTTCTGGTCAAAATTCATATTCGGGAGATCATGATTTTCAGAAAACCCCATACTGTAACAGGGCCAGCATGCTGACCCTGTTACGATAAACTATTTCAGACGTTGCGCTGCTTTTCCTTGAGTTTGTTAAGTTGTCTCGACAGGACATCGATACAGTTGTCGATCGCCTGTTCATAGGTCGGAGCCGACTCTCGGGCCACAAAATCGTGCTGGGGTACATGAACGGTGATTTCGGCCAGCTTGTTCTGCTCATGATCGTTTTTCTGATGATCAAGAATGACATGACAACTGAGCGAACCGGAATAGAACTTCGAAAGCCCCGAAGCCGTATCCCGCGCATACTCTTCTATGCTTCCGTGATTGTTGGAATGACGAAGAGTAACCTTGACGGTAACCGCATCACTGGTAACTGATTTTGTCATACCTGCCTCCATTGAAAAATTGAACTGCCTGGAAAGAACGATCCAGGCATCAACATGCCTGGTGCCTGTTCGACATACTCTGTTATCTGCCGAAAATCAGGCTCTGGGATGCGCTTTGGTATATGCTTCCCTCAGCCTGTTGAAAGTCACATGGGTATAAAGCTCGGTTGTCGTCAGACTGCTGTGTCCCAGCATCTCGCTGACACTTTTCAGGTCTGCGCCGCCGTTGAGCATATGAGTTGCAAAACTGTGCCGGAGCATGTGGGGATTTTTTCTTGCCGATTCGGTAACCGGAGAGAGATACCTTTTTGTCATTCTCTGGACAAGCATAGGATAAAGCGGTCTGCCTTTTGCAGTGACGAACACTCTTGAAGATTCACCGGCCCCCTCTTCTGATATTCTAAAGAAGTTTCGTCTGACTTCAAAATAATTTCTGAAAGCCTCGACAGCCGGGCCTCCCAACGGTACAATCCGCTGCTTGCGTCCCTTTCCGGTGATCTTCAGGAAGCCGTGCAACAGATCGACATCCATACTTTCAAGCGCGATCAGCTCAGACAGACGCAGACCGCAACCATAAAGCACTTCAAGCACTGCACGGTCTCTCGACTGCTCAAAGACCCTTATGGCAGCCTTTTTTCCCTCTTCGTTGGCGAAGTGCTCTCTGCCTGTCGGCACAAATTCTTCAAACAGCCTTTCAGCCTGTTCCTCACTCAGAAAATGAGGAACTTTCCGGTCAAGACGGGGTGTAAGAACAAGCGAGAGAGGAGAACGATCGATTCTGCCTGTTTCGAGAAGAAAACGGTAATAGCTTTTGACCGATGCAAGTTTCCTGGCAATCGAACGGGGCTGAATGCCCCGGTCGAGCAGATGCCCCATAAAGAGCCTGACATCGGCCACCTCCACCCGTTCCGGGTCGATAGCTCCCAGATGATCGAGACCGCCTGCCGCCTTCAGAAACAAAAAGAACTGAAGCATATCGGTTCTGTAAGCGGTTATCGTCCTTGCCGAAACATTCCTGGCCGCTTGAAGATGGTGGAGAAACGGCAGAAGCCAACGGCAGGCAACCACTTCCAGGTTGTCATCATCTGTTGCGGGGTTTCTGGTCATGAGACTGCAACGCTGATCAGTGACTCTTTCTCTTTAATGTAATACAAGCGTCCTTTTCTGATCAGAAAATTGTTGAGAACCGGCATCGTCTCTGAAGATGCCATTACATCCTCATAGAGAAGACGATCACCGGCAGTAATCGTAAGAAACGATTCCCAGAAAACAGCCCCGTCCTTTTCGGGGCGCATCCGGTGAAAGGCGCTGGCTCTCCAGACACCGCAATCGATATGCTCGATCTGCCCTGACTCATCGAAAACGGAATCGGGCAACAGGATACCCTGCCGCTCCTGCTCGCTTTCAGCCATGAGACGCAACCGGTTCGGACACTCGTGCTCCATTCCGGGATGATCGAGTTCATGACCGGAAAGAGGATCTATCAGCCAGTAGTCACGCTCCGGAAAGCCGGCAAACACCCTTGAACGGTATGTGAGCAAAGAGTCACCCAGATTCGCAGCATAAACCAGATCAGGACGACTCCATACAATACGGTTTCCGGCAAGATCGACCGCCCATATACCCTGATGTTCCGGGCTGCCGGGTTGGTAGCTATGGCACAACAGCAGCTCTCCGTGCGTTGTTTCAAGCCCCGTCATCCATCCGTCACCAACAGGCTGATCGGGCTCAGCGCCATCGGTCAGCACAAAATTGTCGCACAGAACAGATCCCGTCGAAGATTCGAGACAGAAAAGAGTTGCCGCGCGACGTCGTGGAAAGCGCTTGATCCCCATCACTGCATCGTTTCCGGAAAACATCAGCTGCCAGATCATTGCCCCGCTGCCTCCATGCCATGACCACAAGGCTTCGGCAGAATGCGGCATCGACTGTTCTGAAACCGGCATGTTCATGCCGTTGCCCGTTGAAATTTGTAGATGGTCACGGCAACGGTCTGATCACCTTCAGCATCGTATTTGCGAGTATCGGAAACCAGGAATCCGTTCTCATGAACCAGTTCGAGAAACTGGTCAGCAAGCCGCCTTCTCGGATCAGCTATATAAGCCGCCCCATCGGGAGTCAGCAGGGCATCTATGGCCGTAATGATCGGAAGCAGATTGACCCGCTCATAGAGAACATCGGCTGCGATAACGGCATCGAACTTCTCATCCCCCATGACCATGCGCCAGTCAAGACGGCAGGTATCGAGCGCAACCCGGTTACGCATGGCATTGTAGGCCACGAACTTCAGCGCTTCGGTCGAGTAATCGGTGGAAAGCACGTGGGCTCCGCTTCTCGCTGCTGCTATGCTCGCCATACCGACTCCGGCACCGAGTTCAATCACTTTCTTTCCAGAAACCTCCTGCCGTTCCATGATTTCGCGTGAAAGCGTTACGGCCGCCGGCCAGATTTCAGCCCAATAAGGCATCTGCTCATCCTTCAGAAACTCTTCGGGGGATATGCGATCCAGCAGCGCATAACTGTCACGCACGCTCAGGAAGGTGAACTCGCTGTCACCAAAACGGTAGGGAACCTCCTGCACATCATATTCTGAGGCAAGGGTTTTGTGAAGTCGGGTCATTTCGTCTTCAGAGGCAGAGCCTGACCCGTCTGGCACCTGCACCTCGTATCTCTCAAAAGGCATGAATAAAGCTCCTGATAGTAAATATCGTCACGAATTTAATGAATATCACTTCCGTTTTCTATTTTGCAGCGGCAATAAATGACTCCCTAACATACCCAACTCTTCGACTGTCATGAAAAAAGAGATCATCGAAGTCTTCGACAACACCTATCCCGGCAGGGACTACACCATCGAGATTGTCAACCCCGAATTCACCTCGGTCTGTCCCAAGACCGGCCTGCCTGACTTCGGCACGATCACCGTCAGCTACGTGCCCGACAGAAGCTGTATCGAGCTGAAGTCCCTCAAATACTACTTCCTTGAATTCCGCAATGCCGGAATCTTCTACGAGAACATAACCAACAGGATTCTCGACGACCTGGTAGAAGCCTGCAAACCGAGAAGGATGACCGTCAGAACCGAGTGGAACGCCAGGGGCGGTATCACCGAAACGGTCACCGTAAGCTACAGCGCCAGCCGACAGTAACCCCTCCAATGCAGAACGCCCCGGAAATCCGGGGCGCTGCTGAGATAAAACCTCTTTTATATACCTCGTCTCGAAGATCAGAACTTCTCGAAGAGCCATATACCCATGGTCTGGGCTTCGTCGTCAGTGATGCCCGCGCCGGGGAAGCCCTGCATACGTTTGACGATAAGATTGACCTGACCGGTCTTCTTGTACTTGGTACGGAAAAGGTCGGCAACGGAACCAAGTGTATGACACTTGTTGCAGCGGGCATCGGTCAGCTCTTTGGCAGCATCGAAGTCGAAACCTGCTGGCGCTGGCGGAAGATCGCTCTTTGCCGCCGGCTTGTCGAGGAACTCTTTCAGTTCGGTGGTTGTGCGTATGTATTTGCCATCCACAGTGGTGGTGCGACCTTTTTCCCAGTAAACCCTCAGACTGAAGAACATCACCATGACGATAACGAAGATGCTCAGAGGAAAGCTCAGAAACCACTTGTTACTGATGGCGCCGGACATCTTGCCGAGCCCCATGATGATCAGAGAAGCGCAGAAAATAAGCAGGAACCACCCCATGAACGACCGCAGAGGAGTGAGAACGGCCGAGGCATTCGGTGCCGGAACATATCCGGTCAGAAAAGATACTGCGAAGAACAAAGTTCCCATTAAGACCGCCCCGCCAATTGCCAGAGCAATAAGCTTACCGTTTGACTTGTTGTCCATGACAGGTAATGGATTAGGTGTTAGCCGCTTGCGTGAGTTTATTGGTAAAGATAAACATTATTGGCAAAGGGGACAAACATTTAAGCTTAAAAAGCGTTAAACATTGCCTGTATCTGCTGCATAAAAAAAGCTGGGCTGATTTTGTGGCAGAGCACTGGGAACGTATGTTAGATGGTAATTCAGCACGTTCCAGAAACCACGGATTCCGATACCATGATCACCTCCACGACCAGCGTCGTCGATTTCGACAAAGCCGCACTCGATTACCGGTACCTGCTTGACTGTTTCGTCGAAGTGTTGCAAGATCTCGGAGAGGATGCACTTGCAAGGCACCTGCGCTGCGAAAGCCGTGAACCGATCGGGAATTTCGACCGTGCAGAACGGGCCATCCAGGCATGGTCGATTGTTTTCCAGTTACTCAACATGGCAGAAGAGAACTCCGCCGCCCAGTATCGTCGTCACCTCGAATCGACCGATGGGGTAGAGTCGCTCAGCGGTCTTTGGGGTGAAGCATTCCGTCATCTGAAAAACCTCGGTGTCACCGAAACCGAAATCGCGTCCGAGCTGTCGAGGATAGAGGTTGAACCAACCCTGACGGCCCATCCGACCGAGGCCAAACGAAGAACCGTGCTCGAACAGCACCGCGAGCTGTACCTCCTGCTCGTAAAACTGGAAAACCGCATGTGGACTCCTGCCGAACGGGAAAAAATACGCACGGACATCAAGGTGGTTCTCGAACGGCTCTGGCGTACAGGAGAGATACTCTTCGAGAAACCCGAAGTAAGCGCTGAACGGCAGAATGTGCTGCATTATCTGCACACTATCTTTCCTGACGTTCTGCCCATGCTCGACAGCCGGCTTGAAAAAGCTTGGCGCGTAGCCGGTTTCGATCCGGAAATCATATCTGATCCGCTCAACCTGCCACGCATCGTCTTCGGAAGCTGGGTCGGCGGCGACCGCGACGGACATCCGTTCGTAACCGCCGGGACAACGCAACAGACTCTTCTGGAGATGCGCAGCCATGCCCTCCGTCTTGTCAGAAACCATCTTGAACGGCTTGCCTCACGACTGAGCATCTCCGGGCGATTCCAGTCACCCTCCGGCGCCATGGAGGAACGGATGGAGATCATGCTCCGCAAACTTGGCGAGCATGGCCGCAAAGCCATGCAGAGAAACCACCACGAGCCATGGAGGCAATTCGTCAATCTCATGATCGCCGCCCTCCCGGAAAAGACTGTCACGCCAGTCTCCGGCCAAACGGAACCTGATCGATACCGCTACCGTCGGCATACCGAACTTCTTCATGACCTGGAACTTCTCATGGCGTCGCTTACAGAGACCAATGCCGGAAATATTTCCCTTGGTGACGTCGCACCGGTCTATCGCATCGTCCAGACCTTCGGCTTCCATTTAGGCAGACTCGACATACGCCAGAACAGCAGGTTCCATGATCTCGCCCTTTCGCAGCTCATGACAGCGGCCGGTCTGGACGGTAAAAACTTCCCTGAATGGAGCGAAGAAAAAAGACTGGATTTCCTCGAACAGGAGCTGCTCTCACCGCGTCCTTTCACCCACCCCGACATGCGAGCCGGAGCTGAAGCCGAAACTGTTCTTGCCTGTTACCGGGTGATCTTCGGGCATTACCGTCAGTTCGGCCACGACGGCATCGGAGCGCTGATCGTCAGCATGACAAGAAGTCTGTCGGATCTGCTTGTCATCTATCTTCTGGCCCGTGAGGTCGGCCTCATGGTTCCCCACGGCGACGGGGACGCCTGCCCGATTCCGGTGGTGCCGCTCTTCGAGACCATCGACGACCTCGAAAGGAGCCATGAAATCCTTGGCAGGTTCCTCGCCCATCCCGTCACGCGCAGGAGCATCGCCCTGCAGCAGGAACTGCATGACCGCTGCAAACCGGTGCAGCAGGTGATGATCGGCTACAGCGACAGCAACAAGGATGGGGGTATCGTCACCAGCCTATGGAGCCTTTACCGGGCTGAAGAGCGCCTGATCGAGGCCGGCCGCAGACACGGTACAGATATTCTTTTTTTCCATGGCCGGGGAGGCAGCATCAGCCGCGGAGCCGGGCCTACCCACCGCTTCATCAGGGCACAACCACACGGATCCCTCGATGCTGGCCTCAGGGTTACCGAGCAGGGTGAAACCATCGCCCAGAAGTACGCCAACCGAATCAGTGCCGCGTACAACCTCGAACTGTTCCTGGCTGGCGTCACCGAAGCCCGACTCGACCACCGTAAAGAGGGCTACCGCCCACACCCGCTCGAAAAGGCAATGGATATGCTCTCACACAGCAGCAACAAAGCCTACCGGCAGCTTATCGAAACCGAAGGTCTGCTCGATTTTTTCCACCAGGCCACACCGATCGATATCATCGAATCGAGCCGGATTGGTTCACGCCCGTCACGCCGGACAGGCCGCCAGAGTCTCGAAGATCTGCGGGCCATCCCGTGGGTTTTCAGCTGGAACCAGGCACGATTTTCAATATCGGGATGGTACGGCGCCGGCACGGCTCTCGAAGAGCTGCGCGTAACCGATCCTGACACCTTCGAAATCATGCGCGAAAGCGACTTCTCATGGGCGCCATTCCACTATATTATTAACAATGTCGCCACAAGCATCCTGCTGGTCGATCCCTGGATCATGGAACAGTACGCCTCACTGGTCGAAGACAACACCATACGGGTAAATCTGCTCGGCATGATCCAGGCGGAGTACCTCAGGACAATGCGACTGCTCGATCTGCTCTTCGGAGGTCCACTCAGGGAAAAACATTTCAACGTTTACCGATTCATTGAAAACCGCCAGGAGGGCCTGGGCAAGCTCCATCGCCTGCAGATCGACCTGCTGAAAAGCTGGCGGGAGTTCAATAAATCCAGTGACCAGGAACAAGCCGACGCCCTGCTGCCCGAACTGCTTCTTACCGTCAACGCCATATCGGGAGGATTGAGAACGACGGGATGAAAAATGGAGAACCGTCGTTGTCTCTCGGCAAAACGACGTTATTAATCCGGCATTCAAACAGGTGACTTTTTATCTGTCATTCAAGCCCCATTAAAGTATGCCGCATAAGCGCCGGCACCTGTCGTGTATATGCTTGCCTGATCAATATCAAGCTTGACATCGAACCTGAAGCACTGATTTCGATATAGTCAATATCATAC
>Ga0172367_10003254_pt1 | contig 21334 bp, 21 predicted proteins | sample Lak10m_FD_114542 | JGI IMG/M metagenome (GOLD analysis project Ga0172367, IMG submission 114542) | Freshwater microbial communities from Kabuno Bay, South-Kivu, Congo - kab_022012_10m | ecosystem: Environmental > Aquatic > Freshwater > Lake | place: Democratic Republic of the Congo: South-Kivu... | reverse complement strand
GGATGTGATGGAGTTTAGGGTGGGATAGTGTAGGTAGAAATGAGATATGTAGCGCAAAAAGCCCGATTGACTTTCCGGGCTTTTTGCGCTACAGTGTTGGCCGGCTGATTTCGGTCAATGCAGATAGATTTGTGTTGGTTCCACACCCACTTGCTCCTTCATTATGAACATTCTTCGCTCGGTCTGCTTCTGGCTCTTCACGGGCACCGCAGGGCTCTCGCTCATCCTTTTTGCGATGGCAGTGGCTTGTGTCGGCACCGGAGACCACAACACTGTCAGGCACATTGCGACCCTAGGACTCACCTTTTTGGCGAGCGCTTTTGGCTCTTGGCGCTTTTGGATTCGTCCAGTAATCAATGGTCGTCAAGAAGATGAACGTCGTATCAAGCGACTTCTGGAGGGTCGTTGAAACTCTCCGTGTTTTTGAAGAAAAATTGCCCCCGCGTGCGCTTTGCGCCGCGGGGGCTTTTTCATTGGGCAGCGATGAGAATCACCACTCGATATTTGGCTAAAACATCTCCGAAAGATCGTTGTATCTCGACTCGCTGTTCTTTAGCTACCTGGCCATCACAGATAAGTAGTTTGCTTTCCGCAACAACCCCTCTTCTCAAGTATTTCTGAATGGCGTGGCCGAGGCACCTCGCACTGTCGAGTGGGGCAATGAGGATCGCTGGTGCGTAATTGCCAATTTTCCTCATGTCTTCTTCGCGGATACAGATGGAGACAGTGTCATTTTTGTCTGGGAGTTGTGTTCGACACTTTTCATTCAAGTCAATAACCCAGTATTGCGTCTTAGGTGTTTCCATTTCGTCACCAAACCTTTCTTTTGAAGTTTCCTGTCTTAGAGAATACCCCCAGAGACGCTTGGTAGTCAAACAAGTGAAAGACTTTTTCATTTCTGCTCTTTTGTTGTATAGTTTACTCCTATGAAACTGCTAAAAGCATCTTCTCAGTCTTCGAAGTCGCCAGCACCGTTGCCCCCGTACGATCATTTGGTCATTGAATCAAAATGGCAGAAGCAGTGGACGAAGAAAAAGATTTATTCCACCAAGGAAGATGCGAAGAAAAAAGCCTTCTACGTCCTCGATATGTTCCCATATCCGTCTGGCGAAGGGCTCCACGTCGGTCACCCAAAGGGGTATATTGCCACTGATGTTGTGGCGCGCATGAAGCGTATGCAGGGCCACACCGTCTTGCATCCGATGGGCTTCGACGCTTTCGGCTTGCCGGCAGAAAATTACGCGATCAAGATGAAGACGAACCCGGCCATCGCTGTGGCGAAAAATGTGCAACGCTACAAAGAGCAGCTCGAGATGTTTGGCTTCGACTATGACTGGTCTCGGGAAATCAACACCACCGACCCCGCCTACTACAAGTGGACACAGTGGATTTTCTTGAAATTGCTTGAAAAAGGTTTGGCGTACCAATCCCACGAGCCGATCAATTGGTGTCCATCGTGCAAGACAGGTCTCGCGAACGAGGACCTCGAAGATGGCAAATGTGAACGCTGTGGCAGTGTCGTGGAGAAAAAGCCGATCCGCCAGTGGGTGTTGAAAATCACTGACTATGCGGAGCGACTGCTCGCGGATTTGGATGCGACAGAAAAGCCTCTCATGATTCGTGACACCGGCCCCGATGCAGTGCGCCCGGAGCTTCCTTTAGAGGAGCGCAATGCTGTGGTCTGTGTGGTGAAGCATTGGTCTGAAGACAAATATCTCTGTTTGCGCTGGAAGAGCAACGATTGGCACGGTCTCGTGGTGGGTGGTCTCGAAAAAGGCGAACAGCTCGCCGAGGCCGCTGTGCGCGAGGTGCAGGAGGAGACTGGATATCAAAATGTCCGGTTTGTTCGTGAACTCGGCAAGCTCGATTCACAGTTTTATCAAGCGATCAAAAAGGTAAACCGTTTTGCACATTTCACTGGCGTATACCTCGAGCTTGCCGATGGTGCGTGGAAAGATATTGATGAAAAGGAGAAAGCTCTTCATGAGGTGTTGTGGCTACCTCGCGCCGAGGTGGCGGGTTTCTTGAATCGTCCAGATATGAACTATCTGTGGGATGTGTTTATTGGCAAGCAAAAGATGGCGCCTGCGCTCGATTGGCCAACCTCTATCAAAGAGCTTCAGCGCAACTGGATTGGGAAGAGTGAGGGGATGATTTTTACGGCGCCGGTCAAGGACACGAATCTTACTATTCAGACGTTTTCCGCACACTTTGAAGCTTGCTATGCGGACACCTTTGTTGTCATCGCACCAGATCATCCACTTTTGTTGACGCTGCTGGAAGGTATCGAAGACAAGCAGAAGGTGTTGGATTTTTGTGTGGCCCTTGTCGCGAAGCGTGCACAACAGGGATTTGCTGAAGAAAAAGAGTCCGAAGGTATTTTTACCGGCCGATATATCGTCGATCCGCTTGGCAATGGCGACTTGCCGATCTGGGTGGCGAGCTTTGCTTTGGCCGACTATGGTACCGGTATTGTGAAGTGTTCTGCTCATGATCCACGCGACTTTGCCTTTGCAAAAAAATATGGCATCAAGCTGAAAACGGTGTTGTATCCGCAGGACCCGACTCTTGCCGAGAAGGTCCGAAAGCAAGAAGTGTGTTTTGCCGATGCACAGACGGGTGTTTTGAGCGAGTCAAAAGAATTTGCCGGAAAAAATGCCCGAGAAATGCGAAGTCATGTTATCGCACATCTTGAATCAAAGAATCTCGCCAAGAAAAAAACTACCTACCGCCTCCGCGACTGGGTATTTTCTCGACAGCGATACTGGGGTGAGCCGATTCCGGTGGTGCACTGTGAAAAGTGCGGTGTCGTGCCTGTACCCGAAAAAGATTTGCCTGTGAAGCTGCCGAAAGTCGAATCCTACGAGCCGACTGGCACCGGTGAGTCGCCTTTGGCCGCCATCGAAAAGTGGGTGAATACAAAGTGTCCGAAGTGTCGTGGCAAGGCAAAACGCGAGACCAACACTATGCCGCAGTGGGCGGGTTCGAGCTGGTACTACTTGCGTTACATGGATGCGCAGAACAAAAAGGTGTTGGTGGATCCGAAGGCTGAGCAGTATTGGGCACCTGTCGACCTCTATGTGGGCGGAGCGGAGCATGCGACACGCCACCTGATCTATGCGCGTTTCTGGCACAAGTTCCTCTACGATCTTGGTGTGGTATCGACGACCGAGCCATTTAAAAAGCTTCAACACGTCGGTCTCATCATGGCCGAAGATGGTCGGAAGATGTCGAAGCGCTGGGGTAATGTCGTGAATCCTGATGAGATTATTACTACCTACGGAGCTGACACACTGCGCGTGTATGAGATGTTTATGGGGCCTTTCGACCAGCAGATTGCCTGGAACACCAATAGCATGATCGGCTCGCGACGTTTCTTGGAGCGTGTATGGAAGTTGGTAGGGAAGGTCCGCGGGGCTGCTTCTCCTGTGCCTACGACCGCACCTACAACTACAACGGTAGCTACTGCATCGGGTGCACAGATTGATTCACTGCTCCACAAAACAATCAAAAAAGTGTCGACTGATATTGCGGAAATGAAATTTAATACTGCAATCAGCACCATGATGATTCTGCTCAATGCACTCGATGAGTGGGTTGGCGGAGTGACGCGCGAACAATACGAAGTCTTTTTGAAATTGCTCGCGCCATTCGCACCGCACATGACCGAGGAGATTTGGGCGGCAATGGGCAATAAGACCAGTATCCATCTCGCCTCGTGGCCGATACATGATGAGACAAAAATTCAAGAAGCCCTTCGAAAGATTGGTGTACAGGTAAACGGAAAGGTGCGTGCCGAGCTCGATGTGCCTAGCAGTATCTCAGATGTAGATCTAGAAAAACACGCTCTGGCACTCCCTGAAGTACAGAAGTGGCTCGCTGGTCAGACGGTGAAGAAGGTTATTGTTGTGAAAGGAAAATTGGTCAATGTAGTGGTGGAATAATGGCCCAATACTTGACTTTTTGACAAAGCTTGACTATTATGGGTATCAATGATAATTTAGGTTATACAACATTACGACACATGAGCACTATTAGCTTCAAACCAAAACAAGTAACTAAGCGGCTGATCGTCGTCCTCCCTGATCGTGCTCAAGAAGTGATCACCGCACGATATGGTCTTGGCAAAGAAGCAAAGCGGCTCACTTTGGAAGCTATTGGCAAGAAATATGGTATCACTCGCGAGCGTGTGCGCCAGATCGAAAACTATGCGATTGCCAATATTCGTAAGTCGGATGCCTATGGCAAAGAAAAAGCAGCTTTTGCTGATCTCGAGCAGGTCTTGCATTCTCTCGGCGGTGTTGTTGTGGAGGACGATCTTCTCTCTCATATTTCGAAAGATGTTTCTCTTCAGAACCACCTCAATTTTCTTTTGGTGCTTGGTGATACCTTCAATCGACAGAAAGAAGACGAACACTTCAACCACCGGTGGCATGTCAATGAGGAGCTTTCGAAACAAGTGGAAGCATCTCTCCATAAGTTGTACAAAAACATTTCAAACGATGACTTGTTGTCTGAGTCAGAAATGGTGAACGCATTTCTCGAACACCTCAAAGATGTTTCAGAGAAGTACAAGAATGAAGAGGTCGTCCGCAGATGGCTCAAGCTTTCAAAAAAGATCGCCCAAAATCCTCTCGGTGAATGGGGTCTCGCTGATTCTCCAAATATCAAGACCAAGGGCATGCGAGACTATGCCTTCCTCGTGATCCGCAAGCATGGTTCCCCGATCCACTTTACTCAGGTGGCCAAGAATATTGAAAAGATTTTCAATATCAAGGCACACGTTGCTACATGCCACAATGAGCTCATCAAAGACTCCCGCTTCGTCCTTGTTGGTCGCGGTTTGTACGCTCTTGCAGAGTGGGGCTATATGAGTGGAGTGGTGAAGGATGTGATCAAGAAGATCATTGAAAAGAACGGCCCATTGACCAAGGGCGAAATCATCGAAAAGGTGCTCAAGGAGCGATATGTAAAGGAAAATACCATCATGGTGAATCTCCAGAATCCAAAGCACTTCAAGAAAGATAAAGAAGGGAAGTATTCTGTGGCGATCACTTTGACTCCGGCAGCAAAGGCGTAATATTCGGCGGCGAAGCTCGCCAAAACAAAAAAGCGCTATCCCTTGAGTGGAGCAGCGCTTTTTTGATATGATTATCTCCATGGACCCAGCTCTTGTTGGTGCTGACATTAGCAGTATGCTCTACCAGAGTGTTTCGATATTTTTGTCGATGTATCCATTCTGGCTACCTTTTTTTTGTGGATACGTATTCATTCACACTTGGTTCCACTATATCCGCAGTGAATTTGTTGAAAAGCAGGGTGGCACTTTGCTGGAGATTCGTTTGCCAAAAGAGGTCACGAAATCGCCACTGGCCATGGAGATTTTTCTCGCATCTATTTGGCAGAAGGGTTCGGCGAGCTGGATTGATACCTACATCAATGGCAAGATTCGCAACTGGTTTTCTCTCGAGATCGCTTCTATCGGCGGCAAGGTGCATTTCTATATTTGGACTCATACAAAGTTTAAGGACCTTATTGAGGCACAGCTCTATGCCTACTATCCGGGTATTGTGATTGAGGAAGTACCGGACTACACCGACCAAGTCTTCACTGATCCAGAAGAGATGCCGATGTGGGGGACGTACTACAAGCATAGCAAAAAGGGTAAAAAAGGTGGTCCGCAAGATATGTACCAGATCAAGAGCTATGTCGATTTTGGCTTGGACAAAGCTTCTGAGAAAGAAGAATTTAAGATTGATCCGTTAAACTCAACGCTCGAATGGATGGGTTCACTTCAGGCTGGTGAGCAGGCGTGGTTCCAGATTTTGATACAAGCCCACAAGAAACTTGGTCTACAGGAGGGGCATTTGAAAAAAGTGGATGATTGGCTGAAGTCTTGCGAGAAGGAAATTCAGAACATCAAGGATTCAGCGACACCGGAAATGAAAGATAAGGACGGAAACAAGATAAAAAGTTTTCCCAATCCAACCAAGGGTCAAATCGATGCGATTGCGGCTATCGAGCGAAATGCACACAAGTTACCCTTCGATACCTGTATTCGTGGTATCTATATTGCCACCAAAGCTGCCAACAAGCTCCCCGTGCGTGTGCCTGGCTTGATCGGCGCCTTTCGACAGTACGGTGGTAACTACGATTATCTCAACAATCTCGGTCTCGGCTTTTTCACTGATTTTGATTACCCATGGCAGGATTTTGGACGTATTCGTCGTACTCACTATGAAAAAATGTTTTTGGATGCTTTCAAGCACCGCTCTTTCTTTACGTATCCATACAAATTTTGGAAGGCGAAGCCATTTATCATGACGACTGAGTCGTTGGCAACTATCTTCCATCTTCCTGGTGCCACAGTCACGACGCCTTCATTGGATCGTATCGAATCTCGCCGTTCTGAGGCTCCAAGTAATCTACCAATTTAATCCCGATGCCGCCTACCGACACATTTACGGTGTTACCGTCAGAGGTACCGACGCCGCTGCCGGAGTCCGAATCACCCGAAGTGCAAGGCCGCCCTGTGTGGTCGGCGACAGTTGCGTGTGTGTTGACGGTCGTTGTTGGTTTTTTGATGTGGAGTGTGTTGTGGTGGACGTGTATTCGACCACCGGCAGATTTTCCAGTAGGGACGGTTTTTACTGTTGAAAAGGGGACAGGGTTGAGCGCGCTTTCTGCGCAGCTTGAAAGCGCGCTCCTGATCCGCTCGGCAGCTTTTTTCAAACTATCGGCGTATCTTTCTGGAAACCAAGGGAGTATTTTGTCTGGCGAGTATGTTATGAAGGCGCCGGCCACATCGCTCGAGCTGCTCTCGCGTATTTCGTCCGGCGCCTTCGGTATCGAGTATAAAGAAGTCACCATACCCGAAGGAACCAGTGTTCGTCAGGCAGCTGTACTCATCAAAAAAATGCTACCAGAATTCGACGAAAAGCATTTTATAGAGATTGCCGCGCCTTTTGAAGGATACTTGTTTCCCGACACATATCATTTTTTACCAAAGACTGCTCCTGAAGAGGTAGTATCGGCGATGCAGAAGAATTTCGATAACAAAATCGCCACCATTCAATCCGACATTACTACGTTCGGTAAACCACTGTCCGATATTGTGAAGATGGCGTCGATTGTTGAGGAAGAAGGGCGGACGACGATCACCCGTCGCACCATTGCCGGTATTTTGTGGAAACGCATCTCTATCGGCATGCCCCTACAGGTTGATGCCTCATTTTTATACATCAACGGCAAGAATACCTACACACTCACCTTGGCAGATTTGGCTATTGAGTCGCCATACAACAGCTATTTACACAAAGGCCTACCTCCGACACCCATCACCAACCCCGGACTTGATTCTATTGTCGCCACTATTTCACCGATCTCTACGCCGTATCTGTATTTCTTGACTGACAAAAAAGGCGTCATGCATTATGCTCGGACATTTGACGAACATGTGGCAAACAAGGCACAATTCCTGAAATGATTCAGGGACAAGATAAGGCGAACCAAAATATACCGATACACGAGCCTTACAAAAAGGAGGTCTTTGTCGGCATGTCTGGCGGTGTAGATAGCTCGGTGTCTGCCGCACTATTGAAAGAAGCTGGGTACGATGTGACGGGTGTTTTTTTGAAGGTGTGGCAGCCAGATTTTTTGCCGTGTAGTTGGAAGGAGGAGCGGCTTGATGCCATGCGGGTGGCGGCGGTACTTGATATCCCTTTTCTCACCATCGATCTAGAGAAGGAATACAAAGAAGAAGTGGTCGACTACATGATTGCAGAATATCGTCGTGGCCGCACACCAAATCCGGACGTGATGTGCAACAAACAGATCAAATTCGGCGCTTTTTTGAAAAAAGCGCTATCAATGGGGGCTGATATGGTGGCGACGGGGCATTATGCGCAAAATATGCTTGTTTCAAATACTGGTGTTTATGAAATGCGAGAGGCCGTGGACACCGAAAAAGATCAGACATATTTTTTGTGGACTCTGACGCAAACGCAGCTTTCAAAGGTACTATTTCCTGTCGGACATCTGCCAAAGTCAGAAGTACGATCTATCGCAAAGCGTCTCGGCTTGCCGACCGCTGAGAAAAAAGATAGCCAAGGTCTCTGTTTTATTGGCAAGGTAGATATGAAAGAATTTCTTGCGCATTATATCCCTAAAAAAACGGGGGAGGTTCTCGATGTGGAAGGAAGAGTCGTTGGTCATCATGATGGTGCAACTTTTTTCACTATCGGCCAACGACATGGATTTACTATCACCGAAAAAACTGTTGCCGATATGCCCATGTATGTGTCGGCCAAAAATGTTGAGAAGAATACAATCACCGTCTCAGCCCGTTCTGTGACAAGTGAAGTTGATTCATCTCTTGTTGCCACGACTATCACCATCGGCACCGTCAGCTGGACTGGACGAACGCCGGAAAGTGATTTCGAGTGTGTGGCACGTATTCGCTATCGACAGCCACTGGAGAAGTGTATGGTGCGGCCGGTAGTGGGCAAAAATGGCTTGTTTGAGCTTCATTTTCCGATACCACAATTTGCCGCTTCGGCTGGACAGTCGGTAGTGTTGTATCGAGATGGCGTTTGTCTCGGTGGCGGGATTATTGAGTCGGCGGTATAATAGACTCATTATCAACTGGATATTTTTATCACATTCACATGGACTCAAATAGCAATATGAAGAGCTGGCTTATTGGTGCGATCGTTGTCGTCTTATTGGTCCTTGGCATATATTGGCTTGTGTCACCAAGTACTCCAGCCCCGACTGACACTGCAGAGGTTCCTGTGGCTCAAGATGAGTATGTCCAGATGGTGAATGTGAAGCATCAGTACAAGGGTGGGCGCCACACCTATGTTGGCTCTATCGATCTTCCAACCCCATGTCATTCTTTGACAAGCACATACAACAAAGACACCAACAGCACTACTGGCTACACACTCGTCTTCACTTCTAGCTCAACGGCTGAAATGTGTGCCCAGGTCATCACGTCAAAGCCTTTCAAGCTTTCATTTGATGCTGTTGAAAATATCCTTATCTCAGGCACTCTCAATGGCAAGAAGCTTCGTTTGAATTTGTTTGAAGTGCCCTTAAATCAGGATCTCGATAGCTTTAATGTAAATATCAAAGGCTAATCTCGCTGAGAGCGATACAGATTGAGGATGAATTCTTCGGTACATATTCTCAAGGCCGACGGTAGTAGACAAGCTTTTCGTCCAGAGAAGCTTGTCTCTTCGTTGAAGCGGATTGGTGCCACTGATGAGGTGGTAGAAAAAATCGTCGGTCATATTCAAGCTGAGCTAGTGGAGGGTGTGACGACGAGCGATATCTACCATCACGCATTTAGCTTGTTGCGACAACACCAAAAGCCTGTGGCGGCGAAGTATTCTCTTCGCCGCGCCCTTGCCGGTCTCGGCCCCACAGGCTTTCCATTCGAGAAATTTATTGCGGAGGTGTTCCGTGTCAAAGGATATGTGGCGGTCACAGATCAGACAGTTCACGGTGCCTGCGTACCACATGAGGTGGATGTAGTGGCGTACAAAGACAGTGAGCAATCTACTACGGTAGGTTCCGCCGGCGCCGACCTTGTGATGTGTGAACTAAAATTTCACAACGAACTTGGCTTCAAGACAGATCTGAAAGTGGCGTTGTATGTGAAGGCTCGTTTCGATGACCTTCGTTCACAAACGTTTGAATATGGTGGCAAACGTCGACCTTTTGGTGAAGGGTGGCTAGTGACGAATACAAAATTTACCCAGACCGCCATCGACTATGGCAAATGTGCTGGTCTCAATATGATCGGTTGGAACTATCCTGAAAAAGAAAACCTTGAGCAATGGATTGAGGAATCTGGTTTGCATCCATTGACATGTATTAGTACGCTCAGTGACAGTCATCGTCAGGAGCTATTTCGTCGAGGTATCGTGCTGTGCCGAACCCTGAACGCTGACCCATCGATACTGGCCTCAATTGGACTGTCTCCAAGCAAAATCGCCGAGGTGAAGGAGGAGTTGGCAAGTGTGTGCTAATTGGCGTATAGTGTAGGGCATGAAATCTGCCAAAAAACCTGCCAAAGTACCCGCAAAGGATGCAAAAAAACTCCCGTATCCGACTGAGTGGAATCTCGGAATGTTTTATTCTTCCCACGAAGATTCGCGGATTGAGGCCGATGTCAAAATACTCGAGGCCACCAATGAATCCTTTGAAAAAAAGTATCGTCCGAAGGACGGTGTGGCTCCAGCCTATCTGACCAACGAGACAGCCCTCGTCGAAGCCCTCACGGACTGGGAGGCTTTGTGCGCCACGGCATCTGGCTTCAAGCCTGCTTTCTATCTCGGGATGATCCGCGAGGTTGATTCCGCCAATACGGTCGCCGAAGCCAAGAGTAACGCTCTTTCCGCCCGGCTTGCAAAAAGCGGCAACAAGACTGTCTTCTTTCCACTCATGCTCGGCAAGATCGCGCCAGAAGCGCAGGCGCGGTTTCTCAAAAGTGAAAAGCTCGCGCGTTTTCACTACTATCTAAAGCATATTTTTGATACAAGCAAGTACGATCTTTCGGAAGCAGAAGAGAAGATCCTCAACTTGAAGTCGCTGCCAAGCTACTCACTCTGGGTAGATGGACAGTCCAAGCTCATGGCCGCCCAGACGGTAAGGTATGGCGCTGGCAAGAAGGCCAAGCAGATGCCGATCGCCGAAGCAATCAACAAGATTCCGAGCTTGCCGATGAAGAATCGTCGGCAACTGTGGGTGGATGTCCGCACCAAGCTCAAAGATATCGGGAGTTTTGCAGAGGCGGAGATGAACGCGATTTGTACCGACAAGAAAATTAACGACGAACTTCGCGGTCTCAAAGAGCCGTACAGTGCTACCTTGCTTGGATACCAAAATGACGAAGCCACAGTGCTCAATCTCGTAAACACTACTACGAAGGCCTTTCCTGTAGCACACCGATTTCATAAGCTAAAGGCGAAGCTCCTGAAAGTGCCGAAGCTTGAATTTGCCGATCGTGCCGCCGATGTGGGTAAGGTGTCTCGGGTGGTGAAGTTTGATGAAGCGGTACAGATCACGACACGGGCCTTTGAGAAAGTCGGCCCGCAATATGTCGAGATTTTTCAACGATTCCTCAAAAATGGCCAGATCGATGTGTTTCCGCGCAAAGGGAAGCGAGGCGGTGGTTTCTGTACTTGTGGTACTGTCTTGCCGTCACTCATTTTACTCAATCATGCCGACACGATGGATGGGGTGATGACGTTGGCGCACGAGATGGGGCACGCTATTCACAGTGAGATGACCAATGCCACTCAGCCGATCCTTTTACGAGGCTTTTCAACCTCTGTGGCAGAGACAGCGAGTACGCTTTTTGAAAACTTCGCTTTTGAAGAGGTGTTTGTAACTTTGACCGAGAAGGAGAAAATCATTGCCCTCCATGATCGTATCAACGATGCCATCATGACTGTCTTCACGCAGGTAGCCTGCTTCAATTTTGAGCTCGCCCTCCATCGCGCGATTCGCGAGAAAGGTGCACTGTCGGGCGAAGAAATCGCGAAGCTGTTGAATACAGAAATGGCTGCCTATCTCGGCCCATCGGTGAAGCTTCACCCAGATGACGGCTACCGATACGTCTGGTGGATGCACATCCGCTACTTCTTCTATACTTACACCTACGCGTACGGCTTTTTGGTATCGCGTGCGCTGTACCAACGATACAAGCAGGACAAGAGCTATCTGAAAAAGATTGAGCAGTTTTTGAGCGCCGGCAGTAGCAAGTCGCCAGAGGATATTTTCAAAGACATCGGTATCGATGTCACTAAGCCAGAATTCTTCGCCGACGGCATCCGTGCAATCAAGGATGATATTGCACGCCTCGAGAGGCTGGCGAAAGCGGCGGGGATGATCAAATAAGGATGGCCGAAAATCGCCTTTTTTGCTACTATGTCGAGACACATGAAATCCCAGGATATTCGCAGTCGATTCCTCACTTTCTTCCAGAAACGGGGCCACGCCATCATCCCGTCGGCTTCACTTGTGCCGGAAAATGACCCGACCGTGCTTTTCAATACCGCGGGTATGCAGCCGCTCGTGCCATACCTCATGGGTGGCAAGCATCCGTCGGGTACTCGACTTGCCGATTCGCAGAAGTGTGTGCGCACTGGCGACATCGATGATATTGGCGACAACACTCACTGCACCTTTTTTGAAATGCTTGGCAACTGGTCGCTCGGCGACTATTTCAAAGAAGACGCGATTAAGTGGAGCTACGAGTTCCTCATGAGCAAGACGGAAGGACTCGGTCTCGACCCACAGCGTCTCTACGTGACTGTCTTTGAGGGTGACTCTACGGCTGGTGTCCCTCGCGATACGGAGGCTTTTGAGATTTGGAAGCATGTCGGGGTGCCGGAGCATCGTATCTATTTCAAAGGTGCTGATTCCAACTGGTGGCCGGCAGTGAAGAAGGGACCGAATGGAGAGACGCGCGATGGCTGGACTGGCCCGACGGGTCCATGCTCAGAAATGTTTTATGATGTGACTGAAAAAGGGATTCATACGGAGACGGAAGATGGCGTGATTTCGCTCGCTCGATACAACGAAGCCGACGAAAAGCAGCAGGTGGTGGAGATCTGGAACGACGTCTTTATGGAGTTTGAAAAGCGCGAAGGGAAAATCGTCGGCAAGCTCGCACAGAAAAATGTCGATACCGGCGCCGGTCTTGAGCGCCTCTGTATGGTGCTGCAGCGTCTCAATAATCCAAAAGTGCAGAGCGTGTTTGATACGGATTTGTTTAGCGAGATTATGGCAAAAATTAGTGAGTTTTCGAGCGCTCCAGAAACGCCAGCGACCATCCGCGCGAAGCGTATCGTGGCGGACCATATTCGTACAGCAACATTTTTGATTGGCGACGGCGTACTGCCTTCCAATACTGATCAGGGATATATCTTGCGCCGACTGCTGCGCCGCGCGGTGCGCTTTGCTGACGTGCTTGGCATGAAGCCGGGTTCACTTTTCTGGCTATCAGGTACGGTGATCGAGAAGTTTGGTTCAGTGTACGGAAATCTGGTTGAGAAAGCGGAACACATCAAAAAAGAGATCGACAAAGAGGAGTCGAAGTTTCGTGAGACACTCAAAAATGGTCTAAAGGAGTTTGAAAAAGGGTTGGACGCTTTCACTTTGTTTTCTTCATACGGTTTTCCTCTGGAGTTGACCGTTGAGCTCGCCAAGGAATCTGGCAAAAAAGTGGACGTGGCTGACTTTGAGACAAAAATGAAGGCCCACCAAGCCCTTTCTCGTGCTGGTGCGGCTCAAAAATTCAAGGGTGGTTTGGCGGATACTGACGAGATGTCTGTGAAGTATCACACTGCGACGCACTTGCTCCATCAGGCTCTTCGAGACGTGCTCGGTGCACATGTACAGCAGAAGGGAAGCAATATCACTGCCGAGCGCCTGCGTTTTGACTTTGTACACACTGCAAAAATGACTGATGACGAGAAGAAGCGTGTTGAGGCGATTGTAAATGAAAAGATTGCGGCAGCGCTGCCGATGCAGGTTGTCGAGCTCCCGAAAACTGAAGCGGAAAAGCTCGGTGCAATGCACTTTTTTGGTGATAAATACGGTGACAAGGTGACTGTCTACTACATCGGTGGCCAAGGTGTAGGTGTTGAAGCTGTGCGCACTGCCTACTCAAAAGAGTTTTGTGGCGGTCCTCATGTGAAGAATACGAAGGAGCTGGCGGGGCCTGCTGGTGCGTGGAAATTTAAGATTGCAAAGGAAGAGGCGGTATCTGCTGGTCTGCGACGCATAAAAGCGGTGCTCGCTTAGTAGACAGCCAGATATTCGCCCATTGTATTGACCTCATGATACAATATCTTCATGAGCGAGCTCTCTTTTTTTGGTACACACAAGGAAAAGGAAACCGAGTCTATTGTTTTGATTCACATTGAGGGCGAGAGGGTGTCTGGTGCCCTGGCATTGAGGGGGGTTGCGAGTATTAATGGATCAGTGACAACAGAGGCCACTCATGCTCGGCCGCCCAAAATCACATTTTCTTGTGAGGCGGCCTTTCCTGTACATCGTGCAGGTCAAAATATGACCGTAGCCATCATTGATGTACTGAAAAAGGTTTTAGGACAGCTGGAAAAAGAAATTTCTGTGAAAAGAGAGCTGGTTCGTGAGGTACATTGCACCCTGGCTTCTCCTTGGTTCCTATCCCAAACAAAGATTTTGCGCGAAGTAAAGGATGTTCCCGAGCTCTTTTCGCAAAAGGCACTCGATGAAACAGTGGAGCGCGAATCGCACGCCTTCTGTGATGCTTTTGCTAAAAGTGAATACGGCGAACGCTTTCATGAGGATCTCGAGCTCATCGAGAGAAGTGTTGTATCTTTGTCGCTGAACGGCTACGAGACGGCTCGGCCGGCTGGCCAGAAGTACAAAGAAAAAGAAATGGTGTTGTATTTTAGTGTTGCCGGAACCGAGCTTCTGAAGAACGTTCGAGAGTCCGTGGCGTACGTGTTTCACCGCGCGCAAGTCACCTTCCGCACTTTCCCCCTCATTGCTTTTTCTGTAGTGCGCGATGTACCTAGCATGTCCCAGCATTTTCTGTTGGCAGACATCGACGGCGAGGTGTCCGATTTTACGATTGTAAAAAAGGGTGTGGCAATGCAGACGATTACCGTACCGCTTGGCTCCCAACACTTTATCCGCTCCCTCCAAAAGAGTGCTGGCCTATCTCCAGAGATGTCGCTTTCGGTACTCTCACTCCACGGTATGGACGCCCTTTCAGAAGAAACAGCCAAGAAGGTTGCGCCGGTTCTAAAAAAGGCCGCTTTCGAATGGCAGACGGCAGTGTCCGAGTCTATCGGTCTTCTGTCAGAAGAATGTTTTGTTCCTGGGACAGTTGTAGTTGCCGCAGAAGATCGTCTCCAGGCTTTTTTTGCCAATCTGATTGGTGACCATTCGCTTAGCCACGGCCCTTCCGATGGAACGCCGTTTTCAGTGGTTCGGTTAGATCGTGAATTTATTTCTAAACACTACCAGATCGATGCTCCGGAGGTGCATGCGGTAAATCTCCTCCTCACCTCCTTGTTTATCTCAAAAAATACTCACTAGTTTTTTGGATATCAACAGTTTTTCTTTTTCTTTGAAACAACATTTCGAAATATTTGCTATACTATCCTCATGGCTAGGCCTGTGATCAATGATGTGCGACCTTCTGAGCGACGTAGTATTCGCATTATTCCCGCTTCCTTTCGATCTCAGTCGAATCGTGGGGCGAGTGGCGGTTCTGATTACGGAAATGATCTCAAAATTCGTCGAAGCATTTTGTGGGCTGCGGTGGTGGTATGTCTCGGAGTGCTTGGATATGTAATCTCATCACTTTTCACTGGCGCAACTGTTACTGTGAGTCCAAAAACTCAGAAGGTACCGGTAAATATTGTCTTATTGGCGAGCAAAGATGCTTCAATGAAGGGTTCGGAGCTACAGTATCAAATCGTCACCCTCTCAGATCAGCTTCAAAGAGAAGTTGTCGCTCAGGGTACTCGAATGGAAGAGAAGAAGGCGTCTGGTCAGATTGTGATTTACAACAACGAAACCACCGCAACGCAGCGCCTGATCCGCAATACGCGTTTTCAGACCCCAGAGGGCCTCATTTATCGTATTTCTGAACCAGTGACCATCCCCGGCAAGAAGGGAACGGTGCCGGGTAGTATTGAGGTCACTGTATATGCTGATGCGGCTGGTGCCGATTACAATATCGGCCTCACAGACTTTACGATCCCCGGCTTCAAGACGAGTCCGACAAAATATAAAAATATTTACGCACGCTCGAAGACGGTTATGGCCGGTGGTAGCAAGGGGGTAGTCCGCATAGTGAAGCCGGCCGATGAAAAAGCGGCACGCGATGCGATGGTGAGCGAGCTAAAGCTGCGCCTCATCGATTCTGCTCGTGCACAGACTCCAGCTGATTCGGCTTTCTTTGAGAGAGCGACATTGTTTACGGTTGAACAGTTGTCAAATCAAAATAAGGACACCGATACAGTTGTTCTTACACAAAAAGTGGTACTCACCGGTCTAGTGCTTGAGAAGAAGGCCCTTGCACAAGCCATCGCGATGAAGGCGGTAAATGGATATGATGAGAAACCTATTGATCTGTCGACAGTGGAGGGTCTTGATATTGTGCCTCAAAACATGTCTATCGGAGTTTTTGATCGTGACCCTGTAAAGTTGGCCGTATCAGGTACCGCAAGCTTTGTCTGGCTCTATGATGCTGAAAAAATTGCCACAGCTCTCGCTTCGCAAAAAAAGGCTCAAATTAAAGAAATACTGGCCAATTTCCCAGAAGTTACCCCAATAAAGGCCACCGTAACCCCTATTTGGCGCAGCACTTTCCCAGACGACGCTACACGGATCACGATTGAGCAGCCGAAGCCATAAAAGCCCGTTTTGGTGAGAAACCACCCAATCCACAGCCCAGTGCTTGACTTTTGGGGCCTATTTTTGTTATGATGCTATTCACTGTTTTTACAGGATTTATATATGGAGAAGAAACCAGATACAGGCGTTTTAGGAGTCGTCACGGAGGCGCTCCCGAACACATTGTTTAAGGTGAAGCTCGATGGTCAAGATACGGAAATGATGGCCTATCTCGCCGGCAAGATGAGAATGAATCACATTCGAGTCTTGATTGGAGATAAGGTGAAAGTGGAAGTTGATCCGTATGGTGGCAAAGGACGAATTACTAAACGATTGTAAACACCCAATGAGAGTAAAAGCTTCAGTAAAAAAAGTGTGTGCTCAATGTAAGACGGTCCGACGAAAGGGCTACGTGTATGTGGTGTGTTCTTCTAACCCTCGCCACAAGCAGCGCCAAGGTTAATTATTTATAATCCTACTGTATATCCCATGCGTATCTCAGGTATCACCATCCCAGACGACAAGCGAATCGAGATTGCTCTCACAGCAGTCTACGGTATTGGTCGTCCACTCGCTCACACTATTTTGACCCGAGCAAATGTTGATTTCGGCAAGAAGGCAAAAGACCTCACTGTCGATGAAGAGAACGAGATCCGAAAGATGATTGAGGATTACAAGATCGAAGGAGATCTCAAGCGAGAAGTCGCGGGTAACGTAAAGCGTCTCAAGGATATCAAGGCGTACCGAGGTATTCGCCACCTCCGCCGTCTCCCAGTGCATGGTCAGCGCACCAAGACCAACTCTCGAACTGTCCGAGGAAACGTCCGAAAGACCATGGGTTCTGGACGAAAGGCCGTTGAGAAGAAGTAATCCCAATTATCATACATTTTATGGCAACCCCAAAGAACACAGAAGTAAAGAAGACCCCAACCACCGCCGCACCAGCGGAGAAAGCAGCCGTAGCTGCGCCTTCAAAAACCTCGAAGCTCAAGCTCGACAGTGGTATTTTGTATGTACAGTCTACCTACAACAACACCAAGGTCGTATTTGCTGATCCAAAGGGCAATGCTGTATTTTGGTCATCAGCCGGTTCTCTTGGTTTCAAGGGTGCAAAGAAGGGCACTCCTTTTGCTGCCGCAAAAGTGGGTGAGACGTTGGCTGCAAAAGCCGCTCCGCTCGGCCTCAAGGAAGTCGCGGTGATCGTAAAGGGGGTGGGCTCTGGCCGAGAGTCTGCTGTCCGAGGGTTTGTATCAAAGGGTTTCACCATCACTTCTATCAAAGACGTGACCCCGGTGCCACACAACGGTCCGAAGGCTAAGAAGCCTCGACGAGTTTAATATTTAATCATCACGTACTCATATGAAAATTGGTCCAAAGTACAAGATTGCACGACGACTGGGAGCCGCGGTGTTCGACAAAACACAGACGGCTAAATTCGCCGCGTCTGTCGCTCGCCGAAATGGTGGCAAGGACGGTAAAAAGAAGCCTCGCCCAAAGAGCGAGTTCGGCGCCCAGCTCATCGAAAAGCAAAAGGCTCGATTTACCTATGGCGTGATGGAGAAGCAGTTCCGCAACTACGTCCTCAAGGCGATCGCTCAGACCAAGCTTCATCCAGACGAATTTTTGTTCCGATCTCTCGAGACTCGTCTTGACAACGTCGTCTATCGTCTTGGTCTCGCAAATTCTCGACTCCTCGCTCGACAGATGGTTTCTCATGGCCATATCTTGGTGAACGGCACCAAGGTTACCATCCCTTCTTACACTATTTCTGAGAAGGATGCCATCACTCTTCGCGACGGCAGTCAGAAGAAAAAGCTCTTCGAGCAGGCCAGCGAGAAGATGAAGAATGCTCCAGCGGTCAACTGGATCAAGAGCGACGCAGAGAAGAAGCGTGCGGAGATTGTCGGTATGCCGAAGTTTGCCCCTGGCGAGACACAGTTTGATATCGGAGCCATCCTGGAATTCTACAAGCGATAATTATCAATCATTTTAAATAACAACAATCACATGAATGATCAGAATATCGTCCTTCCATCAAAGCCTCGAATCATCAAAGAAGATGCTTCTGTTGGCATTTATGAAATCGATGGATTGTACCCAGGATACGGTCACACTCTCGGCAACTCTCTTCGACGCATCATCTTGTCGTCTCTCCCTGGTGCAGCGATCACTTCCGTAAAGATCACTGGCGTATCACATGAATTTTCAACTATCGAGGGTGTAAAGGAGGATGTCATCACTATTTTGTTGAACCTCAAGAAGATTCGTATCCAGCTTTTGAGTGACGAACCTCAGACCATGACCCTCCGCGTGAAGGGCGTGAAGAACGCTACTGGTGCAGATATCGAGGCTCCAGGCCAGGTAGTGATTGTCAACAAGGATCAACACATTGCGTCTGTCACCGACAAGAACACTACTTTGGAAATCGAGATCACCGCACAGAAAGGTCTCGGCTACGTACCAAAGGAGGTTATCCAGAAAGAGCGAGTAGACATCGGTGCTATTGCTCTCGATGCCATCTTCACCCCGATCAAGCGCGCCAACTACGAAGTCGAGAACATGCGAGTCGGCAATCGTACTGACTTCAACCGAATCAAGCTCTTCATTGAGACTGATGGTACTATCACCCCTCACGCTGCACTTGAGCAGTCTATTGTCACCATGATCGAGCAGCTCAAGGCCATTGTCGGCTTCAAGGAAGAGGAGGTTACCCCAGCCGCTGAATTGTCGGCAAAGGCTGATGCTGAGGAGGCTTCGGAGAAATCTTCAAAGAAGGAGATTGACCCAGAGCTTTTGAAGACCCGTATCGAAACCCTCGACCTTTCACCACGGACTCTCAATGCCCTAACGAGTGCCAACGTCCGAACCCTCGGCGGCTTGGTTCGCAAGAAGGAGGAGGATATTCTCGATATCGACGGCCTCGGTAGTAAGGGCGTACAGGAGATCAAGAAGTTCTTGAATAAGTACGGCATTTCATTAAAATAAGCTATCTGGAAACGGTCATTAATCAAACACCATGAGACACCATAATAAAAATCGAGTATTCGGACGAGAAACAGGACAGCGCAGCGCCTTGCTCAAGTCGCTCGCACTCGCATTGGTGAATCATGGCCAGATCATGACCACCGAGGCCAAGGCCAAGGAAATTCGACCATTCATCGAGCCTATGGTAACCCGCGCAAAGACTGACACCGTCTCAAATCGACGTCTGGTGATGGCTCGTATCGGTTCTGCTTCGGCTGTGAAGAAGCTTTTTGGCGAGATCGGTCCATCTTTCAAAACCCGCAATGGTGGCTACACTCGCGTGATCAAGCTTCCAGCACGAAAGAGCGACTCTGCTCGAATGGCCGTCATTCAGTTTGTAAAATAATCATACTTCCATGAAACACACGCTTGACGCAAAAGACCAGAAGCTCGGACGACTCGCTACCAAGGCGGCTTCTCTCCTTATGGGCAAAAATCTCACTTCATTTGTGCGAAATGCTGCTCCTGAAAATGTGACTGTAGAAATCATCAACGCTTCAAAAGCTTCTATTGGTGGCAATAAAATGAAGCAGACCACCTACGCTCGCTACAGTGGTTTCCCAGGTGGCTTGAAGACTCCAAATATGGTGGATATTGTCGCAAAGAAGGGCTACAGCGAGCTCTTCCGATTGGCGATTCAGGGCATGATCCCAAACAACCGTCTTCGTCCCGGGATGATGAAGCGTTTGACCATCAGCGAGTAATCGGCTATTGTATAACCTCCATGACATCAAACACTTCAGATAAAAAGTACACCCAGGGCATCGGCCGACGCAAGACCTCTATTGCGAGCGTTCGCATCACTCCGGCAAGTAAGACTTCTTTCGTCTTGAATGAGAAAGATTTGAATACGTATTTCCCGACCGCAGAGCTCCAGCAGATCGCGATGGATGCTTTGGCAAAGTCTGCCGAGAAGTTCAAGGTGACCGCAATGCTTTCTGGTGGTGGTATCCACTCTCAGGCTGAGGCGCTTCGCCACGGTATTGCTCGAGCATTGATTGAGCACGATATCAAGCTCCGCGGTTCTCTCAAGAAAGAAGGCTTTTTGAAGCGAGATCCTCGAGCAAAGGAGCGACGAAAGTTCGGTCTCAAGAAGGCACGAAAGTCACCGGCTTGGTCGAAGCGATAAAGCAAAAAATCTCTCTGTTTTCGGAACACGCCATATATTTCTGCTGAAATATTGGCTCCTCTCGCCACCGTCGTGGCTCCGAGAGGTTCCTCTAACAGAGAGATTTTTTGTTTATCCTTACAGCCGTGCAGTCGTGGCTGCGCAAGGCTTCTCAAAAGAGGGTTTTGTGCTGTCCGAAAATTCTCGAGTGCTCCATGCCGGAAGACTTTGGTATACTGTGGTTACTTTGGCATATTATGTGTACATTCTAAGATGCGCTGATAGAACGCTCTACACAGGTTCGACAAATGACGTGGAGAGGCGGGTGAAGGCGCACAACGAGTCGAAGGCGGGAGCGAAGTATACGAAGTCGCGCCGGCCGGTGGTGTTGGCGTATTCGGAAAAGTGTCGGACGAAAAGTCGGGCCTTGAAAAGGGAACGGGTGATTAAGAAGTTGACCCGTAGGCAGAAATTGGCGATAATACAGCCCTATGGACGACACTAAAAATATGAAAAAAGATCAAAAAGATCAGGACGATGTAACTTTTGAGCCAACGATTGCTGGCAAGGCGGATACTGCTTCTGCTGATATCGACGACGTTGTCGACACTAACGAAGAGGGCATCGAAAAGGGTGCTGCTGCGAAGCTCAAAGACCTGCGCGACAAGCTCAAGAAGTGCGAGGTGGAGAAGCTCGAGTATCTCACTGGTTGGCAGCGCACCAAGGCCGACATGGTGAACGCTCGCAAGCGTGACGAAGAGCGGCAGAAAGAGCTGGTAAAGTATGCGAACG
>Ga0172367_10003252_pt1 | contig 21339 bp, 20 predicted proteins | sample Lak10m_FD_114542 | JGI IMG/M metagenome (GOLD analysis project Ga0172367, IMG submission 114542) | Freshwater microbial communities from Kabuno Bay, South-Kivu, Congo - kab_022012_10m | ecosystem: Environmental > Aquatic > Freshwater > Lake | place: Democratic Republic of the Congo: South-Kivu... | reverse complement strand
GTTTTAGCATCGTCTTTGTTCTGCTTGGCGTGGCGGCCTCCTTTGCGGGAGGTCTGTTGTATGAACTGCGCTTCTGGCTGGCAAAGATCGGCGGATTTGTTGTCATCGTCTTCGGTCTACACATGATCGGCGTGTTCCACATTCCTTTCCTGGCGTATGACACCCGTGTACAGGAAGCCCCAGACCCTAAGATGGGATATCTCTCCTCGGCGTTGATGGGTGTCTTTTTTTCCGCGGGTTGGTCTCCATGCGTGGGACCCGTCCTCGGAACGATCCTCACGCTTGCAGTTAACGGCGGTTCCATTTCCCAAGGCGCAACTTTGCTGACCTTTTACTCGGCTGGTCTGGCGATCCCGTTTTTGCTGGCTGCGTTGGGCATCGGCTGGGTAACCACCATTCTGAAAAAATACAATAAGGTCATGCGGTATGTGGAGATCGCCATGGGTGTGATCCTTGTGATCGTAGGCATCATGCTTTTCACGGGCGTTTTTGAACTGATCGCACAAAAAGGCCAGTTCTTCTATTTCAATTTTGGGATTTAGCCCGGTAGTACACAGCAGACCCTAAAGGTTTTTCATCAAAACTGTTTGAGTGACCTCAATAGAAACCTTTAGGGTCTTATTATTTAATAGGAAACTTCCATGCTCAATGTAACCCTGTACACCCGCAAAGACTGCCATCTCTGTGAGGAAGTCAAAGCCGACCTGGTTGAACTTCAATCCAAATATCCACACCGCCTTGTGGAAGTGGATATCGATTCCGATTCTGCGCTGGTGGCAAAGTATGGGCAGACCATCCCCGTTGTGGAGGTTGGGCCGTATTCCTTGCAGGCTCCCATCACACGCCAGAAATTGCAAATGACCGTCGGCGCGGCATTTGACAGAAAGAATCAGCTGGAAAAGCTGGAAGACCCTGAATATAAAATGCGCATTGAAAAAGGAAAAACTGTGAACGCTGGAGACCGTGTTTCGTATTGGATCGCAAGACGTTATCTGCTTCTGCTGAATCTTTTCATGTTCTTTTATGTCGGGCTTCCGTTTCTCGCGCCGACCCTGATGAAGCTTAATATCGAAATGCCTGCACAGGTCATTTACCGAATGTACAAACCCTTCTGTCATCAGTTCGGGTTTCGCTCCTTCTTTCTTTATGGAGAACAGGCTTTTTATCCATTGGAGGAGGCGGGCTTGCCTGGTGTGAAGACCTTTGAGCAGGCAACTGGTATTCCCGATCTCAACGATCCCTACAGCTTTACACGCTTCGATGCCCGTAATTACATTGGCGATTCCACCGTTGGGTACAAAGTTGCCTTGTGCGAACGCGACTCGGCTATTTACCTTGCCATTCTTCTTTTCGGCATCATCTTTGGGCTGACGGGCCGCCGTATCAAATCTGTGCATTGGTTGATCTGGTTGTTGATCGGTATTGGTCCCATTGGCCTGGATGGCTTCTCGCAATTGTTCAGTCAGTTTGATTGGCCGTGGCTTGCCTCGATCATTCCCTACCGCGAAAGCACGCCCTACCTGCGGGTATTGACGGGCGCGCTCTTCGGCCTGATGACGGCCTGGTTCGCTTATCCCAGCATTGAAGAGTCGATGCGCGAAACACGCCAGTATTACGCCAAAAAATTCGCAGCTTATCAGGCTTCAGAATAATGCCGTTCCACGAAAAAGATGGCCTGCGTTATTACAGTTTTGATGTCTTTTCAAACCGAATTATGCAGGCTGTGTTTACTCGCCGCGGAGGCATCAGCCCCGCTCCCTGGCATTCCTTGAATTTGGGTGGATCAGTGGGGGATGACCCTGCGCATGTGGCAGCGAATCGCATCCGCACATTTGATGCGCTTGGACGTGCCCACGCCTCCATCCACGACGTGTGGCTGGTTCACGGCACAGATATTGTCTACGCTGACGCACCCCGCCCGCTCGAAAATCATCCCGAACGCGCCGACATCCTTTTGACGGATAATCCCGAAGTCACGTTGTACATGCGTTTCGCGGATTGCGTCCCCTTATTATTTCACGACCCAAAGAAAAATGTCATTGGGCTTTCCCATGCAGGCTGGATGGGAACGGTAAAAGGTGTTGCTAAAACTACCGTGGAAGCCATGCAAGCTCGCTATGGCAGTAATCCCGCAGATATTGTCGCTGGCGTCGGTCCATCTATTGGCGTGGACCATTATGAAGTCGGCGAGGATGTTGTCTCTCAGTTCCGCGCAGCATACGGCAAGGATGCCGAGCGCATTATTCAGGTTCGAAATGGCAGCACCCATCTGGATTTGTGGATGGCGAATCTAATTCAATTGCAAAACGCAGGCGTGGAGCAGGTGCAGGTTTCGGGCGTCTGTACCGCGTGCCATTTGGATGATTGGTTCTCGCACCGTGCCGAAAAGGGGAAGACAGGTCGTTTCGGCGTGTTGATGGCGCTGGCTTGAAGTTGTCAGCGTGGCAAAGGTTTGGATTGCCTGAGCAGGTTTGAGGCAGGAAAGAAGCGCGGTTCGGTTACAGAGTGTCGCATAGGCAGTGAACATCCAATTCTGATCTGATCCTGTGCATATTTGCAGTTGTTTAGTAGAGTATGCTACAAGCGGTAAAATAAACCCATGAGCGAATTAGTTGATTCCATACGAGAAAAATACCTGGCAACGCTGGATCGCATCGCCGTTGCTGCAAAAAAGGCAGGGCGCGATCCGCAGTCTGTGAAGTTGGTGGTCGTGACGAAGACACAAACAGAGGAAGTTGTACGCGCGGCCATTGATGCTGGGGTGAAGATACTGGGTGAGAACTATCCCGAAGAAGGTGTCATGAAAATTCAATCCCTGCGTGAATTTTCTGCGGTAGAATGGCACATGATCGGTCATGTGCAAAGCCGTAAGGCACAGCTCGTGGCTGGGAACTTTAACTATTTACATTCGCTGGACAGCGCAAAACTTGCCAAAAAACTGGATCGCTTTTGCGGCGAGGTGGGAAGAACGCTTTCGGTCTTGCTTGAGTTTAATGTTGGCGGTGAGGAAAGTAAGGGCGGCTGGCCTGCATGGGATGAAACTCGCTGGCAGGAATTATCCGCTGATCTGAGCGAGTTATTTACCCTGCCGCATTTGAAGGTGCGCGGATTGATGGCAATGCCTCCGCTTGGCGAAACAGCGGAATATTCACGGCTTTATTTTCAAAAAGTGAAGAGATTACAGGGATATCTTATGAGGCAGTTCCCTCAGGCGGATTTTTCTGAGTTGTCGATGGGGACCAGTTCAGATTTTGAAGTAGCAGTGGAAGAAGGCGCAACCTTTGTGCGGGTGGGGACGGCAATTGTAGGCGCTAGAAAATATAAAACGGAGACGGAATGAATTTTGATATTTTTGTAGTGGTAGTCTCATCGATTGCGCGGCTGTTTATTTATATTGTGATTGCGTCGTCCCTGCTTTCTTTTGTGTTGCCGCCTTATCACCCAATCCGTGAAGCGCTGGACCGCATCGTAAATCCGTTCCTGAATCCGATCCGTAGTTTGATGCCTCAAAATGGAATGCTTGATTTCAGCCCTCTGATCTTGATCCTTGCGGTCGAGCTTGTATCGCGGCTTTTGATCTCCGTACTTCTTTCACTATAACGAGGTGACCCATGAACAGAAAATTTAACCTGCATAATGGAAAGCGCGGATCTGCCCTTGCCGTTCGTGTGACTCCGCGAGCAAGCCAAAGCCAGATCGTCGGCATATTGGAGGATGGAACCATCAAGGTACACCTCGCTTCCGATGCAGCGGAAGACCAGATCAATGTTGAATTGGTGGCGTATCTTGCGGAAGTTCTCGGTGTGCCAAAATCGCGCGTGGAGATCGTGGCTGGCGAGAACGGCAGGGATAAGCTGATCTCTGTACTGGACATGGATGTGGAGACAGCTCATCAGCGTGTCGTGGCACACATGGATTAAATTGGACTTTTGATCATAAAAAGGGATGAAGGACCGCGGTCCTTCATCCCTTTTTAATTTAATTCAGAGCTCTCTGTGGCTAATCACTAAGTACGAATGGATGGTTTTGTTATTCCGCTGTGCCGTACAAGCGCCTATATACGATGTGAATTTCGTAAATGTTGCGTATGTAATTGCGCGTCTCTTCAAAGCGGACGGATTCAAGGAACAGGTCGGGGTCATCGCCAGCGAGATTCTTCCATTCCTGTGAATTGCCAGGTCCGCCGTTATAGGCAGCGAGAGTGGCGTACAGGTCACCATTGAACAGCCTGAGATTTTTGGCAAGATAGTGTGTTCCAAACTTAATACTGATGGATGGTCGGTAGAGGTCGGCTTCCTTGTAGTTGAGCTGCCCTAATTCTGAGGCGATCTGTGCACCTGTGGAAGGGATGATCTGCATCAGCCCGTGCGCGCCTGCGCTGGAGCTGACGAACCCCTCGAAGAGACTTTCCTGCCGAATGACGCTGAATGTGAACAGGGGATCGAATCCGTTGGTTTGTGATTCAGGGATGATGATGTCTGAATAATACAATCCATATCGCAGACGGCTGAAGTAGGGAGGTGCCATCATCGATTCGGTGTGTTCGTCCAAACCTGCCAGCGTCAGCACCTGGCGTGCTGCAAAAATAGCGGAGCGATACAAGCCAAGGTCAACCAGATAATTTGCGAGGCGGTAACTTCCAATCGCATCCCTCGTTGATTCCAACTCGGTGCGCAGGTCTTCGAACTCAAGGCGCGCTTTTTCATACAGGCCAAGGTCCCAGTATTCTTTCCCGCGGATCACACGCGGATCTGAGTTTAGCGAGCCGAGGCCAGTCAGGTCGGTTTCGGGAGGCAGGTTGAAGGTCAATCGTATCCACGCGTCTGCATCCCGGCGCTCTGAGGTCAGGTCAGGTGTGAAATTGACCGAGGAGGCAGGTGCGAATGGCGGCCGCTCCATGAGCAGGTCGCGGGCGCGCTCGCTGTAGTAACCGCCTGAGTCAAGGTTCTGTCCAACCCTCCATGCGTCCAGTGCGGCTGCGTTGTCACCAAGTTTTTGCTTTGTTTTCCCGATCCATAAATAAGCACGTGCCTGTGCAGAGGCTGCCGTTGAAAATCCGCGGCTGCGTTCGAATGAATCCAATGCCATGGCGAAGTTGCCCTGACGGTAATAAATGACGCCCATCAGGAATGTGGCATCAGGTGCCTCCGTGGAGCCGGGGGATTCGTTGGCAACGCGCGCCCAGGTTTCCACGGCCTTGTCATATTGCGCGTCACGTTCATAAATGCGCGCCGCACTCATTAAATATTCTGTTGTGAGCGGAGTATTTGGAACCGCTGTTGCAAAATCCAAAAGAGTCTGCGCGGCTGCCGAATAATCATCTTTTTGCGACCATTGAATAAATGCCTTCTCACCCCAGGCATCACCCCAGTTCGGGTGGTTTTGGTATCCTGCAATAAAGGTTTCGTAATCCTGAAGGGCTTCATCGTAAAAACTCAGGTTGCGCCGTGCCTGCGCGCGGTAATAATATGCAGTGCCATCATTGTCAGCAGGTTTTGATTCGAGATACCTGTCAAAAGCAGCGATGGCAACTGTGTATTGCCCAGCGAAAAAATCCACGAGGCCACGGTCCAACTCGTTGACAGTGCCGCCTGCATCCAAAAGCGCGACGAGGCTGAGATAGGCATAATAGGAGAGAGGATAATTTTCCACGGCGAGGTGGAATTTTTCGAACGCCGCATCGTTCTTCCCCTGAAGCTGATATACCAGCCCAGATTCATACGCCGCCTGAGCTTTGATGTAATCATTCGGCGCGCGGGCTGTGATGCCGTCATAAATCCCAAGCGCAGAATCGTAATTGCCCATTTTTGTGTGAGTGGACGCTACTTTCAAATCTAGATCGATGGCATCTCCAAGCGACGGTGCCTGGATGGCGGCTGTGTATGAAGACAGGGCTTCTGCAAAATTTTGGGCTTCGAAGAGTGCATCCCCGCGTAGTTCCTGTACATAGGAATCCAGGTAGCCTGGGCGCAGCACAAGGTAGGTCTGCCATGAATCCGCGGCGGCGGGATAATTCTCAAGCCGGTAAAAGACAAATCCTTGCAGGAAATATGCCTGTGCAAAATACGGCGAATCTGGGTATTCTGTGATCAGAGACTGCAGGGCGGTCAGTGTTTTGTTGTACCGTTCCCCCTCGTAGTAGATGCGCGCCTCGCCCCATTTGGCGGAAGCGCGTAGAAAAGGATCTGGCGAATCTTGCAGCACGATCTGATAATCTGCCAGCGCGCCTTCGTAATCACCATTGAAAAAAGACTTCTCTCCCACAGTGACGCGGGCGGCGACAAGCGGCGTTGGCGTAATGGTGGGGGTAAATGTCGCTTCGGGCGTGGGGGATGCGCTGGGTGTTAACGTCCAGCCTGGGGGGATGGTGGGGATGTTCGGGAGTATGGAACAGCCTGCAATGGAAAGAGCAAGCCAAAGCCCAAGAATGAGGCGAAATATGGGGCGGTGCAGCTGTTTCGAAGGACGGGTATTCTTCATCCCATTTTTATACTGGCAAAAGACGGGAGCGTCAAGCAAGGTTGTATTCGAGTTGTGTGTGATATATAATCGCCGTGCAAGTCAATAAAAATAAGAAGAGGAAAAATGAACAAACAGAGAAAAAATCACCATTTAGGCCGTTTGATCTTGACGGCCTTTATGTTGTTTGGCATTGCAGGGTGCGCGACGGGAAACAGCGATGCGTCTGCTGAAAAAGTTACCTCCAGTGGATTTGTCTGCCCGGAGCCGAATCCGCGGATCGAATTTGAGAGCAAGGAAATCAACATTTTCACATGGACGGAATATGTGCCAGCCGACATTATCGATTGCTTCGGCCTTGTCTATGACGTGAAAGTGAACACGGATTATTTTTCGTCCAACGAAGAGCTTTACACCAAGATGTCTTTTGGTCAAAACGTGAATCCGTATGATGTGGTTCATCCCAGCGATTACATGATAGGCGTGTTGATCCGCGAAGGATTGCTGAAGGAATTGGACCAAAGCCAGCTGCCGAATAGTAAAAATTTAAATGCTGATTTGATAAGCGCATACGGTGATGCGGTGAATTATGTTGTGCCGTATCAGATGGGCACGCAGGCCATTGTGTACAACAGCGAGACCGTGACAAATCCTCCGACATCCTGGGCTGATCTCTGGAGTACAGACTATAAAGGCCGCATTGTTTCTGTGGACGATAACCGTGTGGTGATCGGCGCTGCTTTGCTTACGCTCGGCTATGACGTCAACACGACCGACAAGGCGCAGTTGGAAGAAGCCAAGCAAAAATTGCTCGAATTGATGCCGAATATCCGCGTGTTTGACAGTGACAGCCCGAAGAACCCGCTGCTGGCTGGCGATGTGGACTTGGGCATTGTCTGGAATGGCGAGGCGTTTTTGGCACAACAGGAGAACCCTGCTTTCAAGTATGTCTTCCCGTCTGAAGGTTCAATTATCTTTTATGATGGCATGGCGATCCCTGAGAGCGCTCCACACCCTGATGCAAGCTATGCCTGGTTCAACTACATGCTGCAAGGCGATCTTTCATGGCTGACGCTGGCGGACTATCCCTACACCAGCCCAAATACCGCGGCTTTGGAATACGCCAAGGCGAATCAAACTGAAGTGTATGATGCCTACATGGCTTCCACAGTGACGAACACCCCCGCTGAGGAATTTAAGCGCGGACACGAAGTGAAAGACCTCGGCCCTGCGCTTTCGTTGTATGACCAGATCTGGACTGAGATAAAACAATAAAACTGCTTCCACTCTATCGGGGCTTAGTCCTCGATAGAGCGGTTAAGAATTGGAATTCATGTTAAATTTTTCTACAACAATCAACGAATCTGAACTGCGCCTTGCAATTGTTGAATGCGGGCGCGTGGCGTATGAACGTCATTTGGTGACATCCAACGACGGGAATATTTCTGTGCGCATGGAAAACGGGAATGTCCTCATCACACCTTCAGGTATTTCAAAGGGGCGCTTGAGCGTCAGCGATATGCTTGTCGTTGATCTGGACGGCAATATTATTTCCTCACGTCCAGACCGCAAGCCATCTTCCGAGACGCCCATGCATCTTGAAGTGTACAAAGCGCGTGATGATGTTCGCGCAGTTCTGCACGCCCATCCTATTTTTGCAACCACGCTCACCATCGCAGACTTGGAATTCCCTGTGGATGTGTTGCCAGAGGTGCTGCTCACACTGGGGGCCGTGCCCACCACAAAATATGCAACACCTGCATCCCACGAAGACGCCGAAGTTATCCGTCCGTTTTTAAAGACTCATAACGCCATGTTGCTGCGTCAACATGGCAGCCTCACCTACGGGAAGAATCTCGACGAGGCGCTCATCCATTTGGAGCGCATCGAACACGTCTCTGAAATTTATTGGCGTGCGAAAATGCTCGGTGAAGTGAAGCGCGTCCCGCCTGAGGCGCAGGCAAAATTGATCGCACTTCGTGAAAAATACTTTAAGGGATAAACCATGCGAACCGTATTTTGGGAAAACAATGAACTGAAAATGATTGACCAGCGCATTCTGCCTGGTCGTTTTGAAGTCCTTGCATATCGCAAGCATAAGGATGTCGCCCTCGCCATCACGGATATGGTTGTCCGTGGTGCGCCTGCCATTGGAGCAGCTGCAGCATTCGGCTTGGCCCTCGCTGGATACGAATCCGCTTCTTCTTCAAGCTCGGGCTTGGTTGCTGACCTAGGGGCAGCGTCTGCTACTTTGAAAGCAGCGCGCCCCACGGCTGTGAACCTTGCCTGGGCGGTTGACCGGCTTATGGAAGTCGCATCCGCTGCCAGCGCAGAACGAAGCGCGGACAATCTGCGTCAACTGGTTTTGGATGAAGCCCAAAAGCTCGCGGATGAAGATGTCGCCATCAACAAGCGCATGGCAGAACACGGCGCGGCGCTCATCAATGACGGCGATACGATCATCCATCATTGCAACACAGGCGCGCTCGCCACAGTGGATTGGGGAACTGCGTTGGGTGTCATCCGCACCGCACATGAACAGGGCAAGAAGATCCATGTCTTTGTAGATGAGACCCGCCCGCGCTTGCAAGGCGCGCGTCTCACGGCATGGGAGTTGGAGCAATACGGAATTCCCTACGAGATCATCAGCGACAACACGGCAGGATATTTCCTGAAAGCTGGCAAAGTGCAGAAGTGTTTTGTCGGTTCAGATCGCACCACAGCGAATGGGGATGTGGCAAATAAGATCGGTACCTACATGCTTGCTCTGGCTGCGTTTGATAATGGCGTCCCCTTTTATCCAGTCGTGCCAACTTCGACAATTGACCTCTCGCTCGCGCATGGCGATCTCATTCCAATCGAAGAACGCAATCCACAGGAAGTGCTTGGGCTGGAGTTTGAAGGCCAGCGTGTTACGCCGATAAACGCAAAAGCCCGTAACATTGCATTCGATGTGACACCAAACAGGCTTGTCACAGGCATCGTGACCGAAAATGGCGTGGCGTATCCGCCATTTGAAGTGAGTTTGAAGAAATTAGTTCAGAATAAGCCTTAGAAAACTGATTGTTCAAAAACTTTACATTCACAAAACCCCGTGATAAACTTTTCCCCGCTCGAATAACTATGGCGCACTCGTAGGAGTGCGCCATTTACTGCGACAAGGAATAACTATGGATATTTTGCTCACTGGCTCCGTTGCATACGATTACCTGATGACCTTTCCCGGTCAGTTCAAGGAACAGATCCTCCCCGAACGTTTGGCATCTATCAGCCTTTCATTTCTCGTGGATGGTATGTCCAAACAGCGCGGCGGCATCGCCCCGAACATTGCCTACACCATGGCGCTACTCGGACAAAAGCCGCGCGTGATGGCAACCGTCGGCGAAGATTTTGGCGACTATCGCTCCTGGCTCGATTCAAAGGGTGTGGACACATCGTTGATGAAAGTTGTCCCCGGCGTTTTCACCGCTTCGTTCTTTGCCACGACCGATCTTGATTCTGCTCAAATTGCATCTTTCTACCCTGGTGCAATGGCCTACTCAGCAACCCAATCCCTCAAGGAATTGCCGTCCAAACCTGACCTAGTGATCGTTTCACCAAGCGCACCGGATGCGATGATGAAATTCCCCGCAGAATGCCGTGAATTGGGAATCAAATATTTGTATGATCCCAGCCAGCAGGTATTGAGACTCGAAGGAACTGAACTGGCCCGTGATATGGAAGGCGCGCATTTCCTCTTCTGCAATGACTACGAATTCGGCTTGATCTCGAAAAAGACGGGCTGGAGCCTTGATCAGATACTGGAGCATGTGAAGGTGCTTGTCATCACACGCGGCAAAGACGGTGCCGACCTGTATTCCGATGGCAACTCGGTTCATATTCCTACAGTCCCAGAGGATGAAATTGTTGACCCCACCGGTGTGGGCGATGCCTTCCGCGGTGGCTTCCTGACCGGCTATTCCCACGGCTTTGACTGGAAACTGTGCGGCGAGATCGGTTCCCTTTCCGCTGTGTATTGCCTCGAACAGCGCGGCACGCAAAACCACTCCTACACCTCTGCAGAGTTCGTAAAACGTTTCCGCCAGCACTTTGATGATGGCGGCAGGTTGGATGTTTTTCTCAAGTAAAATAAGAACCAATTGATCGATATAAATAAAGGAGCATTAAATGAATAATTACGACATCAAAGATCTACAACAAGCCGAAGGCGGACGCCGCCGTATTGATTGGGCGGAACGCGAAATGCCCGTCCTTCGTTCCATCCGCGAACGCTTTAAGAAAGAAAAGCCTCTCAAGGGACTGCGCCTCTCCTGCTGTTTGCACGTCACCACCGAAACCGCGAACCTGATGATCACCCTTCAGGAGGGCGGTGCGGATATTGTCCTTACTGCATCCAACCCGCTCTCCACACAGGATGATGTAGCCGCTGCTTTGGTGAATCAATATGAGATTCCCGTATACGCCATCAAGGGCGAAGACAAAGTTACCTACTTCAAGCACATCCGCGCCGCGTTGGAGCACATGCCTCACATGACCCAGGACGATGGCGCTGACCTCGTTTCATCCCTCTTCTTCATCGAAATGGGACGTTTTGAAAAACTTGAACCATCCCTGGCTTCATGGGCGCAGGGTCTCAGCGAAGCAGAACGCAAGCAGATGCTCAAGAACGTCATCGGCGGCACCGAAGAGACCACCACGGGCGTGATCCGCTTGAAGGCGATGGAAGCTGACAAAGTTTTGAAATTCCCTGTTATCGCGGTGAACGATGCGTTGACCAAGCACATGTTTGATAACCGCTATGGTACGGGGCAGTCCACCATTGACGGCATTATCCGTGCCACCAACGTGCTGTTGGCTGGCAAGAACTTCGTTGTCGCTGGCTACGGCTGGTGCGGACGTGGTCTCGCTTCTCGCGCACGCGGCATGGGCGCTCAGGTCATTGTGACCGAGATCGACCCAATGAAGGCTCTCGAAGCGGTCATGGATGGCTATCAGGTCATGCCAATGACAGAGGCTTCCAAGATCGGTGATATCTTCTGCACCGTGACAGGCGATTTGAACGTGATCGACAAGCATCACTTTGAAGTAATGAAGGATGGCGCTTTGGTTGCCAACTCGGGTCACTTCAATGTTGAGATCAACATCCCCTCACTTGAAGCCATGAGCGTCGGCAAGCCCAACCTTGTCCGCCCGTTTGTTGACCAGTACACCACCAAGGACGGCCGCAAGATCAACATTCTCGGCGAAGGCCGTCTTATCAACCTCGCTTCTGCCGAAGGTCATCCTGCATCCGTAATGGATATGTCCTTCGCCAATCAGGCTCTCTCTGCTGAATACATGGCAAAGAATGCCGATAAGCTCGAGAAGAAGGTGTATTCCGTGCCATCTGAGATTGATAACGAAATCGCCCGCCTCAAGCTCGAAGCGATGGGTGTCAAGATCGATATCCTCACCCCAGAACAGACTCACTACCTGAATTCCTGGGAAGAGGGCACTTAGCCCGATCTCAGATTTTGATCTGGATTTACGAAAACAGCCTCGTGATTAAATTTCCACGAGGCTGTTTTATTTTAAAAAGTTATCAAATTTACGGACAGATGATCAGTATTTCTTTTGTGGCAGACTTTCCCGCATCGTTGAAGGCTTCCACTCCAAGTTTCATGGGAGTTCCCGCTGCGAATGGCAGGGGCGGAATGGCGTATGCTGTTACGTTCGGGCCGACCGCTCCAAACAGACCTCCATTCAAGTAGATGTTGAAGCCTTTTTCATTGTTGGATTTGTCCTCCCATGTGATGGTTCCGGTATATTGGTATAGCGGAGGGACAAGCGGGACACAAACCTTTGCGGCAGTCAGGTTTTCTACGGAAACAGGCGGGGCAAGCGTCGGTGTGGCGGTTGGGGTGGAAGTAGAAGTTGGCGTGGGTGTAGGCGGAACAGCATACTCCGTCAGGCCGGCGGTATTCCCGCTGACGGTTGCATACTGACCCCAAAGCCAGCACGTGCCCGATTTACCGGGATTGTTGATGATCCAGTATCCAGTAGACGTATTCTTGCCAACCACGATCGCAGTCTCGCCGACGAGCAACCCGCCGATCAGGTCATATTGCGTACCGGGGCCGGTGCGGCAATTGGTATTCGTGCTTACCGTCACTTGGGGAACGGTTGGCGTGGGGGTGAATTCCGGTGTGGAACTTGGACCCGGAGTTGATGTGAACTCAGGCGTTGAAGTAAATGCCGAGGGTTGCAACAGTAGCGCCTGTGCGGTGACAGTTAATGCCAGATCCGGCGTTGGAGTGCCTTGTCCACTTGGGAGGTTGCAAGCCGTTAGTGAAATGATTAACAGTACAGATAACGATAATAGGGATTTATTTTTAAACATATTCTCTCCTTTTCAAAGTGATTATGACATAACTTGAGAAAAGGTCAAGGAGGAAGAGATCAATTGAGGCAGTGATATTTGTGTATTTTTATCCTTTTGGATGAAATACGACAGTACAATTACGTCCGGCGTGTTTTGCGCCATACAACGCTTTATCCGCACGGCGGAATAGTTCGTCGACGGTTTGGATGCTGGAGTCGTGATCCAGCTCGGTAATACCAATACTGATGGATGTGCGCACATCCCCTTCTTCTGATGACGGTACGCGTAATTGTTCCACTGCTGTGCGAATGCGCTCTGCCAGAATATGAGCTTGTACTACATTTGTCATGGGTAAAAGGATGATAAATTCTTCACCCCCATACCGCCCGATCACATCTGTGGTGCGTACTTTTTCACGGATTACCTGCAGAACCTGTACTAATACCTTGTCTCCAATATCATGTCCGTAACTATCATTGACTTTTTTGAAGTGGTCCAGGTCAAACATCATTACTGCCAGAGGCTGTTTGTATCGAGACGCAAGGGCAAGTTTATCTTCAGCGAGTTCAAAAAAGTGCCGGCGGTTATTGACCCCTGTTAATGAATCAGTGCGCGACAATAATTTCTCGCGTTCCAACGCTGCCTGTAAATTGAGGTTTGCTGTTTCCAGTGCTTCCTTGGCGTTGACCAATTTAAGTTCTTCCTGTTTTCGTCTGGAAATGTCATGAAGTACTATGCAAATGTTGGAACCTCTCTTTGTTTCAAAACGGAATGTGTATTGCAATATGGTACGAGGTTCACCGTGTATGTTCTCGATCGTTATTTCAGCGGTGTCGCTGGGGGCATTTTCCCCAGTTTCTAATACATGTAATACGCTTTGCTTGAGAATTTCTTTTGTAGCCTCATTGCGGAGCGATGCGGGCATGACCTGGAATTGAACATCCCAGGCAGGGAGGCCAATCGCTTCTCTTTGCATAATTTGGGTGATTTGTTCCATTGCGTGATTCCACTCAATAATCCGACCTTGCTCATCGATTAATAGAATTCCATCTCTTGAAAGCTCAATAACGGCGCGGAACCTTTCTTCACTTTCGCGTAATGCTTCTTCACTATTTTTGCGACTGCTGATATCACGCACCACACTTTGTATGTACTTGGGGCTTCCGTCACTGTTGCATATGAGCTCTACGTTTATTTCAACTGGTACAGCCTGGCCATCTTTTTTTCGAAAGTACCTTTCGTAAGGAGGAAGGTGCTCTCCTGCCAGCAATTGTTTCATGGCACGCTGGCTGCTTTCCTGTTCCATCGAAACTTCATTTACTGATAACCCTGTAATTTCTTCCGTTGTGTATCCAAGCAAATCCGAAGCGCGTCGATTTGCGTCCAGGTGTTTTCCGTCTAATCCCAGAATGAATACGGCGTCATTGTTTTGGTCAAATAGCGAGCGGAATCGTAGCTCGCTTTCCATGGCAGCTTCCATTTCGCGTATTCCGAGTTGACGCCCAGTTTCATACCGCCGTAGGATCGAATCAATGCGTGAATTTAATTCTTCAATATTAAATGGCTTGGTTATATAATCGTCCGCCCCTTGACCCAAGCCCGTAATTTTGTTTGTTTCATTGAAGACTGCAGTCAGGAAGATGAATGGTATTTTTGAAGTTCTCTCGTTGCTGTCTAAACTATCTTTTACCTGATGACCACTTGAGTTTGGCATCATAATGTCGCAGATGATGAGGTCCGGTTGGATTTCTTTTGCGAGTCTTACCCCTTCCTGGCTGCTGCTGGCGGAAACAACGTCATACCCCTTAAATGTCAAAATTGTTTTTAATCCTACTAATAAATCGAGATCATCGTCGATCAGGAGCAATTTTTTTCTTTTTGTCTGGGTCATGGTGTCTGTCATATGTGTCATTCCTTGTGCTGGAGGTTCTATGTCGCTTTTGCTTTGCCGTGATGTTCGATAAGTGAAGTTGCTGCCTAAAAAAGACAGGCCTGGCACAAAGCCAGACCTGTCAAAGAAGTTCTGCGATGAGAATTTATCAATACCATTTATGACGCATTAAAAGCATAAAGTGGGTACTAAAAAACACTACATTGGGATTAGACCTTCGGCAGCCTGGCAACCATAATTGTTATTTGAGTAACATTTTAGGTCCACAACTTTGCGTCCTCGCCTTTCGACGAGTTTATTATCGTATCCATATTTTACCCTACGGACAGACAATATCGACAGAGCGTTTTGGGGATTTTCCAGCGGAGTTGAATGCCTCCACTGACATGCTGATAGAGCCGCCTGCGTTGATTTGCAGCTTCGGAATCGCGGAAGTGGTTACATCTTTTGCTGTGACGTTAAACAGACCGCCGTTGGCGTAGACGTTGTAGCCATCTTCGTTGGAAATATCCTCCCAATGGATCGATCCTGCGAGATCGTAGTTGATCCCGTTGAAGAAGCAGATCTTGTCCGCTGACAGCCCTTTGACCGCGCCCGGCATGGATGGCGTAGGGGTGGGCGGAATGGCAACTTCTTTTAGGCCGTCAGTATTCCCGTTGACAGTTGCGTATTTGCCCCATAGCCAGCAGATGCCGTCACGGTCTGGGTTTTTGATGATCCAATAAGCGGTACCTGTATTTTTTCCGACAAGTTCGGCTGTTTCACCTTTAAGTAGCGCGCCAAGGTTGTCATATTCCTTGCCTGGACCGCTGCGGCAATTTGTATCCGCGCTGACGGTGACGGTGGGAGTGCTTGAGGTGGAAGTTAACGTGATCGTTGGGGTGAACGCAGGGGTGTCTGTGAAAACCACCGGAATGGATGGCGGCAGGGGCGTGGACAAATCTGCGGATTGATTGCTAGGCGGTTGTTGAAGGAGCTGCGCCTGTGCCGTAATCGTGGAAACGAAATCTGGCGGTACAGTAGGTGTTTGACCTGCGGGTACGTTACAAGCGAGAATGGTGATGAGGGCGATGCACACAAACAGAATTTTGTTTGACCTGGACATGTTGTTCTCCTTATCGGTTGACGTAACTCAAGGACTTGATTCGAAAATTTGAAAACTCAGGGCCTTCAACCGATAAAGATTTTATTGCTGGTGATATTTTATCGCTTATCGCATAAAAACTTCCACTCTTCAATGGACAGGGTTTCCGCGCGGCGCATAAAGTCAACGCCTGCGGAAGTGAGCAGGGCTTCCGCTTCTGTGGTTGGGATGTGCAGCCCTGAGGCAAGGGAATTGCGCAAGGTCTTTCTTTTTTGTCCGAAGCCTGCCTTGGTAAGTTTGAAGAAGGTGTTTAGTGAATCGCGGGGGATGAGCGGTTCATTATAAATGTCGATGCGCAGGATAGCGGAGTCCACTTTGGGAACGGGGTGAAATGCTCCGGCGGGGATCTTCGCGGCGATGCTGGGCTTGCCATAAACTTGCACGCTCAATGCCAGCAGACTCAGATCTCCAGCTTTGGCGCAGATGCGTTCAGCGACTTCCTTTTGGATGGTCAACACCACGCGGCGGGGTTTGATGTCGCCTTCGAGCAGGTGGCGGATAATGGCCGAGGTGATGTTGTACGGGATGTTCGCGGCGACGATGTAGTTGGGCTGGTCTATCAATTCCGCGATGGACAATTTGAGGATATCACCGTGGACGACGCGGACATTCTGATAAGGCGAGGGAACTGCCTGTAGTGGGGCAAGCAGGTCAAAGTCCAGTTCGACCGCTGTCACTTTTTTGGCAGAGACAGCCAGATAGCGTGTGAGACTTCCAAGGCCGGGGCCAATTTCCAGGACACAGTCCTCTTCCAAAATTTCTGCGGCGTTGGCAATTTTCTCAAGAACGGAATCATCCTGCAAAAAATTCTGGCCGAGAGCTTTATCGGCGCGCAGGCCGTAGCGTTTTAAGACGGCGGCGGCGTTGAGTGGTTGAATGTTGTTGTATTTCATTTTTAATCACAGACCAGTGGGGCGTCTTCGTTTTCAGGGGCGATGGACGAAGCGGCAGGGAGGATGGGCGCGGGCCATGTGCCTGCGTGGAATTTTCTGACGTAGTCGCTGAGGATGTTGAAGTCGGCATCAAGAATGGCGATGCGTTTATCGAAGACGGGGTCGAATTCGCGGGTTTGGGTGAAGAGCTCCTGCGGGAAGCTGGTGAGGACGATGTTCTGCGGCTGAAGTTTTGCGCCAAGACAGACCAGCTGGGAAATTTGGTCGGGGGTGAAATCGGTGCGGATGTTGTCCTGAAAGGATTCGATCAAAGCCGGGATCTGTGTGACGATGCTTGGGCTGGTGAGTTTTTTGCGCAAGGCACACAGGACGATGTTCTGGTTGTCTGCGCGTTCAAAGCTGCCGCCACCGCGGTTCCGCGCAACCTTGAGCGCGCCTGCGCCATCCAGATGGTGGAGACCGATGGGCAGGTTTGTGCTTTTTGAAGCCTGCTCATCTTTGATGTTCACATCGATACCGCCGAGGGCATTGATGATGTTTTCAAAGGTGCGCATGTTGATGGAAACATAATGGTCAGTTTGCACGCCGAAGTTTTTATTGAGGGTCAGCGCCAGCAGACCGGGACCGGCGCTGGGGTCGTCCCAATATTTGAATCCAGGCTGCCCGTAGAGATAAGATTGATTTAATTTTTCGTGATCCTGCCCGTTGAGGTTGTCGGAGATGTAGGGGATCTCAACCCACAGGTCGCGCGGGAATTCGAGCATGGTGACTTTGGGCGTTGAAAAATCCACACGCACCACACGGATGGCATCTGCGAGGCCGTATGTGTAATTATCTCCGCGGGTGTCTGCGCCGACGAGCAGGATGTTCATGATGTTAGGCCCGCCGCAAAACGCAGCTGGGGTGGAGGTGGGGAAGTCTACCAGCGGCGCGAGAGTTACTGCTCCTGCAAGCGTGGGTGATGGGCCGGGCGAGGCTGTCCACGTGGGCGGCAGGGATTGCTGGCTGACTGGCAGCGCAGGTCCAAGCGGCTGGGCTGCAAAGGTTTGATAATTTGTGTACGCGTAATAACCAAGCCCGCCCAACAGGGCGCATGCGATGATGGAAAGCACGGCGATGATATATTTTTGTGATCGGGTCATTTTGTGTAACTTATTTCTACGTCCTGAGCGGAATGACGAGTGATCTTCGAGGAATGCAGCCGAAGGACAATGTGTGCGGTAATCGATATTTCATATCAACTTGTCCTTCGACTACGCCGCGAATTGCGTGCGGCTCCGCTCAGGACGGAGGAATTTATTTCAAAAAATATGGAACTTCGGCGGGAGCGGGTGCAAGGAAGTATACCGTCACCCAGCCGGAGAGTCCGCCGATTGCATTGTCATTGTAACCAAGGTCGATCCATTTTGTGCGCGGCACACCGAAGGCAGTCTCAATGATCGGCCCGCCGCCTGTGTCGCCGATGGTGGCAGCGCCGTAGCCCGGGATATACACCTTCATGCCAGCCAAATAGGAATAGATCGAATAATCCACCGCCACAATGCCAAAGCCCGCGGGAGCACCGCTTGCGGTTCCGTAAGAGCAGCCGCCCGTGCCTGAGTTGCACGGCGAATACCACGAGGCATACATTTCCGTGGCATACCAATATTCATAAGGGATGGCTCCGCCTGCAGGTGCAAAAACGATTTTCGAGCCGCTTGCCACAACCTGCTTTTGCGGTTCGCGCAAAACTGTTTTATCTTCCGTTTCGAGGCTCACTTCATTTCCATCCTCGTAGCGGATGCGTGTGCGCACCATCGCGATCCCGTTCACGCCGGGCTGGAGGATCTTCTCCTCGCCAAAAGCGACGTCCGCTGAATCAACAGTCTCTTCTTCAAAAGGGATCGGTTCCATTGTGATGCTGATGGATTCGAAGACTCGCATCACACGGATCTGCCCATCTTCAGGCAGCGCTTCACTCTCAAGCGGGTAGCTGGTGTCCAGTCCTGACAGCGGAATCCCAGCCTCGGCAAGAGCAGCGCCAACCGTCCCCGCGGCGGAGCGGATGTTGATCGTTTTGTCTCCAGATGTGATAGTTAAATCCCGTGCTGGGGAATACGTCACTGTCAGCGCAGAATTGATCGCTGTTTCAGCGGGTGGGTCGATGATGTCGTTTATGCCAAGTGAAAAACCCGTTTCGCTCAACGCTTGTCCCACCGTGAGCGCGGATGTTTGAATCACCTGCTCGCCCTGAGGCGTGACAACCGTGAGCGTAACTGAGCGGCGCAATTGAAGTTGAAAGGAATCGTTCTCTGTAATGGATTCGTCCAATGCAAATGGGATGCCGTTCACGAGCGCACGGTCAGTGGGCTGCGGGGTCATGCCCGCTTCGGTCAGGATCAACAGCGGCGTTTTCGAGCTGGATGTGACAGTGAGCGTCGTCTCGCCGTTAATGATGGTAATGGATCGGGGGGAATTTGACTGGCATGAAAACAAAAACAGAATCAGCAAAGGCGCCAGCCAGTGAATAGATTTCATGGAAGTAATTATAAACGAATGGCTGTTTGCTTCCTTCGCCATCCTCGGCGGCTTGAGCTGGTGAGCATACACTCAATCCTTGCAGTTTTCATCCTCGCAGGTGCATTCAAGACCTTTGGCTTTATCAAAAGACTCGCGCCCTTCGTTGATCGAAAAATAGATCAAGCCCAATGCCCCGAGGCTGTCCACAAAGCCGAAGCCAGTGAGCTGATAAATGAAGCTGGAAACCAGCAGCACCACCGACATGTAAATGCAGACCATCGTGCAGTTCGCGTCCGCGAGGATCGGCATGGAATTGAGAGTCCGTCCCACTTTGCGTTTGCCCGTTACCAGCAGCCACATCATGGCGATCGACAGGATGGAGATCACCAACCCGGGCAGAGTTGTTTCAGGCTTGTGATTGGTGATGAGGTTGTAAACAGCCGAGACGCCAAGTCCCACGGCGAGGATATAAAACGCCGTGCCTGTCACTTTCAGGGCAGTCACCTCGAATGGTGTTCGTAATGTATCGGGGTTCTGTCGGATGCGATTCACCATTACCAGAATCCCAATACCAGACATCACCTCGATGAACGAGTCCACGCCGAAGCCGAAGAGGGCAAGGGACTCATCGCTGACGCCGAACCCGATGGATACCAATCCCTCCGCGATGTTGTAAAAGATCGTGAATATGGCCAACCAGAGCGCGTAATTCCAATAATTATTTTGCGTAGTTTTTTGGGTAATTATGGACATAGTTAACTCCTGTCGGTAAATATAGTGTAGTTCGCCCAAAACAGTCAACGAAAAATCTGCACGTTTGAGAGATGTCATTTACAATTGGAATATGCAGAAACCCTTGATCACCAGCACAAGCAATCCACTCATCAAACAGGCGCGCGCCCTGCGCCAAAAAAAGGCGCGCAATGAAAGCGGCTTATTCCTCGTCGAAGGCATTCATCACGTTGGCGAGGCTGTGGAAGCAGGCTGGGATGTGGAAACGATCCTGTATTCGTCGGGAGTGTTGACCAGCCCCTTCGCACATGAATTAATTACCCGCTTCGCATTCAAGCCTCAGCCTGTCACTGCCCAAGTAATGGAAGCACTGGCTGACAAGGAAAATCCGCAGGGAATTATTGCCATTGTCCACCAGAGAAAGAGTCAGCTCAAGGATGTAAAGCCGTTCAAGAAGGCAGTTGCGCTGGTCTCTCCGCAGGACCCTGGCAATGTCGGCACCATCCTGCGCACCATTGATGCCGTCGGTGCGGATGCACTCTTCCTGCTCGATGGCGGCGTGGAGTTGTATCATCCGTCTGTGATCCGTGCCAGTATGGGGACCCTGTTCTGGAAGCCTATCATCCAAACCTCGTTCAACGATTTTCTAGGTTGGGCACGTGATGGAAAATATCAACTTATCGGTACCTCTGCCAAAGCGGACGTTGGTTACGATACCCTCACTCCGCAGACCCCGTGGATTTTGGTACTTGGCAACGAACAAAAGGGACTTTCAATAGAACAGTCCTCAGCATGTGATGTGACCGTATCCCTTCCCATGCAGGGACGGGTCAGCTCGCTAAATTTGGCTGTTGCTGCGGGGGTGTTGTTGTATCAGTTCGGGAAATAGTTTTTCCTGATCGCGACCCGGATTACAAGAGGAGTAGTGTGTAATAGTTAATCCCCAACCTGTTTCAGCTGATACATGACCTCATCAGCCGCTTGTAAAACTAGGGCGCCGGTGGCTCCATGCTCGGGGAAAACCGAAATGCCGATGGATAATGTAATGCTTCTGATAAGTTGATCATTAAATTGAAAGTTGATGCTGGATGCATCTTTGCGTAATCGTTCTGCGCATTTTTGGGCAGATTCGTAGGTTGTCTCAGGCAGGATCAATGTGAATTCATCCCCGCCATATCTACAGGGGGTATCACTTGGTCGTACATTGTCCTGGATCGTTTTTCCAAGTTTTTGCAATACTAGATCCCCTGCCTTGTGCCCGAAAGAGTCGTTGATATTTTTGAAGTTATTAACATCGATCATTAGGAGGCTTAGTCTTTGTCCAAAAATAAGTTGGTCAATTCAAATTTGGTCGAATGGT
>Ga0172367_10003249_pt1 | contig 21351 bp, 17 predicted proteins | sample Lak10m_FD_114542 | JGI IMG/M metagenome (GOLD analysis project Ga0172367, IMG submission 114542) | Freshwater microbial communities from Kabuno Bay, South-Kivu, Congo - kab_022012_10m | ecosystem: Environmental > Aquatic > Freshwater > Lake | place: Democratic Republic of the Congo: South-Kivu... | reverse complement strand
CTCCCAAATTTTGGCTTCCCGTTCATCCAGCCCCTGGGGCTCGATGCCAAAGACCGAACAAATTTTCTCCACCCAGGCCCGGGTGCCATCGGGGCCGATCGGGAAGGGGGCGCCGATCAGCTTGCACTTACGACGCCGCATCAGGGTGGTGGCGGTGCGGGAGAGGAAGGGATTGATGCCAGCAACGTAGTACCCTTCGTCAATGGTGGGCAATTCGGTATAGCGTTTGGCCGGCAGCCAGCCCGAGACCTTAATACCCTGCTTTTTCAGCTCCAGGCTAATCTGGGTGACAATTGGGTCGGGCACCGATCCAAACAACACCAGGGGAGGATGATCCTGGTAGCTGGTGGCTTCCGCCTCCACCTCTTCCTTTTTACGGCCAAAGTTGAGCAACCTTTGCAGACTATGGCGCTCTTCCTTCTCGGCGGGGCTGGTCACCTCGGCACTGGTGGGGCAGCGCTGGGCCATGGCCGCCAGCACCGTATCCTCCCCCTGGGTAAAGGCATAGTCGAGGCCGTTGGCCCGGGCCACCACGATGGGGATACCAATTTCCGCCTCCAGGCGAGGGGCCAGGCCCTCCAGGTCCATTTTGATGATTTCCGTGGTACAGGTGCCGATCCAGACAATGACGGAGGGGTTGCGATCGCGCTTGATATCTTCACACAGTCGCTTCAGCTCCTCATAATCATTTAGCTGGGCGGAAATATCCGCCTCCTCCAGTTCCGCCATGGCGTAGCGGGGCTCAGCAAAAATCATCACCCCCATGGCGTTTTGGAGAAAATAACCACAGGTTTTTGTACCAATCACCAGGAAAAAGCTATCTTCAATTTTTTGGTAAAGCCAGGCCACACAGCTAATTGGGCAAAAGGTATGATAATTGCCGGTGTCGCAGTCAAATTCCAGGGCTTGGGGTTGGGTTTGGGCAAGGGTCATGGCAAGAATGGGGGGTAAGGGACGGGCCACTAGGGTCGGGGTCTATCGTTCTCCCGATCGCCAACGCCGCTACAGGCATCATCCTCATGGGTGGGGGCCACCGCCGGCAGGGAAATCTCCACCTGCCCTGGACTGGGCAGTAACTCCTGCCGTGAGCTGGGCAGTAACTCCTGCTCCTGTTCCAGGGTTTTGAGGGCCTCCACCGGGTTGATATTCAAACCCAGGGCAGCAATGATGCGATCGGGGCTATTACTGAGGTCTACCACCAGGGGGAGAAGGCTGGCCAGGTCCGGTTCCAGGGTGGCCAGGGTGCCTAGCATAAAGCTGGCGGAGGGGCGGCGTTGGTCCCCAGCGTTTACCCAAATGCCCAATTTGTCGATCCACTGGCGATTATGGCGGTAATAGGTTAACCACTTTAGCTTCAGCGATCGCCGCAGTTCTTGACTATTCACAGATCCTCTTGCCAGCGCCCTAGACTGTGTCAATGGTCTATCCAGAGACTGATTAAACCAGAAAAGGGCCTGTCAAAGTCTAAAGAGGAACTGGAAATCGGGCATTGGGACGCTGGGGTCACACCATCATCAGGTCCAAATCCTCCAGGGGGGTCTGGGGTGCCCCAGCGGGGGGATTTAGATAGAAGTCCGACAGCAGGCTGAACAGGTCGCGATCGGCGGTTTCCTGGGGCACCACCCCCTCCGGTCGGGCCAGAATCTGGTCGGCAATATTCAAGTAGTACTGGCACACCGGCTCCAGACCAGGATCGGTTTCCGCCATCTCAAACACGGTCTTGCCCTTCACCCGAGAGATCCGAATATCCTCGATCAGGGGCAGGATTTCCAGGACCGGCATGGGTACATGCTCCACGTACTTATCAATCAGGTCACGCTTAGCGGTACGGTTGCCGATCAAGCCAGCCAAACGCAGGGGGTGGGTACGGGACTTTTCCCGCACGGAGGCGGCAATTCGATTAGCGGCAAACAGAGCATCAAAACCGTTGTCGGTGACAATCATGCAATAGTCGGAATAATTCAAGGGAGCGGCGAACCCCCCACAAACCACGTCTCCCAGGACGTCAAAGAGAATCACATCGAACTCATCAAAGGCATTGAGTTCCTTCAGGAGCTTCACGGTCTCGCCCACCACGTAGCCGCCACAACCCGCTCCTGCTGGGGGACCTCCCGCCTCAACGCAGTGTACACCGCCGTAGCCTTTATAGATCACATCCTCCGCCCACACATCCTCATAGTGGAAGGAGCGCTCCTGCAGGGTATCGATAATGGTGGGAATCAGAAAACCGGTCAGGGTAAAGGTGCTGTCGTGCTTGGGGTCACAGCCAATCTGTAAAACCTTACGGCCGCGTTTCGCCAGGGCAACCGAGATATTGCAACTGGTGGTGGATTTGCCAATGCCCCCTTTTCCGTAGACGGCAAGCTTCAAAGGTTGGTGTTCCATAGGATGACGATACTTTAGTAGGGCGGATAGGGCCCAGCCTCCCAGGGCAGATTAGAACCCACGGAAGGGACTGGGCGCATAGAACAAACTGGAACTACGCCGCTGATCTGACGCAGGCCAGGGTGTTTCGGCTACTGCGATTATCCGTCCAGTACCAGGGACTTGAAAAGAGGACACAAAAATGAACCGCAGCGGAATCAGGACCTGAGTGACAGAAATGAGTGGATAAAACAATCCAAAGCCTAAGGTCGACTTTGGAAGTCAAATAAGTACCTAGGGAAGTTTTTGGGTTTTTGTTTTCCGAAAATAGATACAAAAACAAAATAACCCTTTTGCCGAATCGGTGAGCCTGGCCCCAGCCCGGCAGTCCATCGAGCAGGCAAAATAGGCATCCGGTCGATTTCCCTTGCCCACCCTGGGGGCAGAGGCTGGGCGGGTTAATGGGTTACCCTGGCCAAAGTTCAGCATAGCTCTGACCCCACGGGGTCGCCAGGGGCTGTTACCCCTGCCAGGGCCACTGCTAATCAGGCCAACCTCGAACCTCAACCCCAGGTCAGTTTTGTCAACTGCCTATCCCAGAGCAGGGCAGTTCTCTATAGATTTGTAAAACTTTCAACTTTGTAAGGAAGTGTAACGGCGCCAACCCCTGCTGCGGGGTTAAGGTGTAGCCAACGACCACCCCCAGCGGGCGGGGACAAAACCTCTCCATTACTCGGTACGGTTCTACCCACTCGTCATCAGGTTTATCCCTGTTACCTTAGGGATACGGTGAGGGGTCGGATAGGTGCCCCCCTTAAGCTGGCGGTGCATCGGCGGTAGCTTGTGGTAGCCCAAGCCTCCTCTCTAACTCTAGAATCCGTTGATCCAGCCCGTTGATTACAGACGACCGAGTGCTTAGTTCTAGCCAAACGAGGTATCATTGTGAACAATCCTTCCGGTAAAACCCCTGAACTTTTCAACGGCTTCAAAAATTCTGAGTATGGCAACTCCTTGATGCAGTACGTCCATGCCATGAGTCCTGAGACCGTTGCTCAGCTCTCCAGTCCGGCTTCCATGGAAGTACAGCAGATGATGGAGAACAATATCATTAGCCTTCTGGGTGGGCTACCCTCCCAACATTTTGATGTAGAAATTACTACAAACCGTGAAAGCCTGGGGCGCCTGCTGGCCTCCGCTATGATGAGCGGCTATTTCCTGCGGGGGGCGGAGCAGCGGATGACCATGGAGCGAGCCCTTTGCCTTGCTGAATCCGGAACTGAGGCTGAGTGAGTTATTCCTCACCTTCCCCTCGTTCCCTACGGGACGGAGAAGGGGGCTACCGGGAGGTAGATAGCTCCGGTCCAAACTTACCGCCGCAGCTACCCCTATTGCCCTGGTCAGAGCTGCGATCGCAGCTGCTTACCTGGTATAAAGATCAGGGCCGTTCCCTACCCTGGCGCCAGACCCGTGACCCCTATGCCATCTGGGTTTCAGAAATCATGCTGCAGCAAACCCAGGTGGCGACGGTATTACCCTATTACCAACGATGGCTGGCCCAGTTCCCCGCCCTAGAGATGCTGGCGGCGGCGGATCTGCAAGCCGTCTTAAAGTTATGGCAGGGCCTGGGATACTACGCCCGGGCTCGCCACCTGCACCGGGGAGCCCAACACATTGTCCACCACCATGGGGGGCAGATACCCTGCAATTTTCAGCAGATTACGGCCCTGCCCGGCATTGGTCGAACCACTGCAGGCGGCATTCTTAGTGCTGCCTTTAATCTGCCCTACGCCATTCTGGATGGTAATGTTAAGCGAGTGCTGGCTCGTCTAGTCGCCCTACCGGTGCCCCCAGCCCAAGCCCTCAGCTACCTCTGGCAACTGTCGGAGCAACTCCTCGATCCCCACCACCCTGGGGACTTTAACCAGGCCCTGATGGATCTGGGGGCCACTCTCTGCCGTCGTCGTCAGCCCAACTGCCCCCGCTGCCCCTGGCGGGATCACTGTCAATCCCATATTTTGCAGGTACAGTCTGAAATTCCCATGACCCGTCCCCAAGCTCCCCTGCCCCACAAACACATAGGCGTAGCCGTGATTTGGAATGATCAGCAGCAAGTGCTGATCGACCAGCGCAAACCCGAGGGCCTGCTGGGGGGGTTATGGGAGTTTCCCGGCGGCAAACTGGGAGCTGGGGAAACGGTGGAGGACTGCATCCGTCGGGAGGTCTTAGAGGAGTTGGCCATAGTGGTGGAGGTGGGGGATCACCTCTGTACCGTTACCCACGCCTACTCTCACTTTAGGGTCACCCTGGAAGTCCACCACTGCACCCACCTCAGAGGGGACCCCCAACCCCTAGCCTCCGATCAGGTTCGCTGGGTGAGGCTAGAGGATCTTAGCAACTATCCCTTCCCTAAGGCTAATTTGCAAATTATTCAGGCCCTGGTCACCCATGGGGCCCGCCAGTCAGGGCAGTAAGGGCGTTATAATTCTAAACAGTTTTGACTGGATAGCCTGAGGTTTGACTATGAGCGGTCCCGTGCTCCATGCTTTTTTTGTCGGTCGGGCCCTAGCGGAGGCCGTCAATGAACAGACCGAACACCTGTTGACCGATTCCCTGAGTTGGCTTGGCCAGTTTGGTGCGGAGCAGCGAGAACGTCTCCGTCAGTTTACGGAGGAGGTATTGGCCCGGGCCCAGCAGGCCGAAGTCGCCGCTGGTGCTTCCGTCACCTCCCCTGTTGCGGCCTCTGGCGTTGAGGGTGGGGTCGATCTGCAGGCTACCATTGACACCTTGCGGGCGGAGGTGGCCCAGGTGCGGGTGGCCCTGCAACAGTACCGTCAAAACCAGAATCAATCCTAGGGTTGGCTGATTGCTGTTCCACGTCCCCTCAGTCAGGAGTTTGAGTGTCCGCCACCTTTGATGCCGCTGGTCAGGTTAATGGAGCTTCACCCCCCCGGGGTGAGGATGACTTGAATGCATCCTTTAGCCCCACCCCTACCATGGGCATAGAGGGGTCGCGTTCTGCAGGAGATCCAGCGGCAGTTGATTTGGCCCAACCCGATCCGACTGCGTCTACCCCACCCGTTTCGGGACTCGCCACTTTAGCCGATCCACCCCCCAGCTTTAGCGCCAACTCCTACCGATGGAATCGCGGCCGCTACTCCCGCCAGCGCCGCTTTGTTGACATTTGGGGCTTTGTGCTGCGCCTGTTAGCGGCGCGCTGGCTCTACGGCAAGGCCTGGAGCTACGGCGGTGGCGTTATTACCCCAGAGAAGCAAGCCCAACGGCGACGGCAACTGGCGGTCTGGATTCGGGAAACCCTTCTAGATCTGGGGCCGACCTTCATCAAGGTGGGCCAGCTATTTTCCACCCGGGCGGATATCTTCCCCCTAGAGTTTGTAGAGGAGCTCTCCAAGCTCCAGGACCGGGTACCGGCCTTCAGCTACGAGCAGACCCGATCCATCGTAGAAACTGACCTGGGGAAGCCGATCCCCAGTCTCTACCGCCATTTCGATCCCATTCCCCTGGCGGCGGCGAGCCTGGGCCAGGTGCATCGGGCTGAACTGCCCAGTGGGGAGGAGGTGGTGGTGAAGGTACAGCGGCCAGGGTTGCGATCGCTATTCACCATCGACTTGGCCATTCTTAAAGGCATTGCCCGTTATTTCCAAAATCACCCCTCCTGGGGGCGGGGTCGCGATTGGATGGGCATCTACGAAGAGTGCTGCCGCATCCTCTGGCAGGAGATCGATTACCTGAATGAGGGCCGCAATGCTGACACCTTTCGACGGAACTTCCGCCCTATCAACTGGGTCAATGTACCCCGGGTATTCTGGCGTCTTACCTCCTCCCGGGTGCTCACCCTGGAATATATGCCCGGCATCAAAATTAGCCACTACGAAGCCCTGGAGGCGGCGGGCCTGGACCGAAAACGACTGGCCCAGTTGGGGGCCCAGGCCTACCTGCACCAGCTGTTGGACAACGGCTTTTTCCATGCCGATCCCCACCCGGGCAACATTGCCGTCAACTCCGATGGAGCCCTGATTTTCTACGATTTTGGGATGATGGGTCAGATCCAGCCCTTCACCCGCCAACGACTGATGGGCACCTTTATGGGCATTGCCCAACGCAATGCCGACCAGGTGATGAGTTCCCTGATCGATCTGGGGGCCCTGGCGGAAGTCGAAGACATGAGCCCGGTGCGGCGGTCAATTCAGTATATTTTAGATAACTTCATGGATAAACCCTTTGAGGAACAGTCCATTGAAGCGATCAGTGACGATCTATACGCCGTGGCCTATGACCAGCCCTTTCGTTTCCCGGCCACCTTCACCTTTGTGATGCGAGCTTTTTCTACCCTGGAGGGGGTCGGTAAGGGGCTTGACCCAGAGTTTAACTTTATGGAAGCGGCTAAGCCGTTTGCTGCCCAACTTATGAATAGTAATCCCACCGATGGTCCTAATAGTTTGCTAGGGGAATTGAGTCGACAGGCCGCCCAGGTGAGTAGCTCTGCCCTGGGCCTACCCCGTCGCCTTGAGGACACCCTAGATCGCCTGGAGCGGGGCGATATTCGTCTCCGGGTAAGGTCGGTAGAAACCGATCGCATCCTCCGTCAGATGGGCGGGATCACCATGGCTAATAACTACGCCATTTTACTGGGGGCCTTTAGCCTCTCCGCTACCGCCCTACTCTTCTCCAATTGGATCTGGCTAGCTGCCATTCCAGGGGCCCTGGCGGTGGCCGCTGGGGTTGCCTTTCTACAAGTCCTGATTAAAATTAATCGGGCAGACCGGATGCCCTAGGTAGGCAGTTAAGGCCAGTACTCCTAAACCATTGATGACAGGGTAAATTTGGTTGGGCAGGGAAGCGGCCTAGGTGGCCTATGGCAGATCGCCGAGCTTTTGCTAAGGGGTTCCCCCTGGCCCTAAGAGGTTGTTTGAAAAGGGCTCAGGTATAATTCGCCGCCAGGGAGTCACCAAAATACTGAATTTTGCGGTGATTATCCTACTCCATAGGTATAGTTTGAGACTCTCTTTGGCTTTTCAAACAACCTCTAAGACAGGTAAGTTAATGTTCAGGATCATGGGCAGTCACTTCTCAGCAGTATCGGATCAGGGGTTACTACGGGATAGCAACCAGGATCATTACTACATCGACAGGGCTGGTCGTTTCTTTATTCTGGCCGACGGCATGGGGGGCTACGCCGGTGGAGAGCAGGCCAGCCGGTTGGCAACGGAAACCATTCAGGATATCCTCGATACCCACTGGGATGGAGCCCAGCCAACGATCGACCTGCTGAAACAGGCCCTGCAGGCAGCCAATGAGAAGATTCTAGACCATCAACAGCGCTATCCCGAATGGGCAGACATGGGGACAACGGTGGTGGTGCTGGCCTGTCGACCCACCGATCCCCAGCCCTGGTGCGCCCACGTCGGTGACTCCCGTCTTTACCGCCTACGGGGTAACCAACTGGATCAAATTACCGAAGACCATACCTGGATTGCCAGGGCGGTGCGAGCCGGGCAATTATCGCCAGACCAAAGTCGCAACCATCCCGGGCGCCATTTGTTATTTCAATGCTTAGGTCGGGAAGACCTAGCGGAGTTTGATATCCAACCCGTCCCCTGCCAGTCGGGAGATCGCTTTTTGATCTGTAGTGATGGGCTCACCGAGGAGCTATCCGATGCCCTGATTGCCGATGTGATGATTACCCTACCCAACTGTGAGGCCGCCGCCACCGCCCTGGTCAACTCCGCCAAGCAGGAGGGCGGCCGAGATAACATCACCGTCATTCTCTTCAATCCAGAATAGTTAGTTTCCGTTGTTACCCAGAGACATAGTTGTACCATGGCCGACTCCCTCTCCCAGCAGATTCAAACCTTCTATGACAGCTCCTCCGGTCTGTGGGAACAGATTTGGGGGGAGCATATGCACCATGGTTACTATGGCCCGCGGGGCGATCGCCGGGTTGATCGCCGCCAGGCCCAGGTTGATCTAATTGATCATTGCCTGGCCTGGGCCCAGATCAACAACGCTGACACTATCCTTGACTGTGGTTGCGGCATTGGCGGCAGTGCCCTGGTGCTGGCCAGCCGTTTTAACGCCCGGGTAACGGGAATTACCCTCAGCCCGGTACAGGCCCAACGGGCCACGGAGCGAGCTGAGGTGGCCAACCAGGGCGGGAATATCCCCCCCTGTGCTAGCTTTCAGGTGGCGGATGCCCTCCATACCCCCTTTGCCGACCAAAGCTTCGACCTGGTCTGGTCGATGGAAAGTGGCGAACACATGCCAGACAAGGGTCGTTTCCTACAGGAGTGTTACCGCCTGCTCAAGCCCGGCGGCAAGCTGTTGATGGCCACCTGGTGCCATCGCCCTACGGATTCCCTGGGGGGACCCTTGACCCCGGCAGAACAGAGGCAACTCCACTGGATTTATCGGGCCTACGGCCTGCCCTACGTCATCGCTTTGCCAGACTACCAGGCCCTGGCGAAGGACTGTGGCTTTCAATCTATTCAAACCGCTGATTGGACTGAGGCGGTAGCCCCCTTTTGGGACGCCGTTATCGCCTCAGCCTTGAGCTTGGAAGCCCTGGCGGGGTTAATCCAGGCCGGATGGCCAACCCTACAGGGAGCCCTGGTCTTGGGAGCCATGCGCCAGGGTATGGCGACGGGTCTAATTCGCTATGGTCTTTTACAGGCGGTTCGGTAAGTGCTAAATTCCTCACCCTAAAGTCCATTTCTGAGTTTGACCAGTGATTAGCTAAACCAAATCCATGGTGAGAACCGTAGCTATGCCCCCTCTGCCAGAGGGCATAGCTTACTTCCCGAAGGGTAGAAACTCCTGGTTTCAAATTAGACGATATTTAGATAAAGGATAATAGCTCTCAATCCTGTGGCCCGAATAGCCGAATAATGAATTACAGCTTTAGCTATACCGTCTACTAAAACACCTCCTTTCCATCTGTAGTCTTGTGTGAGAACTGCCAAATATCAGTACTTTCAAGACTTTTGTGCACCACTAAAGCCTCTCCAGACAAAGCACAGCAAAGAGGGGCATCACCATATACCCCAAAATTCAAGATTTACTTTAAGGTAAGTTATTCCTGAACGTTCACCCTGTTTGTTCATGACATCCCCTAAAAAGGGGGCGTGACCACAGATCCCATAAAGGGTAATCCCTTTTAAGGTAGATCGTGCCCATAACTCCGGTGTGTTCGTCGATGAGATTTACAAAAACTATCGCGCTATGGTCGAGCAATTGCTACTGGCAAAATGCCCAGCCAACTGCGATCGAAAGTTTGGTTAAGTCATGTCTTGCTACTTTTAGCAGGGCGGGTATCGGGCAATTGTCAAAAAACTTATTGTTCCTCCCAGGCTTTTGGCCTGGATGTAACAGCAATTTGGCTGGCATGCCCAGCTTGGGCACGGGTTTCAAAGAACCCGTGAAACCCCTGAGAAATCGGCACCTTGACCCATCAATGGAAAGATTCACCCGGTTTAAACCGGGGTTGAACCCTCGGTGGGCTGAAAAGATCCGTAGATCTACGGAGAAATATCTTCCTGATTAAGGCCCGTCACTTCTGTAATTAGGACTAGATGCGCTGAGAACTCTAAAACCCATGAAATTTTCTTCCACTTTTTCCATGAACACTCTTTTCGCTACTATCGCTGGCCTCGGTCTATTGGCCACGGCTCCGCTGGTCGGTCAATCCTTCTTGCTGCAGGCTAACGCTGGACTACAATACCCTGGTTCCACCGAGCAAGACCGGGGCAGCGGTCGCATGGCCAGTCAAGATGCTACCGTCCATGCTGCCTTGGTTGGCTGGCGGGGCAGTGGCCGAATTGGCAACGATTCTGACAGTGTCAGCTAGGCGCCTGAGTTGAATACCCTAGTCTCTTGTGGGCTGTTTTGCTGAGGGTTTTCTAACCCTCAGCAAAGTTTTCGGTCGGAATCATTGTCCTTGATCATTCCCAGTCAGGCTGTAGATGTAGCTTTCTAAACCATCTTCCAGCTCTTAGTCGGGTTTATACCTGCTTCCCTTGGCTCAGCACTGACGGTCATATCCGATTATGTAGCAGCCCACTTCGTTAGCTATGACTATTCTTATGCCTGGACCTCTTTCGTCTCCTATTTCAACCCTTGAAACAACGGTACCTCTTATTTATTTCGCTTTATTTTGCTATCTGCCATGACTAATTTTTTGGTGCCTAGTTCTCCACTATCAACGCTAGCTGAGGATGATGAGATCATTCGTCGTCTCAGCCCCAGTGCCATTGACCAAATTTTAATCTATATCGCCTTCAGCGCCATGCGTACCGGTGGCCATCGCCATGGTGCTTTTTTAGATGCGGCGGCAACGGCAGCGAAGTGTGCCATTTACATGACCTATATTGAGCAGGGGGAAAACCTGCGCATGACCGGTCATCTCCATCATATTGAACCCAAGCGAGTTAAGGCGATCGTTGAAGAAATGCGCCAGGCGCTAACGGAGGGAAAGTTGCTGAATCTGCTGGGGGCCCAGGAACCCCGGTATTTGATTCAGTTTCCCTACCTATGGCTACGTCAGTACCCCTGGCAACCAGGGGAATCGCGGGTGTCAGGTACCTGCCTTTCAGCATCGGAGAAGAAGTATCTGGAAAACAAACTGCCTGAAGCCAGCCCCGATGCCAAGATTATTAATTCCTTCCAGTTTTTAGAGCTGATCGAAACCCTGCACGACAAGTCCCAGGACGGTTTACCCGAAGAACGTCGTGCCCCCTTGAGTGATGCCCTGGCAGAGCATATTCGACGACGCCTGATCTATTCAGGCACCGTAGTCCGCATTGATGCCTCCTGGGGAGCTTCCTACTATGGCCTGGCGCGTTCCTCCTACTCGCCGGTTGACTCTGAAGAACGTATGTATGCCATGGTGGATGATACGGCCCAATACTTTCGCATGATGCGAGAATGGGCCAGCCATGTCTCAGGCACCATGCGGGTGTTAGAAGAATTGGACATTCCTAGCGAACAACGTCAGGCGGCCTTTCAAGAGTTGGATGAGGTGCTACGGATTTGGGCGGATAAGTACCATCAGCCCGGGGGAGAACCCACCCTTTTGCAAATGGTGGTAGGGCACCAAGTTAAGTAGGGTAATGCTAGGTAAGTTTTTTAGCTCGTCTTTGCTCGCTTGCGGGTGGCTACGCCTATATCTAGAGAACTGAATTGGCTAGGACTTTGGGCGACGGCCAAAGCTGGGAAGTTCCACCGCCGCCAGGGAGGTGATTTTCTTAGGCGATCGCAAGGGATAGACCAGGGGTGAGGGGGAGGCTTGGTGGTAGCTAGAGGGCTGCCTGGGTAGGGTAGTGGTAGTAGTGACTCCTGACTCAGGTTTAAGGGACTGGGATGGTAATTCTAAAGCCGGCCTATCCAAGGAATTAATCCTCTGGTCCCCATCTTTCCTCACCACTGCCGCCGGTGCCGGATCGGGCTCAGGTTCTGGATCGGCGATGGGCTGTTCCATTGGTAACGGAGTCCCCCAGGGAGAGGGTTCCGTAAAGGTTGTCTGGGGAACTACGGGCTCCGGTAGGGAAGGAGTTGTCTGCCAGGGATCTTGGCTTAAAACCGGATCGGGGGTTGGGTGCCCAGGCTGAGGGGAAGGGCTAACCGCTGGCGCTGGATTGGTCACCAACGGCGGGGAGGGAGGCAGGGGAGCAGCGCTAGGCTGGAGATGGACAGAACTGACTGAGGCCTGAGGCGGATGCTGTCTAGGAACCTGGGGGACAGTTTTCTCCGTAGACCTGAGGCTGTGCCACAACTGGGTCAGGGAAGACTGTTCTGCATTGACTCCAGGCATAGCGGACCAGGGTCTGATCTGATCGGCCTTGGGCATGGCTACCCCAGGGTTTGCCCCACTATCCAGGGTTGAGACTGGGGGGGCATTCAGGCACTTTTCCAGGGCCGCTTTGAACTGAAGGGTATACTGCTGTTGACGATGCAGTCGAGATTTGAGGTCCTGACAGGTGGCCTCAGCCTTGACCAGGGCGGCGCCTTTTTCACTCAGGCGATGCTGTAACAGGGTACACTCCCGCTCTAATTGGCCAATACGCTGCTGCCCCATCTCCAGCTCGCTCTGCAAAGTCTGGTTATGGATAGTGGTACGCCGCAGCCCATCATTGGCGGTGTCTAATTCACTGAGTAATTGGGCAATTTGGGGGGGGGTGGCGGGTCCGGGGCTAGGCTGGCCTTGGTAACGTTCTAACTCAGCTTGGAGGGCGGTCTGAGATCGCTCCAGCGCCTCCTCCAGTTCACCCACCCGTTGCAGGAGGGCATCATTGCAGTGATTCAGGTCTTGAATCAGGGTCACCAGATCCTCTGGGTTGGTCTGGTCTGAGGGGGTGGCCAGGTGGGAAGTGCTTGTAGCCCCAGGGATCGTGATATCGGCGATCTGCAACTGATCGGGAAAGGCCACCATTTCCCAGCTACGGGAGATGCCATCCTGGTGATCAGGGTTGACTACACCAGGAAAGACCTGATCACCAGGCTCTGGAGAGGGGTGGGCCGCGTTAGTATCACTCATAGCCTTGCCACTATTATCACTACCGGTGTTGCAGGGTTTTCACCCCTACGGTTGCCCATAGAGTAATGCCCTATAGCAATATATGCACAAGGGTAGCTGACTTTAGCAATTTATTCATCTGAATTATCGGTAATTCAGCCTGTTTCTTACCATTTTGTGGGGTTCTTCCGACCAACTATTCTGCCATGGAGGTTTACTGACCTGGTGTTAGCCCCTTAACCAAAGCATTAAGTTGAAACGCTAGGATAAATTTTCAGGAAAGCTATATAGTGCCATGACCCAGCCCGAACCAGCCCCTTCCCAGTCTCAATCCACTAACTTAGATCATCCTCAGTACTATCTCAATCGGGAGCTCAGCTGGCTAGGCTTTAACCAGCGGGTTTTGCACGAAGCCCTGGATGAGCGTACTCCCCTGTTGGAACGACTTAAGTTCCTGGCCATCTACAGCTCCAACCTGGATGAGTTTTTTATGGTGCGGATCTCTGGGGTGATTGAGCAGGTGGATGCGGCGGTCTATCCCGTTACCCCCGATGGTCTGTCCCCGGTTCAGCAACTGGCGGCGGTGCGATCGCTACTGCTCCAGGATGTGGCGACTCAGCACCAAACCTTTGAACAGCAGCTACGACCCGCTCTCAGGCAGCATGGTGTTTATCTGCTCAACTACGGGGATCTGACTCCGGAGCAACGGGCCTTCCTCAAGGAGTATTTTGAGAAGCGCATCTTCCCGGTATTGACCCCCCTCAGTGTGGACCCCTCCCACCCCTTTCCCCGCATGTCTAACCTGAGTTTGAACCTGGCGGTACGGGTGGTTAACCCTGAAAACAACAATGAGAAGTTTGCCCGGGTGAAGGTGCCCAGCAGCCTACCCCGCTTCATCGCCATGCCCGACGCCCTGTGTAACTATGGGGGAAATCCCTGTGGGTGGGTGGGGGTTCCCCTGGAGCAGGTGATTGCCGAACACCTGGAGGATTTATTCCCCGGCATGGTGATCGCTGGTCACCACGTTTTTCGCATCACCCGAGATGCGGACTTCCCGGTGCTGGAAGACGAGGCTGATGACCTGCTGATTGCCATTGAGCAGGAAATTAGTAAGCGGCGGTTGGAGGGGTTTGTCTGCCGCCTGGAGCTAGAGCACTCCATGCCCATCGATCTGCAACAGTCGATCATGCGGGAACTGAAGGTGGATGAAGATCGGGTTTACGCCATTGAGGGGCTGATTAACTTGAAGGACCTGTTCTTTTTTGGCTCCCTACCCCTACCAGCCCTGAAGGATCCCCCTTGGACCACCCTTACCCCTCTGCGATTGAAACCGGTGATTGATGTTGACGATGAGGGCTATAGTGAGCAAGCCCCAGACGTTTTTGCCGCCATTCGCCAGGGAGACATCCTGGTGCACCATCCCTACGAGTCATTTAAAGCCTCGGTGCAGGAGTTTATTACCCAGGCAGCCACTGACCCCCAGGTGTTAGCCCTAAAGATGACCCTGTACCGCACCTCGGGGGACTCCCCCATCGTCAAGGCGCTGATTACGGCAGCGGAGAACCGTAAGCAGGTGGTAGCCCTGGTGGAACTCAAGGCTCGCTTTGATGAAGCCAATAACATTATCTGGGCTAAAAAGTTGGAGGATGCCGGGGTCCACGTGGTCTATGGCATTGTGGGGCTAAAGACCCATACTAAAACCACCTTGGTGGTGCGGGAGGAGGGGGATAGGATCCGCCGCTATGTTCACATTGGTACTGGTAACTATAATCCTAAGACCTCCGCCCTCTATACTGACCTCGGGCTGTTTAGCTGTCGGGAGGACCTGGCCGCCGATCTCACCGACCTCTTTAACTTTTTGACCGGCTACTCTCGCCAGAAGGCCTATCGGAAGATCCTGGTGGCACCGTTGACCCTCCGCGATCGCATGGAAGCCTTGATTCGCCGTGAAATTGATCATGCCAGGGAGGGTCGGTCGGGTAAGATCGTGGCAAAAATGAATTCCCTGGTGGATGCCAAAATTATTAAGCTGCTCTATCAAGCCTCTCAGTCGGGGGTCAGCATTGATCTGATCGTGCGGGGGATTTGCTGCCTCCGACCCGGCATTGCGGGGGTTAGTGACAATATTCGAGTGATTAGTGTGATTGGTCGCTTCCTTGAACACTCGCGGATTTTCTGTTTCCATAACAATGGACAACCGGAATACTACATCGGTAGTGCCGATTGGATGACCCGCAACCTGGACCGGCGGGTGGAGGCAGTCACCCCCGTAGAGGAACCCGCTCTGGCGGCAGAGCTACAGGGAATTTTGGCCACCCTGCTGGCGGACAATCGCCAGGCCTGGGACATGGCCCCAGACGGCACCTTTGGCCAGCGCCAGCCGGGTGCAGAGGACGCGGAGCAGGGCACCCACCTGATGTTGATGCGTCACGCCCTGCAACGGGATCAGGACCGCTAACCTTGCTCGGAATCTGGCTGGTTCCAGGGATGCGTTCCTAATGGTTAAGGTTGCTGGAAAACAGATTCAGGATAACCACCCCAGCCAGGATCAGGCTAATGCCTAGCACAGCGGGACTATCTAACCGTTGATCGTAGACAAATCGGCCCACCAGGGAAAGCAACACCAGGCCAACCCCTGACCAAAGGGCATAGGCGACACTCAAGGGGATGGTGCGCAGGGTTAGGGAAAAGCAGAAAAACGCTAGGCTGTAGCCAGCCACCACCAGTAGGACGGCCTGGGGCCGGGTAAACCCCTGGGTGGCTTTCAGGGCCGAGGTGGCCGCAACCTCCGCTAAATAGCGATCGCCAGGTAGACCCAATCCATGTTGCACGGCCCCCTAATCTTGAATAGGGCTCTAAATAGGGAATAATCAACACCCCAAAACCCTGCACTCTAGCTTAACGTTGAGGGAGATGATAACCGTACTATCCCAGTAGTCAGTCATGGCAGATACCCCACAGTCTATTTGTATTCTCGGCGGTGGTTTTGGCGGTCTTTACACCGCCCTCCGGCTCAGCCAGCTGGCCTGGGAGGATAGCCCCCCGGCCATCACCCTGGTGGACCACCGCGATCGCTTTCTATTTTTGCCCCTACTCTACGAGTTGGTCAGCGGCGAGCTAGAAACCTGGGAAATTGCCCCGCCCTACGAAGATCTGCTGGGTGGTACCCAAATCCAGTTTCGGCAGGCGCAGGTGACCGCTATTGATCTTGATCAACATCGGGTTAACCTCAGCGGCGGTCCCAGCCTGACCTACGATCGCCTGGTGCTGGCCCTGGGCAGTACTACCCCCGCCATCACCGCCGCCGGGGTTAGCGATCATGCCCTCACCTTCCACAGTCTGGAGGATGCCTACCGACTGAAGGAACGACTACGGCTACTACTGGCCTCCGATGCCGATAAAATTCGGGTAGTGGTGGTGGGCGGCGGCTACAGTGGGGTGGAGCTCGCCTGTAAGGTGGCTGACCATTTGGGGGAGCGGGGCCGAGTCCGCTTGGTGGAACGCACCGACACGCTCCTGCGTAGCTCGCCGGAGTATAACCGTCAGACAGCCCAACAAGCCCTTTCTGACCTGGGAGTTTGGATCGACCTGGAAACCTCAGTAGCAGAGGTGACCGCCACCACCATCAGCCTCACCTTTCGGGAGCAAACCGACATTCTACCGGTGGACCTGGTGCTTTGGACCGTGGGTAGCCAGGTCCACCCCCTAGTGGCCCAACTGCCGGTGGCCCACAGTCCTCGCCAGCAATTGGTGGTGGAACCCACCCTGGCCCTTCCCAATCGCCCCGAGGTTTATGGCCTCGGGGATCTGGCGGACTGTCGTGATGCCGAGGGACAGCAAATGGCAGCCACCGCTCAGGTGGCGATCCAGCAGGCGGACTTTGTGGCCTGGAATATCTGGGCTTCTCTCTGCGATCGTCCCCAACTTCCCTTCCGCTACCGTCACCTCGGGGAAATGCTCACCCTGGGTCGTCAACGAGCTACCCTAACGGGGTTGGGGCTACAACTAGAGGGCCCCCTGGCCCACGTGGCCCGCCGTTTGGCCTACCTCTATCGCATGCCCACCCTGGAACACCAGGTCCGGGTCGGCCTGAATTGGATGCTCAAACCCCTACAAAGAACGATGGCGGAGTAACTCTAAGCAGCTAGCCTGCCATCCTGCCATGGCTTACTTTACCCAGGAGCTTAAGACCAAAATCTAGCTAACCGGCAAAGCCGGAGCATTGGCCAGGGCTGTCTGGGGAAGCCGCAAAATATGGGTGTAGATGGCCGCTGGTGGCTCCGCCAGCAGCACGGTACTTTCTATTCGGCTGGCAACCTGGACAGTCTTGGAATCGTAAACCTGGGTGGCTAGTTTGGGATAGAAGCCAATGCCAATGATGGGCACCAGCAAACAGAGGGTGACAAAGGCTTCCCGGGGGCGGATGTCAAGAATCCCAGCGGTCTTGGCCACCACTTCTCCGGCATCACCGTAGAAAATCCGGCGGAGCATGGACAGCAGGTAGATGGGGGATAGCACCACACCGATGGCGGCTAAGACAATCACGGCAGTCTTGAAAGTGACGCTATAGACATCACTGGTGGCCATACCAAGGAAAACGGCAATCTCACTAACAAACCCACTCATGCCTGGCAAGGCCAGGGAGGCCATGGCGGCGGCGGTGAAGAAGGCAAAGGTGGTGGGCATTTTCCGAGCCATGCCCCCCATAACTCCCATGTCCAGGGTATGGGTACGCTCGTAGGTCACCCCGGACAAAAAGAACATAACCGCCGCAATTAAGCCGTGGGAAATCATCTGAAGCATGGCACCACTCATGCCGAGGGAGGTGAAGGCGGCACAGCCGATTAACACAAACCCCATGTGGGCCACCGACGAGTAGGCCATCCGCCGCTTTAAATTATCCTGGGCAAAGGCGGTCAGGGAGGCATAGATAATGTTCACTACCCCGAGGCCCACCAAGAGGGGCGCGAAGTAAAGGTGGGCGTCAGGCAGCATTTCAATATTCATGCGGATCAACCCATAACCCGCCATCTTCAGCAAAACCCCGGCCAAGATCATGGACACGGCGGCGGGCGCTTCGCTGTGGGCATCGGGCAACCAGGTATGGAGCGGAAACACCGGCAACTTAACAGCAAAGGCAATCAAGAAAGCCGCATAGACAAACAGCTGAAAAGGTAAAGAATAGTGTTTCTGGGCTAAGTCGGCAAGATTAAAGGTAATAGTGTCGCCATAGAAGGCCATGGCCAGGGCGGCAACCAGAATAAAAATAGAGCCGATAGCGGTATATAAAATAAATTTAGTGGCGGCATAGAGGCGCTTCTGCCCTCCCCAGATGGAAATGAGCAGGTAAACCGGCACCAACTCCAGTTCCCACATTAGGAAGAATAGGATCAAATCCTGGGCCAGGAAAACCCCTACCTGGGCGCTATACATCATCAATAACAAACTGAAGTACAGGCGAGGGCGACGGGTAATATTCCAAGAGGCCAGGATCGCCAGGGTAGTGACTAAACCGCTGAGTAGCACCAGGGGCATGGCCAAACCGTCAGCCCCCAGAGACCAGGTAAGACCAAGCTGGGGTACCCAATTGTAGCGTTCCACCAGCTGCAGCCCGACCTGATCAATCTGGTAAAAGTGGGTGAAGGTGTAGAGCATCAGGGAAAATTCGATGCAGCCAATCCCCAGAACATACCACCTCAGGGTTTGGCTATAGCGATCAGGAATCAGGGGAATGGGGAGAATCCCCACCAGGGGTAGGAGCACCAGGGTGGTTAGCCACGGAAATTGCTCGGTTAGCATGATCATTCTCGGGTAGTTAGAATCAAACAGCTAGCGGATGCGGGCTTCCGGTCTTGGGAGTTGAGCTCCGCCAAGTAACTCAACCCAGGGTGATGATGCAGCGGCGACCTATCCTGGAGGGATCAGGTCGGAGGGTTTCCTCGCCGAGGCAGGTACGCCTGAACTAGGAAGCCTGGAGATCAAACCGGATTGGGAAGTGGATAGTGATAAATACCTATCAACTGCCTGCTATCAGTATAAGAAACTTAACAACAGTTTTGATAAGTATTTTTTCCTAAAAGTTACGAAAGATCTCTGGCCTAAGTCGCAAGACGCTCAAATCGAAAGGGTTTTTGGGTATCTATTGACTTTTATAAACTGTTATTAGGTTTTAAATTTATTTAAATCAATATCTATAGTTTGACTATTACTCTGCCTTAGTTCGCTGGGTGGTGTTACAACAGCCTGTTCCCTTAGGCTCTAGCCAGCTCCTGTGCCTGGTCTGCGTAGCGATGGTTGCGATAGGACTTCCAGGCTGACCCAAAAACCCGTTATCCTAAACATGCACCCCTATAGCTGGCAGCGCCGATGGATACTAAAGCCTTTAAGCGTTCTCTGCATCACGCCGACAACTACTTCCGGCGAGGGTTTGGCCACGGTGACGTGGTGGCCAGCCAGATGCAAACCGAATACAACAGTGGGCTAATTCAGGAAATCCGCGATCGCCACTACAGCCTTACCCGGGGAGAGGTCACCATCAAGCTGGCGGAGGGCTTTGGCTTCTGTTGGGGGGTGGAGCGGGCGGTGGCCATGGCCTACGAAACTCGGAAGCACTTCCCGACGGAACAAATCTGGATTACCAACGAGATCATCCATAACCCTGGGGTCAATCAGCGACTCCGGGATATGCAGGTAGCCTTTATTGAGGTGGACAAGGGGGTAAAGGACTTTGCCGTGGTGGGTCAGGGGGATGTGGTGATTTTGCCCGCCTTTGGGGCCAGTGTTCAAGAGATGCAGCTACTCAACGACAAGGGTTGCACCATTGTCGATACCACCTGTCCCTGGGTATCCAAGGTGTGGAACACCGTCGAAAAGCACAAGAAAAAAGACCACACCTCCATCATCCACGGTAAGTACAACCACGAGGAAACCATAGCTACCAGCTCCTTTGCCGGTAAATACCTGGTGGTACTTAACCTGGATCAGGCTCGCTATGTGGCGGACTACATCCTGGGGGGCGGCGATCGCCAGGACTTTTTAGACCGTTTTAGTCGAGCCTGCTCCCTGGGCTTTGACCCCGACACCGACCTGGAGCGGATTGGCATTGCTAACCAGACCACCATGCTGAAGGGGGAAACGGAGCAGATCGGTAAGCTCTTTGAGCACACTATGCTGCAAAAGTATGGTCCCCAAGCCCTCAATGATCACTTCCTCAGCTTTAATACCATCTGTGATGCCACCCAGGAACGTCAGGACGCCATGTTTACCCTGGTGGAGCAGCCCTTGGATTTAATGGTGGTGATCGGTGGCTACAATTCCTCCAACACCACCCACCTGCAGGAAATTGCTGTGGAGCGGCAAATTCCTTCCTACCACGTGGATAGTGCCGATCGCCTGGGCCCCGGCAACCAGATTGAGCATAAGCCCCTACACGGGGAGCTGACGGTCACCCCAGACTGGCTACCGGATGGCCCCATTACCGTCGGGATTACCTCCGGAGCCTCCACCCCCGATCGCTCGGTGGAGGAGGTGATCGAGCGCATTTTCGCTATTAAGGCTGCTGGCCGGGCCACCTAACCCCCATGAGTAATTCCCTGGCGGATGGTCGCCGCCATGCCCCAGCCACCCAGCGTAACCGGGAACCGATTCTGGCGGTTCTGACCCGGGTGCTACCGACAACGGCGGCTGTCCTGGAAATTGCCAGTGGTACAGGGGAACACGCCGTGTTCTTTGCCCCCGCCCTGGCCCCCCGCCCCTGGATCCCCTCCGACCTCGACCCCCAGGCTCGCCAGAGCATTACCGCCTGGCACCGAGCCCAGCCCGCCCCTAACCTGGCACCGCCCCTGGCCCTGGATGTAGCCCAACCCCATTGGTGGCAGCAGGTGCCGCCACCGGACACCGCTCCCCTGGGGGCGATCGTTGCCATCAACCTGATCCACATCGCCCCCTGGAGCGCCTGTATCGGGCTGATGCAGGGGGCGGCCCAGCTGTTACCTCCCGGTGGCATCCTCTACCTCTATGGCCCCTATCGCCAGAATGGGGGCCATACCGCCCCTAGCAATCTGGCCTTTGACCAGCACCTCCAGGCCCAGAATCCTAGCTGGGGGGTTCGGGATCAGGAGGCGGTGGTGGAGATCGCCCAGGATCGGGGGCTGGAGTTGATGGAAACCGTGGTGATGCCGGCCAATAATCTTTCCCTGGTGTTCAAGGTGAGTCGGGCTCAGGTGCAGCCCTAGCGATCGTGGATCCAGACCCTGGGGGGGTTGGCAATCGCGACCAGAGGCGCCAGGGAGCCTTACTGAGTTCATTCAGAAGTAGTGGCAACAGGGCGGCGACCCCGATCACGGCGGCGTCCACCCCGTTCAGGGGAGCAACCTGTAGCCGTTGGTGCAGGCCCGGCACCAGGGCGGAGCAGAGTTGTAGGATGAGGGCCAGGGATAGGCCTAGCCCCAGGTAGGGATTAG
>Ga0172367_10003248_pt1 | contig 21354 bp, 20 predicted proteins | sample Lak10m_FD_114542 | JGI IMG/M metagenome (GOLD analysis project Ga0172367, IMG submission 114542) | Freshwater microbial communities from Kabuno Bay, South-Kivu, Congo - kab_022012_10m | ecosystem: Environmental > Aquatic > Freshwater > Lake | place: Democratic Republic of the Congo: South-Kivu... | reverse complement strand
GCCTCACTGATCAATTCACAGGCCTCTGAATGACTTAAACGCCCAGACTCCAATTCTCTTATTATCCATCGTTTCTCTGAAACATCGAACGACTTTTTCTTTTCCATTTTTTGAGTTCTTAACACTCAAAATGTGTCAAGCTATTTCAGGAAGGGACACGGTCTGTATTCCTGAAAAGGTATTACGGTGGTTCTCTGCTTCTCGTCCTTGCTGCCCATTTCCATCAAATCGCCATGCTGTTTCAGCATCTGGTGCAGGTCGTTTATGGCGCGTGCATCGTAGTGCAGAATGGTAGTACCCACCTTACAAACGATGATCTAGGTGCCATCCTGGGTCTCCATCCACATTTCGTAATCGGAGGTGCCCGGTGGGGTTTTCAGTTTCCAAGGGTTGTCTTTGATGCGTTTCTCGTAGCTAATGTCGGAAGGTTAAGGCGAAAGGTAATGAAGGTTTGAGAAGATAGGAGACAGGAGTTAGGAGACAGGAAAAAGGTAAAAGGCGTTAGGTAATAGCCATTAGCTGTTCCCCATCACAATTCGCAAATCGTCCATTGCAAATTGTCTATTGTCTATTGTCTATTGCCAATCGTCAATCGTTAATCGTCAATCATTCTAACTCCTCGCAACTCGTAGCTTGCAGCCGGCAACTTAGCTCACCACCATACTCACAATAGTGCTGAACGGGCTGCTCTTGCTGGCATCGCTGGTGTTGGTCCATTGGGCGTAAATGCGCAGCACCTTGCCCACACTGCCCAAGCCGAAGTCTATGGTGAACTGTGCCTTTGAGTTGAACCTTGAATTGGCAAACGTATCGGCTTTCGGTTCTTCGGGCGTAGGTGTGGGTTCGGGGTCAACGGGGTTGTTCTTGGTGCCCACATTCTCCAGATTGTAGTAAACGGTAACCCCATTGCTATACGGGTTGCGCCCACGGCTATCGCTGCCCTGCTGGCGAGCCACCACCTTCACCTTGCCTCGGCCCAGGTTCTCCATGGTCATGATGGGCGACAGCACAATATCCGGACGTACCGAGCGGGGTGTGTCGTGCGGATTGAGCCCCATGCCCACCAGCATATCGCGGGGCACCAAAGGGTTGTTCACCAAACGCTGCTGCACCAGATTGCGCAGATACTTCTGGTATCCGCCCGTGTAGAAGTGGTAGGCCGATATCTGCTGCGCATTGCGCGTGTCCTTGTTAGAGAACGGTTCGTACACATGGCGGTAGTCGCCACTGCGTGTGCTCAGGTCGCTCACCTCGGCAGGGGTGAAACCCCACGTGGTGGCATTGGTATTTACGGTGTTCACCAGATTCAACTGCCAAGAGTTGAAGGTGTAGGCCGTGGTTGGGATGTAGTCTTTTGCCATTGTAATAGGTATTAGAAGGTTATTGTATATCTGATGCGCCCCACCACGGGGCGGTTATCATTCAAAAAAAAGGGGGCACATTCTGAGGCCCTATTGAAGCCCTGTGGCTGCGTGCAAGGCCTTTGGCATGCTGTGGCAGGGCCTTGGCATGGCGTGTTGGCCGTTTTTCACGGAGCAACAGGCGCCTTGCTTCCAATGGTTAACGCTTGGCAACGGGTTTCAGGCATTCGGCATTCGGTGGTAAGCATTCGGCACACGGCCACAGGCGTCAGAATGTGGAACATGGTAGATGTTGACAGTACGTGAAAGAACGGGCAGTAAAGGTGCGCTTCCCGCTTTCGCGTGTCAATTGCACTTTCCGTGTAGTGGTTTCCATCTATATGCAGAACACTATACGAAAACATATAGTCGCCTTTGTTGCAGCGTGTTACCTTCCGTGTTATTTTCACATTGTCCAAAAACCAACCTAGAACGGAACAACGTGAACAGAATGAACTGCCCGAAATATGTTTGAACGGTCGCAGCATATCGGCATGTAAAGCCCGCATCATCAGTCTCATCTGCTACGGCCTCACGCGCGACCACATTGCCGAGGTAATGGGTGTGAAGCAGGGTACCATCGGTTCGCACCTCGATACGCTTTACAAGTATCTGGGCATACCGGGTTCAAAGGCACTTATAGCGCGGGCGCTCACCAGCGGTTTCGACCTTGAGGGCAACTACCACGGTCATTATCTTTTCGAAGGCTACACCAAAGTGCCTTGGCTCAATGGCGGTAAGGTGCGCATAGACAGAACCCCTTCAACCGATGCCTGAATACATCTGCGGTGGGCAGTTGCCACCACCTACATGCAAAAGTGCCTTTGCAAGGGAAGTTGGTGTTGCCATTGTCAAATGTATCGGTTATCTTCGTGGAGGTTGGTCAAGGGGTTGACCACAGGTTGTATGTAAGTGCCTTGCAGTTTCGGCTGCAAGGCATTTTTGCTTTTGCCAAAAAACCGCTGCCAGCAAAGCATTGTTGAATGGTGTAATTGTTTAATTTAGAGGGCGTTGAACAAACTAATGGCAAAACCTGCTATAGATAACTAGTTATCTTTAGCCAATTGTTGGCGGTAATTGAAGATGAAAGTTTCGAAAGCACTTGTAATATTCGCTTTGACCGTATCACTTTTTTCTTGCCAATCAGCGAGTGAAAAGGAATTGACCGAGGCAATTGAACATTCAGACTTTGACTTTTCAAACCTCGGAAAGGAGTTCGACAACATTCAGTATAGCCACGAAGGAAATATTCAGTACGGGTTCATTAACCTCGAAGATGGACAACGAATTAAATTCTGGTTCCTGACGCACCACGCGACATCGGACATTGGAGGGACTGTTTATGAATTTTCAAATGGCGACAGGAAATTTTACGCTGGTTATCATTGTTGCGAGGTTCAGTTTTACGACAATGGAAGTCTTGGAAAGAAATTCAAGGATGAACAAGACTTCAAAGATTATATAGCTGAGACAGATGGAATTCGTCCTTGAAAAAAGAAACAACTACAGCCAACAATGCCTAAAATTATTGCGTGGGACAGTGCGTCAGTCAGTCTCAGTTTCGTTCTGCCACGTTACCGTATCTCGAAAACTCAGTAGTTTCAAAACGCAATACTTTTAGGCGCACCGTTAGGCACAATAAAAATGAAGAATATTAAATGAAAATCCTGCGATTAATCCCAGTGCTTTTAGTAATGCTTTCATGTAGTATCACTAAAACAAATAATGCTGACAAAGGTGAATCAAAGCTAAAAATCGGTTATAATGAAAATATCGAAACAATTGCCCTTATCTATAATTTGTCAGAATCAGGAGACTATCACTTCAACGAGATTGTCGGACCAAGGGGAGTTTTAGCTAAAGAACTTACACTGCAATTTGAAGAGTTTAAAAATCATGAAGCTGTAAAAAAACTTAACAAACTGTTAGATGATGGATTTGTTGATATGTATGATATAATTCTTTCTCTTTACAACACTCCTCTTCCTGAATTCAAGCAATATGCTAAATATCCTTCCATATACTACGAAAATGACGGGCTCTCCGCAGAAGAAACTCAATCCAGATTTGATGATTTCAATGAATCTGTTATACAATTCTATATTGATGCTAAACTAAATGAACGTTTAAAAAATGACTTTACAGGGCTTTATAAAAAACTAATGGACGAAGTCCAGTCCGTGGCTCCTACTGAAAAGTTCATAGACGCAGCAGAAGAATATTATGGGATACAAAGAGACTCTTACGAAATAATAGTTTCAGCATTTTCTTATAATGGGATTGGTAAAGCACAATTGATAAGTAGCGAAGAAGGAACAAATGCGATTTCTTTAGTTACCTCTAATCACTTGGTAGAGTCAGACTCGATTAATCTAAATGACCTAAATTCATTTGTTATTGGATACGATGATGAAAAGTACTTTCAGGAAATTGGCTTACATGAATTAATACATACATTCTACCAAGAAGCATTGAAGGAAAGTAAGGAGAACATCAGACTCATAAATGAACTCGAATACCTGTTTACAGATTCTTTAAAAAATGATATGTTGAACCAAGGTTATACCGATTGGCGAACCTGTTTCGAAGAACATTTAGTCCGAATCGGAGAAATTAAAATTGCCGAACGATTAGGTAAAAAGGAGTTTGGTTCTCAATACAGAAAAGAATGTATTGATAAGAGAGGATTTATATATTTTGAACTTATCGAAACCCTCTTCAAAGAATATGAAAACAATCACTCCACCTATAAAAATATAGGGGAATTTGTTCCTGAATTAGTGAGTAAATTAAAAGTAAAAGTGCCTAACACACGCTAAAAAATCATAGCCGCCCTTCGGGACGGCAACGCTTTTTAGCGCCAACCGTCAGACTGTCTCAAAACCCACGATCACCTGTTGATCATTTCTTGCATTCCCCGTCATACGTAAGCAGATCGTTACGACCTTCATGATATGAGATTCATAGAAGGGACCTATCGCAGGCAGGCCGCGCTTTTCCCCACCTCGCTCGATGTCCGTATAGAAAAGGACAATGAGGTGCGCAGCATCGATGCCTTTGTCGATGGCCTCGATCTGGGAAAAATGGGGTTCAAGGTGCATTTCCCTGAGAACAGAAGGCCCGCCTACCACCCCAGCGTGCTGATCAAGCTGTTCATCTACGGCTACATGAACCGCATCCGCTCCTCGCGCATGTTGGAGCGTGAGTGCAGCCGCAACCTGGAGCTGATGTGGCTGCTCAACAGCCTTGCGCCCGACCACAACACCATCGCCAACTTCAGAAAGGACAATCCCGTTGCCATCAAGCGCGTGTTCCGCTCCACGGTGCAGTTGGCCAAGGCCCACAGCCTCATAGGTGGAAAGATAATTGCAGGCGATGGTACCAAGCTGCGCGCCCAGAACAGCAAGAAGAACAACTACAACCACAAGAAGATAAAGCGGCACATCGAATACATAGACCGCAAACTCGAAGAGTACAATGCAGCCCTTGCCCAGGCCGATGGCGACAGCGAAAAGAAGAAGATCAACGATGAGATCGACAGGCACAAAGGGCGCAGGAAAGGGTATGAAGACCTGCAACAGCAACTGGAAGAATCGGGTCAGGAGCAGATATCGACCTCCGACCCCGAAAGCCGCCACTTGATCATCAGAGGTGTGGTGACCGAAGTGGCCTATAACGTGCAGAGCACCGTGGACGGGGAGCACAACCTGCCCATCGACTACGAGGTGACCAACATCAACGACAAGCGGGCCATGGGCACCATGCTCCGAAGGGCCAAGACCATACTGCGCACTTCCGACACCGCTGCCCTGTTCGACAAGGGATACCACACCGGAAGCGAACTACTTACCGCACAGAACCTCGGATTTAAAACCCTGGTGGCCGTGCCCGCTCAGGCATCCAACGCACCTGACCCCGCCTACAACTCCTACAACTTCCCCTACGACAGGGAAAACGACCACTACACCTGTCCGCAAGGACATCATCTGAAATCCAACGGCAGCATCTACACCAAGCACAAGGGAGAGTCGGATCAGACCAGCTTCCGACAGTACCGAACCAAGCAATGCAAAAGCTGCCCCGTGCGAAGCCTTTGCACCGCATCGGCCCAGAACGGAAAGCTCATCGAACGCAACATCTACACAGAAGCCTTCGAGGCCAACCGTGCCAACATCGAGGCCGAACCCGAGCTCTACAAGCGCAGGCAGGCCATCGTGGAGCACCCCTTCGGAACCATCAAACGGCAGTGGGGCTTCGACCACGTCCTCCCCAAAAAAGGCTGCAAAAGGGCCTCGGCAGATGTCGGGCTCATCTTCATCGCTTACAACCTCCGCAGGATCCGGAACATCCTCAACGGCAATGGCCTGTCTGACCCGTTCCGGCAACATATAGGAGTCCTTTTCGCCTTTCTGAAGCCACTACGGGCATCACTTGGCCGTTTTGCCCTGATCTACCGAATATCCACCGTTCGCATTACTTTTGGTTAAAGAAAATGGCATCCGTACGGGGTTTTTGGACGGACTGACGTTGGCAAACATTTTAGGACACACCCATGAAAACCTTAATTCTGGCGCTGCACGTCAGTTCCATTTCAAGTTTCTCTGTGTTCGGACAGTGCTGGCCTAACCCTTACCTATCGACCGAATCTTCTGGATTTTGGCCTGATACTTTTCAAACTGTTTATGCTTGCCTTGGCTGCGGTTCCCATGATCGCGTAGTTGATATTGTAACGATTACGGACACGGTAATGAACATAGATACAGGGCAAGGAAATATTGTACCTGTGACGCTCTATGTGGATGCCGTAAAACTGTTGCAATTCTCAAATATACCAGCGGGCATGACATACGGAACAAATGTCGACAGCGATACATCTGTTCATCCCACTCAATCCCCATGGGGAATTTGGTATAATGAAGGTGTTGTACCTAACCAGAATCCAGCTATCGGTTGTATTTATTTCAGCGGAGACGACAGTGCATGGTTTGACCTTGCCTCACTTAGCAATCTTGGGCAAGACCTTGGAGGTGCGCATCTATCGATTGCATTTGACTACCGTATAGCCTCAACTGAACCCAACATAAGCTCCCTGATTCCAAATAACACTTGGATTTCTAATGTCGCGCCAAATTTAGGTGGAGGACCTTTTGTGCTTGACAAGTACTGGTTGGTGTCGTGGTTTTTTCCTTGGTCGGTTGGCGATTCTGATTCAAACGGAAAACGCAGCATAGACAATCACCCGAATCCGTTCAATGGTTCTACCGTTATTTCATTCGAATCACCTCAAGTTGTAGATTATATTGATCTAATAGTTTATAACTCCATGGGACAAGTGCTTGAAATTCAGCACAAGAATGGGAAGCAAGGATTGAATCAGTTTGCGTTTGACGGAAGTAAATTACCACCAGGTATTTATCCGTACCTCATAAAGACAGAAGACTTCAGTGGTTGGGGGAAATTTGTAATTCGACTGGAATAGAAAAAACGTTTGCCAACATCTGTGGTTGTTGTACAACCCCAATGTTGCCCAAAAAGAGCAGCTAATTGATGAAAAATGCTGTCATCATTTACCTTTCTAAGCACAAAACGGTCATTCAAAAACATGACGAATCAGTTGTTTTCTCAGTTTTTGGAGTTGTGCAACAGCCACATCTGCTATCAAAATAGGGAGTGACGACAGGTACGCAGGCTCAGTTGTTTCTACCAAGTTCGGTCCCGATAGCTATTGGGACGGGCGAAAGGTCGAAGGAATTAAATGCTCTATTTTCATAGCAGTAAAACGTAGGCATGATCCCATTCGCAGCACTGTTCGACACATGAAGACGTTCCGATCAATGGCACTCATCATCATTGTACTGATGGTGGCGATCCTATTGTTCCGTGGTTGGTTTTACCGCCAAATGGTGACATACCGATCGCTCGGGCAACGGCCCGACCATGCGGCTACGGATGAAGATCTGCTGGGGCTGATCAACGAAAGTGCCCCTGAACTGACCGACCCCGACATAGTAGAGGTCATCAGACTGGCACTTGCCATTACGGCCCATCAGTTGAACTTCACAGCCCAGAATAACCACACCGACCCGAATAAGCTCATCTCATCTAGAACCGCTCATTGCGTGGGTTATGCCGCATTCTTTGCCACTACCTGCAATGTGCTTCTGGCAAAGTATGACCTTGGCCAGCACTGGAGAGCAATACCACAGGTCGGACAACTTCATGTGTTCGGAACAAACGTTCACCGATATGTCAGCACTCCTTTTTTCAAAGACCACGACTTTGTAACCATTGAGAATAGCGCAACAGGAGAGATATTTGCGGTCGATCCTACCTTGAAAGACTATCTGTTCATTGACTTTGTGACCTACGAAAAATGAAAGAAGCTGTGAACAGAAGAATGAATGTGCGGACGGTAGGAATGTGTGTTGTGATCATTATGTGTGAGGCATTGCATGCCTTTGGTCAGGTATCGATGCCCGAAATGCAGCATATACTTTATACCACCACGCGCGATGGCAACTTTGAAGTATATATCATGAACAGCGATAGCACGGGTGTACGTAGGCTTACCGAAGACCCGGGTACCGATTTCGCCCTCAATTGGTCGCCCGATGGAACATCCATACTGTTTTACAGCGACAGGGCCGGCAATGAGGACGTCTGGCGCATGGACCTGGAAGGCAACGGGCTTGTGAATCTGACCAACGCCCCTTCGAGCGAAAGGGCTGCAGCCTATTCGCCCGATGGAAGTACCATCGTATTCACCTCAGACCGTGACGGGCAGACCAAAGACCTTTATCTGATGGATGCCGATGGCAGCAACGTAAGGCGTTTGACGCACAACAGGGTCTACTGCGAAAGTCCTGAATGGACCACCGATGGTACACGCATCATTTACACCATGCTTGTGCCCATGGACACCTTGGGTAAGACCTTCAATGGCGAGCTCATGATATTGAATGCAGACGGCAGCAACCCGAAACAACTGACCGAAAGGGAAGGATTCGATTCTGGTGCTGATGTGTCGCCCGATGGAACACGAATTGCCTTTTATGGTCGGTCTGAAGCAGGCAATTACGACATATTCATCATGAACATGGATGGGTCAGGTATTATGAACCTGACCGATGATGCCACGGAAGACTATTCGCCATCGTGGTCGCCAGATGGGCAATGGGTGGCCTTCACTTCGGGTAGTTCGGCCAACTACGATGTCTGGAAGATGAACCTGCACACAGGCCAAAAACTTAGGCTAACCTCACAGCCCAAGCGCGATGAGGCCCCGTATTACCGTCCAATATCGCAGCAACGCTGAACAAGACTTGGAAGCGGTTGTTTGCAATGAATGAGAATGCCTTCATAGCAACACCCGCCCTCATGATTCTCAGAATCATCCTCTTCCTTGTATTCAATTTCGGTGCGTTGGCCATTGGTGGTCTGGCAACAGGCGCAGGCGTGCCATCAGAATGGTATCAGCAATTGGAAAAAGCCCCGTGGACACCGCCCGGTTGGGTTTTCGGCTTTGCCTGGACCACCATCATGCTGTGTTTCTCTGTATACATGGCCGTGCTTTGGCCCAAGGTGGAGAACAGAGATCTGCTGTTAGGGCTTTACGCCCTGCAATGGGTGTTGAATGTGGCTTGGAACCCTTTATTCTTTAACCTGCATTTGACCACTGTTGCGTTAGTGGTCATTGTGGCACTGACAGCGTTGGTGGCGTACTTTCTTCTCCGTTACTGGCAAATGCTGGGCACGTGGTCGTTACTCATCGTTCCGTATGCGGTTTGGATGTTCATTGCCACCTCGCTCAACGCATACATTGTACTGAAGAACTGAACTGGGTCAGGTAGCCTTACTCAAATGTCAGGCTGTCCAACATCATGATTACTTCCGTAGGAAAATAGTCGGTGGTGTTGTTCTCTATCACCTTCTTCAAATGGTCTATGTTCTCGGCTTCCTGTTTCCGAAACTGACCACTGGTCATTTCCATCAACGCAAACAGTGAACGGAGTGGCAGGGTCTTTCCCTTCACCACCGATTCGGTTTTAACGGTTACCCCTTCATCGGTATCGGCAAACGACATGGTCTGTTCAAATACCATCATATCGCTATCGAACGATAGGCTGATGTGGTCCTGTTCCTTTACCGAAACAATGGTTTCCACCATTTCAAAGTCGGGTTGCCCTTCGCCCGGTGTCACTACAATGCGATACTTGCTACCAACGGCACCTTCTTCGCCCTCTATCAGTTCCATTCCCTTGAAGCCACGTATCCATTGGTCCAGCTTGGAAACATCCTGACTTACGGCCCATGCCTCTTCAAGGGGTTTGTTCACGGTTACCTCATGCCCATAGTGTACCTCAGGGTGTATGAGTCCGATGGCGAAGAATAGCAGCACCAACGAAACAAGGGCCAACGCAATGTATTTCAGTATTTTCATATTGAAGGGTTGAATTGGTTTTGACGCATTGAAGGTACAAGGAATATCGGTGTGTACATTCGGCTGCTACCTTCGTCACCATGTGCTACGATGTACAGGAGGGCTACCGCAGACGCATCAAAGAAGGGATGCGTATGGGTAGAAGCAAGGAAGACATCAACTATTACATTGATGAGTACAACAGGCGGTTCCCAGACAATCCTATTCCACGGTTGCACGGAGGTGGTTATCACCTCAGCGGTTTCTCGCATCCGCAGATACCTGTTTTTGTATTGAATGACGATCGGGAGTTGGAACTACTCCCCATGTATTGGGGACTCATACCCAACTGGTGCAAGGATGCAGCATTGGCCACCAAACTTTGGAATCAGACCATTAACGTGCGCAGTGAGACCATGTTTGAAAAACCATCCTTCCGCAGTGCTGCCAAAAGCAAAAGGGGAGTGGTGCTGCTGCAATCGTTCTACGAGCATCATCATTTCAGTGGCCGTACCTATCCGTTCAACATCAGCTTGCGCAACGGCCAACCCATGTGTGTGGCTGTGCTATGGGACGAATGGGTTGACCGAGCAACTGGTGAGGTTAGGAACACGTTCAGCATAGTAACCGTGGAAGGCAACCGCCTGATGACCGCCATTCACAACAACCCAAAGTTGGAAGGTCCCAGAATGCCACTAATTCTGAAGGCCGATGCCATTGATGCATGGTTGCACGCAACCGGTGATGAGGCGAAGAATGAAGTGCTACAGCTATGCATGCCCTTTGCCGATGAGGATCTGCAGGCGCATAGCGTTCGTCCGTTGCGTGGCAAGGCTTATGTAGGCGATGCGGAACAGGCCACCGAGCATTTCGAATACCCGGAGTTGATGCTCGATACGGAGTTGATGGACATGCTGGGTTGATGAGGTCAGACAGCAATAGAAATGGACAGACTACCTTTGAGCCATGAAAACATTGAAACTATTGGTAGCCACCATGCTTGTAATAAGCATGAATGTGGCTTTGGCACAGGATAAGAAGGCAAAAGAGGAAACAAAGACGGAAAAAGCAGTGAAGACTGCTGCCAATGAAACCGAGAAGGCCGTTGTAAAGGCTGCAAAAGAAACAGAGAAGGGTGTGGTAAAGGCAGCCAGGGAAACCGAAAAGGCTACCATTAAAGCTGCAAAAGCAGTGGAGAAACAGGCCAAGAAGACAGCAAAGGCCGTGAAGAAAGGCACCAAAGAGGCTGTAGATAAGATCGAGGATGCCTTTAAGGAGGAGAAATGAACAAGCATAACGAATATTTAAAGATTGGATTGTTGGTGATTCTAGCTATGACAATTGCCAAAACCCATAGAGCCCAAGAAGCGCAGTTCTACACAATTGTTCCTGAAATGCCAGCATTCGGCAGTGGCAACGATGATATGTTCAACTACTTCATCGAAAACTCAACAATACCGCTAACAGCAAGAAGAACCGACTCAACTAATGCCATGTTCGTAAGTGTGATGATTGAACCTGATGGCACAATTACATATAAGGGCGTTGCCCGAGGAACTGGTGACCTTGAAGCAGCTGAAGCTCAGCGTTTGATAGAGGAAATGCCAAAATGGTCCATCGGCAGATTGAATGATGGAACAGCCGTTCGTGTTTCGTACACGATTCCTTTCTGGTTCGTCAAACGCGACTGAAAAGTTGACTTAGTACAACTTCTCCTGAGCAGCGGCTACTTTCTCGTCCTCAATGTACTGGTCGTACTCCATAAGCTTATCTATGAAGCCATTCGGCCCGATCTCTATGATGCGGTTGGCTACTGTTTGCACAAACTGGTGGTCGTGCGAAGTGAAGAGCACAGTACCGTTGTAGTCCTTCAAACCGTTGTTGAATGCTTGGATGGATTCAAGGTCCAAGTGGTTGGTGGGCTCGTCAATAATGAGCAGGTTGGCTTCTGTTAGCATCATGCGGCTGATCATGCAGCGCACCTTTTCGCCACCCGAAAGCACATTGGCCGATTTGAAAACCTCTTCGCCAGAGAACAGCATCTTGCCCAAGAACCCACGGATGTAGATTTCGCTCTTGTCTTCCGAAAAATCGCGCAACCAATCGATAAGGTTGTTCTTCGTGTTGAAGAAATGGCCATTCTCATTCGGCAGGTAGGCGTTGGTAATGGTCTGTCCGTAGGTGAAATGACCTGAGTCGGCCTTATCCAACCCGTTCAGTATCTGAAATAGGGTAGTGGTTGAAAGTCCGCTTCGGCTGATGAAGGCGATCTTGTCTCCACGGTTCACCTCAAACGTAAGGTTGGTGAACAGCGGCACTCCGTTCAGTTTCTTGCTAAGACCTTGCACGCTCAGTACCTGATTGCCGGCATCGCGACCTTGCTTGAAGATGATGGCAGGGTATTTACGCGATGAAGCCTGAATCTCGTCAATGTTGATCTTCTCCAACAGCTTTCTTCTGCTGGTGGCCTGCTTGCTCTTACTGGCATTGGCACTGAAACGGGCAATGAACTCTTGCAATTCCTTCTTCTTATCCTCAGCCTTCTTGTTGGCCGATTGTTTCTGGCGCAGTGCCAATTGGCTCGATTCGTACCAGAACGAATAGTTGCCCGTGTAGATCTTGATCTTACCGAAATCGATGTCGGCCACGTGTGTACAAACGGTATCTAAGAAGTGACGGTCGTGCGAAACCACGATGACCGTGTTCTCAAAATCCAACAGGAAGTTCTCCAACCATTGTACCGTGCGCAGGTCAAGGTCGTTGGTAGGTTCGTCCAGAATCAAGATGTCGGGATTGCCGAAAAGTGCCTGCGCCAAAAGGATACGCACTTTCAACGCACCCGGCATGTCCTTCATCAACTTGTAATGGTCGCCTTCTTCAATACCCAATCCACTAAGTAATGTGGCGGCATGAGCTTCGGCATTCCAGCCGTCCATTTCCGCAAATTTCTCTTCCAGTTCCGAAGCTTTGATGCCGTCTGCCTCAGAGAAATCGGGCTTGGCGTAAATGGCATTGCGCTCTTGAATATTGCTCCAAAGCAGCGTGTGGCCCATCATCACTGTATCGAGCACGGTAATGTCGTTGTACGCACTGTGATCCTGCTTCAGAACCGCCATACGTTTGCCCGGTTCAATATGTATGGAACCGGAGTTGGGTGATATCTCCCCAGAAAGGATCTTCAGAAACGTTGATTTTCCTGCACCGTTGGCCCCAATGACGCCATAGCAGTTGCCCTGTGTGAATTTGATGTTCACATCATCGAAGAGGACGCGTTTTCCGTATTGAAGCGAGATATTCTGAGTTGAAAGCATAGCCTTGTATTTGGGCGCGCGAAGGTAGTCAATAGCTTATAGCCTCAACTTGATCAACCTATGAAAAACTTCCTAAGGATCGGTCACCATCAACCAGCCATTGCAATAATCAATGGAATTGATCTCTGCCGACACGTTCCGAACACAGTAGCCTACAAGGTAATTTCCAGCAGGAAGAACTTCGGTGCCAGATACAGGGACACCGGTCCGAAGGGTGCCTATTTGCATTTCTGAATATTGCACTCCGGCAAAATTTGTGACCGTACCGCCTGGCAAAGACTGATAGCATAGCCCGCATCTGGCAACGCTCTGACCTGTGAGAACAGCCATAGGTAAAACTGCCGATCCAGTGATTCGTTTGGTTGAGCTTAAGGTAACATTAGCTCCATTTGTAATGACATAGACAGAACTTCCGCCAGCTATGGAGGATGGACCAGACCCATCAATGGAATAGAACACAGGTGCAGAAACAGCTTCTTCCCACGAACCCACACCATTTGCATCGCTTGTCAGAACCTTGCCATTTCCGGGGCTACCGCCAGAAAGCTTTATTTGGCCGCTCACATCCAATTTAGCGGCAGGACTTGAAATTCCAATACCAACATTCCCCGAATTGTTATTGTAGAGATCGTTCCCATTGGTAGTCCAACGCGTATCGCCTGTTGGTCCTGTTGCACCTTGGGGTCCGGGATTACCTTGAATTCCCTGTTGGCCCTGCGAACCTTGTGCTCCAGGGTTACCTTGAATTCCCTGAGGCCCGGTCGGACCAGTTGGTCCAATTGGACCGGGTGTTCCAGATTCTGCCGCGTACAATGCGTAAGGAACCGACAGCAGTTGCGATGTGCCTAACGATTGATAATTTGTTCCTCCTGTTGCATCCATTTCCACCTCTAAGAAGTAGGGTCCGTTAGACCAAACTACATTGGCAAAGCCGTTGGAACCGATCTGTGTACTGAACATGCCAAAATCGTTGGTGGTCATGTTCTGTGTTTCCGTGTAAAATACAGGACCTACAGATGTACCCTGATGAATGGAGAATCTCAGTCCGATACTTTGGTTGGAGAGTGTGTTTCCGGACGCATCGCGTGCAACTCCTTGGTAATTGAACAGGCCGGGCACAGATTGTGCATTCACGGAAAGATTGGAACACATTCCAATCAACAGAAATAGCAAAAGTTGTTTCATCAATATGGATTTTAGAACTCGCCAAACTAGCAACGGCAATCATATTTTCGCGCCATCCATGGATTATTTTTCCAACAATTCGTTCTTAATTGCTTACGAGCTATCGTCCCAATTTGGCGTTCTGTTGCTTAACTTGTCACCTTTTTCCTGTTCGACTTATCGACTGAATTGAAAGGCCGTGGCGCAGCATACAACCCTAAGAACCGCTTCTTCAAAGAGGAAGTGGAGTGGGATGAAGGCTCGGAGCCGGGAACTGGGGAGAAGGTGCGCACCAAGTTCATCGACATTTTTCCAAAAACCATCATCAATAAGGTGCCGAGCCCCGATGTGCCGAGCGATTTCTCCGTGAATCCGTACCAAGGTTGCGAGCACGGCTGTTCGTATTGCTACGCACGCCCGACACACGAATATTGGGGTTACGGTGCGGGACTGGAGTTCGAATCGGTGATCTTGGTGAAGAAGAACGCGCCTGACCTGCTTCGCGAAGCCTTCAATAAGAAGAGCTGGAAGGGCGGTTCGCTAATGGTTTCGGGCAACACCGATTGTTACCAGCCTGCCGAACGGAAGTTCAAGATCACGCGGCAACTATTGGAGGTCTGTGCGGAATACAACAACCCCGTGGGCATCATCACCAAGAACAACCTGGTGCTGCGCGATATGGACATTCTCGCTCCGATGGCAGAGAAGAAACTGGCCATGGTCAACATCTCCTTGAACACCCTGAATGAGGACTTCCGAAGGAAATTGGAACCGAGAACGGCTTCGGTCGAAGGACGGTTGCGGGCTATTGAGGAACTCAGCAAGGCCGGAATTCCCGTGAATGTGCTGATGGCCCCTTTGATCCCGGGAATCAACGGACATGAGGTGTTAGCGCTGATGGAAGAAGTGGCGAAGCGCGGGGCGACCTCAGCCGCTTACATCATTCTCCGACTGAATGGTTCCCTGAAAGAAATGTTCTCCGTTTGGCTCGAAACGCATTATCCCGACCGCAAGGAAAAGGTGCTGCATCAGGTGTCGGATGCGCATGGCGGAACCTTTAATGATTCCCGCTTCGGAACACGGATGCGAGGCGAAGGAAAGCTCGTGGAACAGATAAACCAAAGCTACCATCTCGGAAAGCGGAAGTTCTTTCCAAACAAAAGGATGATTGAACTTACGTCCGACCTCTTTGAGCGGCCTTCTGCGCAGACGAGGTTGTTTTAGCCATTAGTCGACAGTCCACGGCCCGACAACTGTCAATCGCACTTATCAATTCATATTATCCTAACTTTCCGCTGACGATAACTTCACACATGAAAGCATTCCTACCAATGGTATTCGGCCTCGTTCCGCTCGTGATCCATGCGCAGTGCAACGGCCACGAAGAGCTGTGCGACAAGCGCTACAACGAGGTGGCCTATCTCACCACGCACAACGCCTATAATGCACAAGAGGAGGCGTTCAACCTGCCCAATCAGACCTATGGACTGACGCGCCAGTTGGAAGATGGGGTGCGTGGACTGATGCTCGATGTGTATGCCCTGGGCGGTGTTGCCACGGTCTATCACAGTTTCTCCTTCCTCGGAACCACAACCCTAGCCTCGAACCTGACGGAGATCAAGGACTTCCTCGATGCCAATCCGAATGAGGTGGTCACCATCATCTTTGAGTCTTACATCAACGCAGAAATGATGGATTCCGTCTTCACGCAGGTTGGGCTGAAACCGATGCTACACGAGCAGACCCTGGGCGAACCATGGCCCACCTTGCAGCAGATGATCGATGCGGACAGGCGACTGGTGGTCCTTTCGGACGAGAACGATGCTGAAGTAGGGCAGGAGTGGTATCACTATGTGTGGGACTTTGCGGTGGAAACCGACTTTGATAATAATGCTCAAAGCGATTTCAGTTGTGATTTCAACCGTGGAGACAGCATCAACGACCTTTTCATTCTGAACCATTTCATTACGGATGCCACCATTGGTGTTGGGGTGCCGGCACAGGCTGATGTTATCAATCAGTTCGACTATTTCTACGATAGGGCTTTGGGTTGCAAAGAGGCTACTGCCAAGTTTCCGAACTTTTTGACGGTTGACTTCTACGAGAAGGGAAATGTGTTTGAAGTGGCCGATTCGATCAACGGCATTACAAACAGCTTGGGCGTAAGGGATGCAGATGCAGCACGTTATGTGTCTGTATGGCCCAATCCGAGTAGTGGAACGTTTGCCCTAAAGCTTGATGTAGGTCATTTTGATTCTGTAAGTGTATACAACACCAACGGGGCCGAGGTTTGGACAAAAAATGAACGTGCCAACCGTGCGCTAATCGACCTTTCGGAATTGCCTGATGGTGTTTATTCGGTTGTCGCGCAAACCAGCTTGGGATCAAGTGTGCATAAATTGGTGAAACTGCAATACGCGGGGTATTGAACCCAATGGAAAAGCGTTTGTTGAGTGCCTAAATTGCCCACATGAAATTCGGAAAGACCGATCTGCCGGATCTGGCAGAAATTGACTTGCCACAAGACCATCTTCAGACCACAACGCTACTGAATGCCTCATTGCCAGAGAATCAGCGCATTTCCATTGGGTTTCCTACCTGGGCCAAGGATAAATTGGTTGGCTTTTACCCGAAAGGAACCAAGGATGGACTGGCGTATTACAGTCAGCAGTTCAATGCCATAGAGTTGAATGCGAGTTATTACCGCATTTTCAAACCCGAGCAGTGGGAGCGGTGGAGAGAACAGACGCCTGACGGTTTTCTCTTTTACCCGAAGCTGGTGCAGAACATTAGCCATTGGCGCAAGTTGAACGATTGCGAAGAGCTGGTGGAAGAGTTCGTGCATGCCGTTTCGCGGCTTGAACACAAACTGGGCACCTGTTTCCTGCAAATGCACGAATCGTACACACCCAATTCGTTGGAAGGGTTCCATAAGTTCATTTCGTATTGGCCGAAAGGGTATCCGTTGGCGGTTGAGCTGAGAAACGAACGATGGCACAACGACCCAAGGGTGGTGGAAGAGCTTAACGAGATCCTTTTGCGCCATTCGGTAGACAATATCATTACCGATTCGCTAGGCAGGCGCGACATGGTGCATATGCGGTTGACGACCAACCGTGCATTTGTTCGGTTTGCGGCTGCCGACCATCCGAGCGATATTGTAAGATTGAATGCGTGGGCCGACCGCCTGCTGCTATGGTGGAATTCGGGCATTGAGGAAGTGGCATTCTTCATTCATCAGAACACAGACAAGGAAAACCCCATGCTTGCGTCCTATTTTGCTGAGCGACTAAACGCTACCTTGGGAACCGATCTGAACATTCCCCAAACTGTTTGAAATGGAAAAAGAAGTTGCCGCCCAACAATTGCCAATGCCGCCCTTGGTCAAAGGCAAGTACCCGATAGGAAGTGCGTTTGATTTCATAAGCGATTCGTTGGGGTTCTTTGAGAAGACCTTTACCAAGTATGGCAGCATTGTTCAGGTGCGGTCCATCTTCTTTCCGTTCATACCCGAATTCGATTACATGGTGCTTGTGGCCGAACCCGATGCGGTGAAGCACATTATGCAGGACAACAACAAGAACTACATCAAAAGCCATGGCTATGATGTGCTGAAGGTGCTTTTGGGCGAAGGACTGCTGACCAGCGAGGGAGACTTTTGGCGTAAGCAGCGCAGATTGCTACAGCCCGCGTTTCACCGCGATAAGCTGGCCTCGTTTGTGGATACGTATGTGGAATTCGGGCAGCATTTGGTGGACAAATGGAGCAGCGTTGGAGAAGGACAGGAGGTGGATGTGTCGAAAGACCTGATGGAAACCACGCTGAATATCGTTTCAAAGGCCATGTTCAGTTCTGACGTGGGCGATGCGATGGATGTGGTGAACCGTGAGTTCGATTATGCCAACGAGCAGTTGATCAAGCGCATCACCAGTCCGTTCAAGATACCACTTTGGGCACCCTTGCCGAGCATCAGAAAGGAAAGGAATAGCTATGAGGCCATAAAAAAGGTGGTGTCCGACATCATTGAGAAGCGTAGGACAAACACACAGAAGTACGATGACCTGCTATCGATGCTAATGGAGGTGGAAGATGCCGACACTGGCGAGAAGATGAGTGACCAGCAGATTCAGGATGAGGTCATTACCATTTTCTTGGCAGGACATGAGACCACGGCCGTTGCCCTGACGTGGTTGATGCATTGCTTGGACGAGAATCCGGAAATACAGGAGAAGTTGCAAGAAGAAGAAGCCCGTGTTCTGAACGGCAGGAAGCCCCAATTGGAAGACCTGATGGCGTTGGAGTATACCCGAATGGTGATAGATGAGACGCTGAGGCTTTATCCGCCTGCATGGATCATAGGCCGCCACAGCTTGGGTGAAGACCAACTGGGGCAGTACCACATACCGAAGGACACAAACTGTCTGATACCTGTTTACTACATCCATAGAGACCCGCGTTTTTGGGATGAGCCGGAGAAGTTCGACCCTGAGCGTTTCAGTAAGGAGAATTCGAAAGGGCGCCACAGGTTCGTTTACTTCCCGTTCGGGGGTGGGCCGAGACTTTGCATAGGCAACAACTTTGCACTGATGGAAATGCAGATCATCGTGCCGATGTTGGTGCGGGCTTTCCGATTGAAAAAGTCGCCCGATTTCGAGTTCAAGAAAGAGCCGCTGATAACGATGCGACCCGCACCACATATGCGCATGCAGGTTTCGCACATCGGCTGACCAACACCCTGTTTCACTTACGAAAGAAAGTAGGTAGTTTTGCCGTTTGGCCAAATTGGCCGTACAGAAGCAAAGCGCGTACGTGGAAAGTAGTGTAGGGAAGGAGCTTTATCATTACCAGCAGAAGGCGCTATTGCGCATTATGGACCGCTTGGCCGAACACCCCGAGCGTTACAATCTGCTGTTCCAACTGCCAACCGGTGGCGGTAAGACGGTCATTTTCTCGGAAATAGCGCGCAGATACATTGAACAGACGGGCAAGAAGGTTGCCATACTGACCCACCGTGTTGAACTGTGCGGACAGACATCGCGGATGCTGAACACCTTTACGGTGAAGAACAAGGTGATAACCAGCGATGTGAAGGAATTGCCCGATCAGGCCGAGTACCAATGCTTTGTGGCCATGGTTGAAACGCTGAACAACCGACTGAGCGACAAGGATTTTGAACTGGAAAACATCGGTCTTGCCATTATTGACGAAGCGCATTACAATTCGTTCGGGAAACTGCTGAAGTACTTTGAGAAGAGCATTGTTCTGGGCGTAACGGCCACGCCACTGAGTTCGAACATCGACCTGCCGATGAATGAGAACTACGATGAACTGATCGTGGGAGAGTCGATATCATCGCTTATTGAAATGGGTTACCTGGCCAAGGCCAACATGTATACCTACGACCTGAACCTCAGTTCGCTGAACATTGGGATAAACGGTGACTATACGGTGCGTTCGTCAGACGATTTCTATACGGATGTGGCCATGCAGGGAAAACTGCTGCGCGCGTATCAGGAACATGCGCTTGGCAAGAAGACGTTGATCTTCAACAATGGCATCAACACATCGGTGTATGTGAAAGAGATGTTTGAGAAGGCCGGATATACCATTCGGCACCTTGACAACAAGAACACGCCTGCCGAACGGAGAGATGTGCTATCGTGGTTCAAGCATACGCCCGATGCCATTCTGACCTCTGTAGGGATATTGACCACGGGATTTGATGAACCTACGGTGGAGACCATTATTCTGAACCGTGCCACCCGTTCGTTGACGCTTTATTTCCAGATGATAGGCCGTGGTTCGAGGATATGGCACGACAAGCGCGAATTCAGCATTGTGGACCTTGGGAACAACGCTGCGCGCTTTGGACCATGGGACGGCTATGTGAACTGGGAACACATTTTCCGCCATCCGGAGATGCATTTGAACAGCATACGGTCGGATGAGGAGATACACCGCTCGTTCGTGTATAAGATGCCGCCCGAGATACGTGCATTGTTTGCCAATACGGAGCATATGGACTTCAACATGGCCGAGGCTTACGATGAATCGGTGCGGAAAGGATTGCGCCCGCAAACGGTGATCGATGCATCGATAGACCAACATGCGCGCATCTGCGTGGAGAACAGCGACACGATTGAAGGTGCCAAAGACCTGGCGCTGCTACTGGAGGACGAGATACAATACCGTGTGCGCAAGTATGGCGAATGCCTTGCGAAGGTGACGCCCAGCTACCGCGATTGGCTTGTAAAAGAGTATCAGCGCAAGTTGAATGTGCGCCTGATACAGCTTTTTGCGCTTGTGAGCTGACCAAGGCCTCTATTGGTCGATTAGTAAGTGTTTTGTTCTGAGCAAGCGTTGCAAATATGCGTTGGCCGAGATTTTTTCACCATCGGCATTGAAAGGTTGCTCACAGAAAGATATCTGGAAACCATCAGAAGATATAAGTCAGACATCGAAAGATATCTTCCAACCATTGAAAGATAAAGGTTAGACACCGAAAGATATCTGCCGACCGTTGGAAGATATAAGTCAGACATCGAAAGATATCTTCTGATCATTGGAAGATATAGTTCAGCCAGAGAAAGATATCTTTCGACAACGAACCGATAAACGGAAATGCCAAAAAAAGTCGCAGTACGCTACAAAAGTGAATTTCGGCTTCATTGGCTAAAACGAGTGGGAGAGGAGGGGATTTTTGGTGCGTTGGCCTTCGAATGGGTTGGAAATGGGGGCTAGCTGCGGTTGGAGGTCGGTTGTAAAGTGATCGTGCTTCATTCCTCATAAGTCATCCTTCGGAAGACTTGAGCGGGCGAGGTATCATTTTTTCTTTTTATGCTCAGTAGAACTGGCTTCTGATTTACTTAGAGTTCCATCAAAGTCAATACTGTTAATCTTTTCTAACATGCCCATAAAGCTCTGTTCCAACTTTTCATTTACTGATTCCCCCACAGTTTGCCAGTACGTAGATAGATTACGTTCCAGAGCCGTTGGTTTGAGTTGAACGTAAAACCAACAAGGATGAATTTACTGCATTTTATTGATGAGTATCCGACCG
>Ga0172367_10003247_pt1 | contig 21360 bp, 22 predicted proteins | sample Lak10m_FD_114542 | JGI IMG/M metagenome (GOLD analysis project Ga0172367, IMG submission 114542) | Freshwater microbial communities from Kabuno Bay, South-Kivu, Congo - kab_022012_10m | ecosystem: Environmental > Aquatic > Freshwater > Lake | place: Democratic Republic of the Congo: South-Kivu... | reverse complement strand
TCGCTTTAACCGCCGATTCGATCTGCAAGCCATGATGCCACGCTTTCTCGTCGCGGCCGCAAATACGCCACCCATGCCGGGACGGTTGCTCAAATTAGCTGAGGGTTATGGGTAATCAGGTAAATAAATGGCTTGAAGCCTGAGCCTGGTTGGCGTTTTGACTGGATGGCGCGGTTGAACTTGCTATGCTGGAAATCAAAACCACCGGAGACGGCAAGAATGGCGCCGGTATTGGGGTTGATGGCTACAAAAGCGCCGTCGGCAGCAGGGATTTGAGTGAGCGCCCAGGTTTGATCGGGAAGTTGGCGCGTCCAAATAGTGTCGTTGATTTTCAAGAATGGCTTATTTGGATCGGTGATGCGGTTTCGAATGTCGGATCGCAGCCATGCAAGGTTTTTCCAGGGAATTGCAACAATGGTGCCATCGAAGAGTCGCGATGATATGCCGTCAGTTGTAATGGCTAAAACAGTGGCTAGTTGGCAGTCACCAATGGCATAGGCTGATGTTTTGTTGGCTTGAGTTGTTATGCCGCCTCTGTAGCCGTGGCGTTCGTCATATAGATGAAGTGCTAATTGAAGTGACTGGTCGGACTTTACCTGGAGTCGGCTGGAAATCGTTGTGTAAACTTTCAATCCCAGTGTGTAGGCTTCATCGCCGTATTGGTTGGTGAGTTCTTGGCGAACCATTTCGGCGACATAGGGTGCGTCCAATTCGATGCGGACAGGTTGTGAGGCGGAGTCGTCGGCATGATTGTAGGCCTGATCGAAATCGCTTTTACTGATGTAGTGAAGGCTAAGCATTCTGCGCAAAACATAGTTGCGTCTTTCGAGCGCCCTGTTGGCGTTTGCGATGGGGTTATAGATTGATGGGGCCTTGGGCAAGCCGGCAATCATGGCCTGTTGATGCAGATCAAGTTCACTGAGGCTCTTGCCGTAGTATGCTTGTGCTGCCGCTGCAACACCGTAAGCTCTTTGGCCCATGTAAATCTTATTCAAATAAAATTCTAAAATTTGATCCTTGGAAAAGCGTCGTTCGATTTGCAAGGCCAGTAGGATTTCCTTGATTTTGCGAAGAAAAGTCTTTTCGTTACTGAGCAAGAAGTTTCGAGCAACCTGCATGGTGATGGTGCTGCCGCCCTGGGTTTTTCGTCCAGTGGTATATAATTGGTACCCGGCTCGAAGCAGGCTCTTGAAGTCAACGCCTACGTGCTTGTAAAAGCGGTCGTCTTCTGCGGCCAGGAAGGCTTGTATTAAAGTTTTGGGGACTTCGTTTATAGTGACTGGGAGGCTGCGCTTTTCACCGTATTGGGCGATTAATAATCCGTCTTGGCTATAAATGTTGAGAGGCGTTTGATACTGAATTTTGTCGAGCAGGCTGATGTCGGGCAGTTCCTTGTTAAGTTCCGTGACAAAGAAATAGCCGGCAAGTAGAGCGCTGAGGCATAGAAACAAGGCCGCAAAGAACAGCCATTTCAATAGCGTCTTGATCAGCGAGAAGAATTTGGCGGCAATCCTTGTTGGCACGGTTTAGAGCTAATTGATTGAGTAAATTTTCAAAAATACTTGGTTTTACTTAAGGCTACAAGATAAAGTTGAGATAAAACCTCATTGAGGTGTGAAAAATAAAAAACATAACTATACTTGCCGTCAAGCTGGCTTCTGCAAGCCTTAATCAATGCGCTGCAGGTCCATTTCGAGTTACTACGATCCAATAGGTTTTCATTCATGAGCTGGTTTAACAGGAATCAGTCTGCATTGCTGGGCATAGACATCAGTTCTGCAGCGGTTAAGTTGTTGGAGTTAAGCCGTACAGGTGCGCGCTACAAGGTTGAGAGTTATGCCGTGGCTCCATTGCCGCAGGATGCGATTGTCGATAAAAATATCACGAATGTCGAACTGATCGGGAATGCGGTAAAAACAGCGATAAAACAATCCGGTACCCGTGCTAGGCGTGCTTGTGTCGCTGTAGCAGGCTCTTCGGTCATGACCAAGATAATTTCCATGCCAGCAGTGCTTACTGATGCGGAAATGGAAGAACAAGTCGTGGTTGAAGCTGATCAATATATTCCGTACTCGCTGGAGTGAGGGAAGATGGCCTTCTAGGTGCAAGGTGTTTCAAAAAATAATCCGGAAATGCTTGACGTTTTGCTTGCGGCATCGAGGAAAGAAAACATCGAAGATCGGGTTGCGGCACTTTCCTATGCTGGAATCAAAGCTGCCATTGTCGATGTTGAAGCGTTTGCAATGGAAAACGCGTTTACGCTATTAGTCGATCAATTGCCGGAAAGCGTTGAAAATAAAACTGTTGCCATTGCAGACATTGGTGCAACGATGACGGCGCTAAATATTCTCCATGATGGGAAAACGATTTATACCCGAGAACAGGGATTTGGGGGTAAGCAGCTTACTGAAGAAATTCAGAGACGTTATGGTTTGTCATATGAAGAAGCAGGTCTAGCCAAACGCCATGGCGGCCTTCCTGATAACTATATTCAGGATGTATTAGAGCCATTTAAGAAAGCCATGTTGCAGCAAATTGCACGATCGTTGCAGTTTTTTGTTGCATCGAGTGCCAATAGAGGTGTCGATGCTCTAATCCTTGCTGGAGGCTGTGCTTCAATTCCGAATTTAGATAAGCTGGTCGAAAGAGATCTTGGTATCCCTTCTTATATTGCCAACCCTTTTATCAATATGGCGCTTTCCAATCGAGTTAAGCCGCAAAGTCTGAGTAATGATACCCCCGCTATGATGATTGCATGTGGGCTGGCATTAAGGAGTTTCGATTAATGGCGCGTATTAACCTGCTTCCTTGGCGCGAAGAGCTACGTAAACAAAAGCAGCAAGATTTTTTTGCTGGTATTGGGGCTGGTGTTTTATTCGCAGCATTTATTTTGTTGGTCGTTTATCTGCATATTGAAAGCCTCAAGGAATATCAGGGGCGAAGAAATAGAATAATTACAGATGAAATAACAGTTCTCGATAAAAAAATTGAAGAAATTAAGGATATTGAAGACAAGAAAAATAAGCTGCTTACAAAAATTGATGTAATACAGAAATTACAAGAAAGTCGTCCTGAAATTGTTCATTTGTTCGATGAGTTGGCAAAAATTACCCCAGAAGGTGTGTATCTGACAAAGTTCGTTCAAGTCGGTAGTAATTTAACTATGGATGGGAAGGCTGAGTCAAATGCTCGTATTTCTGCGTTTATGCGAGCAATTGAAAACTCTCGTTGGCTAAATTCACCTGTGCTCGGGGTTATAAAGGGTGCAGGTAAAGATAGTACTGAAATGAATGATTTTTCGATGATTGCAAAACAGGGTAAAAAAATTGAATTAAATCAGATAGGAGCCAAAAAATGAATCTGTCTGAAGTCAATTGGGATATAAATGCCGCAGGCAGTTGGCCTGTGCCCGTTAAGATTTTTTCAATTTTTATTATAGCCAGTATTGTTGCGGCTATTGGTGTTTATTACGTTACGATTCCTCAAATTGACGAGCTAGAAAAATTAGAAAAGGATGAGGCAAGCCTAAGAGCGTCATTTGAGAGTAAACAGAAAAAAGCAATTAATTTACAAGATTATCGGGATCAATTGGCGCAAATTGAGCTATCCCTGGGGGAAATGCTAAAACAAATGCCAACCAAGGCAGAGGTGGCGAATTTATTGGTTGATATTTCGCAGACTGGTCTGGCTAGTGGTTTGAACTTTAAATTATTTCAGCCGAATGCTGAAGTACGCAAAGATTTCTATTCAGAATTGCCGATAAGTATTCAGGTAGTTGGTAAATATCAGGAACTTGGATTGTTTGTTAGCGGGCTTGCCTCGTTGCCTAGAATCGTGACTGTTCATGATGTTAATATGACTCCTCTTGGTAAAGATATTAAGGGTGGAAAGGATGCCAAAGCAGTAAAAGACACCAAAGAATCTCCTAGAGAAGCTAAACAAAATGAAGGCTTGATGGTTATGACTGCCACTATTAAGACCTACAACGAAGGTGCTGATCAAGCACCGAAGCAAGACGGTGACAAAGGAAAGAGCAAGGCAAAAGCTAAAGTAAGCGCCTCGAAAAAGGAGGTTAAATAATGTTGCAACCATTAACTCCCTCAATACCCAGAGCAACATTAACTGGAATATTCGGTATTCTGCTGGTTCTATTAAATGGTTGTGGTGGGGATGACTTTAGCGATCTGCATAAATTTATCCAAGAAGTCCATGCTAGACCAAAAGGAGCAATTGATCCTTTGCCTGAAACCAAGGTCGTTGAATCTTTTATATTCAAGCCTGATGGATTAAGAGACCCATTTCAATCACTTGAAACTACTGCGGCATCAAATAGTTCGGATTTATATGGCGGTACGGGGATAAGGCCAGATACAGAGCGAAGAAAGGAAGAATTAGAAGCCTATTCATTAGATGCATTACGAATGGTTGGTACACTTATCGATGGCAAGGGGTTGTGGGGCTTGGTGAAAGCTAAAGACGGTACAATTCATAGTGTTCAGGTCGGTCATCATATGGGGCAAAACTACGGCAAGATCATTCGGATTCTTGATGACAAAATTGAATTGATGGAAATTATCCCAGATGTCAAACCAGGTACGTGGCGGGAACAACAAGCCTCTTTGGCACTGGGTGGATAAAAATAAGGTTATCGACATGAATACTGAACAAAATATTACTATGCGTAAAATACTGGATTCTATGGCATGCCGATGGCTGATGCTGGCGTTGTTGTTTATTAAATTAAATACAGCTTTCGCGGATGACTTGGCGATTAATAACTTGGAGTTTTCATCATTAACGGGTAACCAAGTCCAAATTCAGCTTGAATTAACTGGTCCCGTGGTAATGCCAAAAGTATTTCAAACTGATAACCCGTCGCGCATTGCCCTTGATTTTGTGGGTGTTACCAGTAACCTTGCCAAAAAAAGCTTTCCGATTAACCAAGGATCTGCCGGTACAGCTTTTGTCGTTGAAGCGTCAGGGCGAACACGAGTTATAGTCAATTTGACTGAAAAAGTTCCTTATGAAACGCGGTTGGATGGCAATAAATTTTATCTTGTGCTTAAGCCCGCAGGTGTTAATGCCGTCGTAAATCAAGTGGTACAAAGCAACCCGGCAAAACAGACAGCGTTGAGTCGCTTTTTGCCTGAGCAGTCAATTAAGACTATTGATTTTCGCCGCGGACCAAATGGTGAGGGGCGCTTACTACTGGGTTTGTCGACGCCAAATACTGTTGTGGATTCAAAACAAGTAGGAGGAAAAGTAGTATTAAATTTCCTTAATACAAAAATTCCTGAATCCATGGTGAAAAGTTTCGATGTAATGGACTTCGCCACCCCTGTGCAAAAAATTGAAGCTTTTCCAAAGGGCGAGAGTGTCAATATAGCTATTACGACAAATAGCCCGAATTACGAATATTCATCCTATCAGGCCGATAATATCTTGACCGTGGAATTTAGGCCGCTGTCTGCAGCAGAGAAAGAAGCCAAACTCAGAGAAAAAACGCCATATGTTGGCAGCAAGCTATCTTTAAACTTTCAAGATATAGAAGTTAGATCGGTATTGATGATTTTGTCCGACCATATTAAAACTCAAGAAGGTCGAGAAGTTAATATTGTTACGACTGATTCGGTCGGTGGGTCGATTGCTTTGCATGTGAACGATGTGCCGTGGGATCAGGTCCTGGACGTAGTGATGAAATTGCGCGGTTTGTCGAAACGCGTAAATGACAATGTCATATTGGTAGGTCCAACGGAAGAAATTAAAACAATTGAAGAAAAAGAGCTTGAGGCGCGCAAGGTTCAAGAAGAGCTCGAGCCGTTGAAGACTGAAAATATTCAGATTAATTATGCAAAGGCCGAAAATATTTGTGCCATGTTAATCGGACGAAGTGTTACAGCGGCGCAAGCTGGTAGCGGTAGAAGATTTTCCGGTTCTGGATCAAGTGGTGGTGGCACTAGCGGTGGAGGTTCATCTTCTACAACTAGTAGTTCCGGTCCTTGCGGCTTGTCAGGTAGTAGCTCGATGATGGGCATGGGTGGAGGGCAGTCGTCAACCTCTGGTTCTGGCTCAAACAACAATATGACCATGCGGCTACTGTCTCCAAGAGGATCGGTGATAGCAGATGGTAGAACCAATGTATTGATCGTTAAAGATACGGCTACCCAGCTTGAAGAAATTCGCAAAATGATTGCTAAGTTGGATATTCCGGTAAGACAAGTCATTATCGAGGCTAGGGTTGTGCTGGCAAATACAAATTTTGCCAAAGCATTGGGGGCGAAATTTGGAGTGAATAACAATCGGACGGCCTCTGCGGACTCTGGGGCCCTCAGTGATTTAGGTTATACTTTATCGGGAGCCAGCGGGCCTTACGGAGCCTTGGCGATGACGCTGGCGAGCGGTGCCAATTATTTGCTCAGCTTGGAAATTCAGGCTCTGCAAGAAGAAGGTAAAGGCGAGCAATTATCAAACCCTAGAGTCTTGACTTCGGATAGACAGCTTGCCCACATAGAACAAGGCAGCGCGATACCTTACACCACGGTGTCTCAAGATGGTACCAAGACGGAATTTATCGATGCGACCTTATCTTTGGATGTAATTCCGCAAATTGCGCCATCGGGCAGCATCATCATGGATATTGAAGTGAACAAAGATGCCGCGGGCAACATCGTGCCGCAAGCCCAAGGTGGCGAGGCGGTTGCTATTGAGCGCAAAAACGTCAGAACCAGAGTACAGGTTGAAGACGGCGAGACCGTCGTACTTGGCGGCGTCTATGAGTCAAAAGTAACCAATACACGTAACAGCGTACCTTGGTTTGCCGATTTGCCTATAGTCGGTTGGTTGTTTACACCGCAAAAAGTTAACAGGGATGAAAAAAGTGAGCTGTTAATTTTCGTGACACCGAAAGTTGTGAAAGAGGTCTTGAACACGGCTCATTAATTTAAAGCCAGTATTCGTTAAATTGCTGAGTTGGCAAAGGTCTTTGGCCATCAATGACTGTTAGGTTGAGGAGACCTGGCAGTCATTGCTAGAAGATCCTAGGCAATAGTTGTAGCCCATCACCATTTTGACCGAAGTTTGCTGGCGGACTGCCAGCAAACACGCGGTTTCTCCCTTTCCCCTCTTTGTCCTGTCGCGGTTCGGTCTGTAACCAAGCGGCAAAATTGCCGTCTTCAATAACCAAAAACATTCAAGAAATCAATAAATCACGTATATACCTTGGGACTTATAGACTAATAGGTTGAGAGTTTGGTCTATTGGGAATCGTGGCAAGGAATGTTTTTTGGTGTTTTAGCAGATACAAATAATCTTGCTTGACCCTATCCATGATGGGACTGGGTTGAGTGTTCCATCAAGTGTTGACTGCTCAGTTATGTTGAACGCGGATTTGGTCCTTTCAAGCGCTCCTCGAATTAATGCTTAGCAACTACTTTCGTTGGCGATGTTTTCCATCGCTTGGTTAATCCATTCCTCGGCTTCTACATTTATTTCCTTTGCCGATTTATTCACCGAAGAAATTATTGGGCCAATCTTGACCTTGATAATTCCGGGATATTTCAAAAAGCTGTTACGCGGCCAAAATTCACCAGCATTGTGTGCTAACGGGATCACCGGCGAACCCGACTTACTGGCCAGGATGGCTCCGCCGGTGTTGAATTTCTTATGGTCTCCTGGCGCGACACGGGTGCCTTCTGGAAAAATCAATACGAACAAGCCTTCTTGCAGGCGGGCTGTGCCTTGCTCAACCAGCATCTTCAAGGCCTGTTTTTGAGCACTGCGATTGATCGCGATCGGTTTCAGCGTTGCTAAAGCCCAGCCGCCGAAAGGAATCTGCAGTAATGACTCTTTCAAAACAGCAGTTTGCGGCGAAATGAACTGGCGAAGTGCGATGGTTTCCCAAGCCGATTGATGTTTGCTGAGAATAATAGCCGCAGTGCCTTTCGGAATGTTCTCCAAGCCCTCAACTTCATAGCTCAGGCCGCAACAGAGCTTAAGCATAAACATTAAGTAGTTGATCCAAATATCTGCGATCTTGTAACGCACTTCAAACGACAGAGGGATTGAAGCTAAGATCAGTATCCCGACTATCGGCGTCGAAAATAAGATATAAATGAAAAACAGCGTCGAGCCTAGATAGACTCGAAAATCAGCTTTGCGAGACGATGAAGTTGGCGGCGTCATAAAGGTTTTCAAAAATAGGAAGGTTAAGTTCGGGATGTTTTAACAGCGTATTTTCGCCCTTTCCGGTCTTGACCAGAATCGGCTTGGTTCCTGCGGATTCCGCGGCCTGAAGGTCGCGAAACGAATCGCCAACCGCGTAAATTTTGCTCAAATCGACGCTGTAATCGGCCATAAAACGGCGAAATAATCCGTCCTTGGGCTTGCGGCAATCGCAGGCATCGTTTGGCCCGTGCGGGCAGAAATAGATGGTTTCGATCTCGCCGCCCGCATCATTTGCCATTTGCTTCATCTTGGCGTGTATCGCTTCCAGTGTGGCGAAGTCGAACAAACCGCGTGCGACGCCGGATTGATTGCTGATCACCACGACTTTAAAGCCGTGGCGATTCAATAGCGAGATGGCTTCCAGGCTGCCCGGCAAAGGCAGCCATTCTTCCGGCGATTTGATGAAGTCATCGGAGTCGACGTTGATGGTGCCGTCGCGGTCCAGAATGACATAACGATCCGTCACGATTGCAGTTTGGAAATGTCGGCAATTTTCAAGAACTGGTTGGATAGCTTGGCTAGCAACGCCAAACGGCTGTTACGCAACGCCACGTCGTCGGTATTGACCATGACATTGTCGAAAAAGGCGTCTACTGTGTCACGCAGCTGCGCCAAGCGGCTCAAGGCCATTGGATAATTTTGTTCCGCCAACAAGGGCAGAATTGCCGCCTCCGATTCTTCGGCAGCCACCAACAGATTTTTTTCGGCCGCTTCGACCAGGTTACCGATGTTGTCGGCAAGCGGTTGATCCGATTTTTTCAGAATATTGATGATGCGTTTGTTCGCCGCAGCCAGGCTTTCCGCTTCCGGCAAGGCACGGAAGGTTTGAACGGCACGGATACGCAACATGAAATCCAGCGGTCGGGTCGGATTGACCGCCAAGACTGCCTCGAATTCATCGCTGCCGTAACCTTGGTCTAGGCAATAGCCTTTCAGACGATCAAAAATAAAATCGTTCACCTTTTGACGGGTTTCGGCCTTATTGAAGCTGTGGCTGAATTGCTCTAACGCGGCGTCCAATAATTCCACAACATCCAGTGCGATGCCATTTTCGATCAACACCCGCAGGATGCCCAGCGTTGCACGGCGCAAGGCGTAAGGATCTTTGTCTCCGGTTGGGATCAAGCCGGCGCTGAAGATACCGGCCAGCGTGTCGATTTTTTCCGCCAGTGCCAGCACTTGGCCTATCTGAGCGCTGGGCGTCGCGCCGCCGGATTGCTTTGGGTAATAGTGTTCTTCCAAGGCTACGGCGACGTCGGCGTGTTCGCCGTCCGCCGCTGCATAGTAACGTCCCATGGTGCCTTGCAGGTTGGCGAACTCACCGACCATGTTGGTCATCAAGTCGGTCTTGGCCAGCAGTGCGGCGCGTTTGGCAAGCGCCACGTCGGCACCGAGCTTTTCGGCGATCAACGACGCCAGATTCGCGACACGCTGAGTCTTGTCGTACAAGGTGCCCAGGTCTTTTTGGAAGACGATGGTTTTCAAGCTGTAGACACGGTGGGCCAAGGATTGCTTTCGATCCTGTTTCCAGAAGAATTCGGCATCTACCAGGCGCGGCAGAACCACACGCTCGTTGCCCTGGCGTATCGAATCGGGATTGGAGCTTTCGATGTTGGCGAAGGTGATGAAATGTGGCAGCAAGCCGCCCTTTTCATTCTTGACCGGAAAATACTTCTGGTTAGATTGCATGGTGGTGATCAACACCTCCATCGGCAATTCCAGGAAGCGGGCATCGAAGTTGCCGACTACCGGCACCGGCCACTCGTTCAAGGCCGCGACCTCTTCCAGTAAATCTTCTTCGATATGGGCGATGCCGCCAAGTTGGATGGCGGCTTGCTGGGCGCCGGTCTCGATTTGCCGCATGCGCTGCTCAAAATCGACGGTTACTTTGGCGGCTAACAACTTCTCGACGTAATCGTTTGGATGGCCGAGCACGATAGTGCCGGGCGACAGGAAGCGGTGACCGAAGCTTAGGCGTCCGGTCTTCAAGCCCAGAATCTCGGCGGCTATGACATCGCTGCCGAACAGCAAAACGGCACTGTGTACCGGTCGCACAAACTCGTGGTCGTAGTCGCCCCAACGCATGCGCTTGGCGATCGGTAGTTGCGCCAGACTCTTGCGGATGAGATCCGGGATTAACTCGACGGTGGCTTGGCCTTTGACCGCCTGCTTAAAGATCAGCCAGGTGCCCTTGTCGGTTTCTAGTTTTTCCAGTTGATCGAAACTAGCGCCGCAGCTGGAGGCGAAACCCAAGGCCGCTTTGCTGGGCGTGCCGTCTGGACCGTAGGCCGCTTGCAGGGACGGGCCGCGTTTTTCGACGACCTTGTCAGCCTGCTGGCTGTCCAGGTTGCGGATGATTACCGCCAGACGGCGCGGCGTCGCATAGGCCTTGGCTTCGCTGAAATTCAAGCCAGCTTCGTTCAAACCGGCGACCATGCCGTCCAGCAAGGACTGGCTGAGTTTTTTTAAGGATTTGGGTGGCAGTTCTTCGCCGCCCAGTTCGAATAATAAATCGCTGCTGTTCATGAATTACGCTCCCTGTCTGGCAAGAATCGGAAAGCCCAACGCTTCGCGGCGGGCATAGTAGGCTTCGGCGACCGATTTGGCCAGATTGCGTACCCGCAAGATGTAGCGTTGGCGTTCGGTGACCGAGATGGCGTGGCGCGCATCCAGCAGATTGAATGAGTGGGAAGCTTTCAAGACCATTTCGTAGGCGGGCAGGGGCAGGTTTTGTTCCAGCAGCTTCTGACATTCTGTTTCGAAGGTATCGAAGCATTGGAACAGGAAATCGACGTTGGCGTGTTCGAAATTGAATGCCGACATTTCCACTTCGTTTTGGTGGAACACGTCGCCGTAAGTCACCACGCCTTGCGGGCCGCGGGTCCAGACCAGATCGAACACCGATTCCACGCCTTGCAGATACATCGCGATGCGTTCCAGACCGTAGGTGATCTCGCCGGCCACCGGTTTGCATTCCAGGCCGCCGACTTGTTGGAAATAAGTAAACTGCGTGACTTCCATGCCGTTCAGCCAGACTTCCCAGCCCAAACCCCAGGCGCCCAAGGTGGGAGATTCCCAGTTGTCTTCGACGAAGCGAATGTCGTGCTCCAACAAATCAAGGCCGAGGTGGCGCAGCGAGCCCAAATACAATTCCTGGATGTTGTCCGGCGAGGGCTTCATGATTACCTGAAATTGGTAATAATGCTGCAGGCGGTTGGGATTTTCGCCGTAACGGCCGTCGGTCGGGCGGCGCGAAGGCTGTACATAGGCAGCATTCCAGGGCTCAGGACCGATGGCGCGTAAAAAGGTCGCCGGATGAAAGGTTCCGGCCCCTACTTCCTGGTCCAAGGGTTGCAGTAACACGCAGCCTTGGGCGGACCAATATTGCTGCAAGGTCAGAATCAGGCCTTGAAAAGTCGAGACATCGTTGTTGGTTGTCGTCACGTCGGCAGTCGCATGTTGATAAAAATTGCAGCGATTATACCGGAAATCCCCGTCAGACGGCTGTTACAGCGGGTGGACGAGGTTACAGCAAAAGTAATTGGCGACGGAAAAATGCCGGAATACTGTGCTCCAGCCAGTAGTCGGTTTTGGATAAACTGCGGCGGCTGATGAAGCCGACATGGCCGCCGCTGGCTTGCAGTAACAAAGTGGTGCTCGATGATAGTTCGTCAGCCTCCGGCAGTACCGCCGGAGTCATGAAGGGGTCGTCCTCGGCTTGAATCAACAAGGTGGGAACTTGAATGTTGGGAAGAAATTGCCGGGAACTGGCGCGGCGGTAATAGTCGTGGACGTCGGCAAAACCATGCAATGGTGCGACCACTCTATCATCGTATTCCCAGAATGAACGGAGGGTCGATAAATTGCCCAGCTGGCGAATCTTATTGGCTTCGGCCTCATTGCCCAGGCATTGAAAATGGCGCATTTTCTTGGCCATGTAAGCCTTTAGTTCGCGTAGCAAGTAATCCCGATAGACTCTGGAGAAGCCGCGATCCAGCCGAGTCGCGCATTCACTTAAAACCAGCGGTACCGATACTGCCGCTGCGGCAAACAAGTGCAACGGTTGCGCAGTTTCGCCCAGCCATTTCAGCAACACATTGCCGCCCAGCGAAAAACCGGCGGCGGCTAATGGTCGATGGGGAAAACGTGGGCGCAAGGTTTGATAAAGCCAATCGAGATCGGCGGTGTCACCGCTGTGATAGCAGCGCGCCAAGCGGTTGGGTTCGCCGCTACAACCGCGAAAATTCAACGCCACGCTGGCAAAACCTTGCGTCATTAATGTCTGTTGCAATCCAAGCACATAGCCTGAACGCGAGCTGCCGCTGAGGCCATGTAAGATTATTACCAATGGCATGTCATCATCGCCCTGCCAATCCAGATCGACAAAATCGCCGTCCGGCAATTCTAGGCGCTCACGGCGTCTTGATGGTTTCGGTCCGATGCGCAGCAGCGCCGGATAGATGGTTTGCAAATGCGCGTTGTTCAGCCACCACAAGGCTTGGAAGGGCTCGATGTCATTCATGATGATGGATGCTGGCTAAGGCGTATCCGGGTCAATTAGCCAGCGTTTAGCATGAGTCAGGCATGATGCAAAATGCTGGGTTTAGTCTGTTGCAGATGTTTGGTCCTTGGATTATCCAGGATATTTGGCGCCAGTTGCGGATTTGGGCTGATTTCTTTACCGGCCAGCTTGGCTTCTTTGTCGGACGGAAGTAATAAAAATAATGCTGCAAAGGCTGCCGCAGTTAATAGCAAATCGAATAGTTTAATTTTTGCCATCGGTTTCACCTAAAACGATATTGCTCGAGAGCTAGTGGTCATGAAGTTGGGGCTGCCGTGCAGCCGGTGACTATCTGATAGCGATTTTTGTGCCAAATGGAGCAGACATGGAAATGGCGGGTGATAACTGTGACGGTGATCAGGCTTTGAGCAGAACTAAAGCGGATAAACCGCCCCTTCTACGAGGCCTGGCTGAGAACATTCGTACCGCTAAGCTAAAGCCTACGCAACAATGGCAGGCGAGCTGCCAAATTTGACGCGGAACTGACGAAAGTGTCAGTTCCGCAATGAATAAATTGTCAAAATTTATGCAAATGCCTTTTTGAAAAACTCAGGCATGGCCAAGCTGGCCTTGTGGATGTCGTTGTTGTAATACACCGTGTCGAAGGTTTTGGCGGCGGCATCTGTCTCGCGAAATTTGGACAAATCGGCTTTGCTGGCCATGGTAGCGCTCCACCAGCCGGATGGATAGATACATTGCGGGAAAAACACAGTTTGCAAGTGGCTGAAGCCACCGGCCTGCATTTCGCCGCGCATTTCTTTGAGAATGTGCATGTGCAGCAGCGCGGATTCGCTTTGTTGGACCACGATGCCGTTTTCGGTCAGACAGTTGAAGCAGTCTTTATAAAAGTCGGCGCAGAACAGGCCTTCGGCGGGACCGACCGGGTCGGTGCTGTCGACGATGATGATGTCGACGCTATTGGGCGCCGCGTCTTTGACCCATTTGATGCCGTCGATGAATTTCAGTTCGGCGCGTGGATCGCCATTGGACTCGCATAACTCCGGGAAATAGATTTCCGCCAGGCGGGTAACGCGCTCGTCGATGTCGATTTGTACGGCTTGTTCGATGCCGGGGTGTTTAAGGACTTCCCGCAGGGTGCCGCAATCGCCGCCACCGATGATCCAGACTTTTTTCGGATTGGGATGGGTAAACAACACCGGATGGCTCATCATCTCGTGATAAAAGAAATTGTCACGGGTCGATACCATGGTGCAGCCGTCGATCACCATCAAATTGCCGAAATGCTCAGTTTCGTAGATTTCCAGAAACTGGAACTCAGATTGCTCCTCATGGAGCTTGCGTTTGATTTTAAGCGAGAAGGCAGAACCGCTTGGTGCTTGAGCTTCGCTAAACCATTGGTCGTCGAGCATGATTAAATCCTAAAAAATGTCGTAAGGCGACCATTATACTGAAACTAACCGTTCAATTTATGACAGGCCGCAAACGCCCGGCTCATGTCTTCCGGGTGTTTGCTCGAACTTCTATCGTTAACTAGTGGTTATTGAAGCGAGGGCGTCTTGCCGATTAAGGTTTATTGCAAAACGAATTTAAGGCCAATCACTAATAGCAAGGTGGCCAAGGCTGGGCGTAAATAATGTTCGGGAATTTTCGCGCTTAAATGGCTGCCAACCCAAATTCCCGGCACCGAGCCGATCAGTAAGCTGCCCAATAATTGCAGATCGAAATTGCCCAGGCTCAAATGGCCCAAGCCGGCGACGGCAGTTAAAGGAATGGCATGTGCCAGATCGGTGCCGACGATTTTCAGCGTCGTCATCCGCGGATACAAAAACAGCAAGGCAACGGTGCCGAGGGCGCCGGCGCCAACTGATGACAATGTCACCAGTACACCCAAGACGGCACCGGTCAAAACGGTAGCGATCTTTTCCCAGCGGGGTGAAAAGCGGCCGGCGTTGTCGGTATTGCTGTGTTCATCGTCGATGACCTGATCCTTCTTCAAGCGCAATAAGACACTGCGCACTAACAGCGCACAGGCGGTCAGAATCAACGCAAAGCCCAGGGTATAGGTGACCATGCCGGTGATTTCCTTGCCGACTGCCATCAAGTTTTTCAATACATACAAGGTAATGCCGGACATCGGCAGGCTGCCAAGCGCCAACAGGCAGACGATGCGCCAATCCACCGAACGGTGTTTGCCGTGATGCACGAAAACGCCGGCTGTTTTGGTAATGGCGGCGTAGAGCAGATCGGTACCTACAGCCACCGCAGGTTTGAAGCCGAATAAAAACACCAGCAGCGGCGTCATTAGTGAGCCTCCGCCGACGCCGGTGACGCCGACTAAAAGTCCGACGGCAAAACCAGAAGCGGTATAAAGCAAATTCATAAGCTATTCACAAGGTAGTAATATCGAAAAATGTAATATATCAGCGGAATGCCTGAGCGCTTAATGACGATTGGGCATATAACTATTCAATTTTCAGATAAGCCGCGAGTCCACGCTAGTCAATGGCAGCGGTTGGGCTGGCGATGATTTAACGGCATGGGCTTTGCCGAGCGAATCGACAATTTTCCGGCGCCGGTTGAATTAATCGCCCGTCAGGCTTTAGGATGTTTATTTGTCGGTTGGAAGAATAGGAGGGCTGGTGATCGATATTCAATGGCTGCTGGCGTATTTGCTGTTAGGTTCCGCGGTGGGATTTTTCGCCGGCTTGTTGGGCATAGGCGGCGGGACTATCATGGTTCCGGTTCTCGCTACGCTGTTTGCACTGCAAGGCTTTACCCCCGAGGTGATCGTCCACCTGGCATTGGGCACTTCGATGGCCTCGATAGTGCTGACTTCCCTATCCAGCATGCGGACTCACCATGCGCACGGCGCCGTGTTATGGCCGGTGGTTTGGCGTATCGCGCCCGGAATAGTCGTCGGAACCTTTGGCACCGCGTTTATCGCCGCCGCACTTCCAGCCAAACCGTTGACGCTGTTCTTTGCCGTCTTTGTGGTGCTGATCTCCATGCAAATGCTGCGCAATGCCCGGCCAAAGCCTAGCCGGCAATTGCCGGGCGTTGCGATGCTTTCGCTGGTCGGCGTGTTTATCGGTGGCATTTCGGCGTTGGTGGCCATTGGCGGCGGCTCGTTGAGTGTGCCGTTTCTGAGCTGGTGCAATGTAAAGCTGCAGCAGGCCATCGGCACCTCGGCGGCTATCGGTTTGCCGATTGCGGTGGCAGGTGCCTTGGGCTATCTCGTCAGCGGTTGGCAATTTCCCGGATTGCCAGCATACAGTTTCGGCTACGTTTATTTGCCGGCGGTGGTCTTTATTGCCATCTGTAGCATACTGACGGCACCGCTGGGCGCTAAACTGACCCATCGTCTGCCGGTTGCGACCTTGAAAAAACTGTTTGCGTTGTTGCTGTTGCTGTTGGCGGGCAAAATGCTGCACACAGTGTTCATGCCCTGAGTTCAAAATCGCTAAGCCCATGGCCCGATTGGTTATAATGCGGCAAAAACGCAAGCGCAGCGAAAATCGGGACTTCTAATGCGCCGCCGGATAACAACACATTTGGGGGAGACCGATGGCTAAAGTGGCTGAAGAAAAACATAAAATTCTGATTGTGGGCGGTGGAGCGGCCGGTCTGGAGTTGGCGACCAGTTTGGGGCAGCAGCTCGGCAAATCAGGAGCCGCGGACATCACCCTGCTCGACGCCGCTTCGACCCATATCTGGAAACCCTTATTGCACGAAGTCGCCTCCGGCACGCTGGCTGAAGCCGAGGAAATCGAATATCTGTCGCAGGCACACCGTAACCATTTCCGCTTCTTGTTCGGACGTATGGAAGGTTTGAATCGTGCCGCCAAGGAAATCGTCATCAGTCCGATCACCAACAAACAAGGTGTCGAACTGATTCCGGCCCGCACCTTGAAATACGACACCCTGGTGATGTCGGTCGGCAGCGTCAGCAATACCTTCGGCATCAAAGGCGTCGACCAATATTGCCGATTCATCGATACCACCAATCAGGCCTATCGCTTCCAAAAGCAGTTGGTCGAAACTTATCACATTCAGTCCTATGCCAACCAGAACCGTCAGCGTGAAAAGCCGCTGTCGATTGTGATCGTCGGGGCCGGTGCTACCGGCGTCGAGTTGTCTGCCGAGTTGCATCAGGTCACCAATCTGCTGGCAAGCTATGGCCTGGAAGGCTCTATCGATGTCGATATTACCATCATCGAAGCCGCGACCCAGTTGCTGCCGGCGCTGCCGTTACGCTTGTCGCAAGCGACTCAGGAGCAGTTGGTCAAATTGGGTATTAGCCTCAAACTGGGCCGCCGGGTCACTGAAGTCACAGAAACCGCAGTGCATACCCACGATGGCGAAATCTTTGAAGCCGATTTGAAAGTCTGGGCGGCCGGCATCAAGGCGCCGGACTGGATGAAACAACTGGATGGCTTGGAAACCAATCATATCAATCAGTTAGTTGTCGATCAGACGCTGAAAACCAGCGATGACGATATCTTTGCGATGGGCGATTGCGCTGCTTGCGAATGGCCCGGTCATGGCGGTAACGTGCCGCCTCGCGCCCAAGCCGCGCATCAACAAGCTTCTACCTTAGCCAAGACGCTGGTCAGGCGCTTGCAAGGCAAGCCCGCCGTAGCGTTTGTTTACCACGACTATGGTTCGCTGGTGTCACTGGGTAAATTCAGCACCGTCGGTTCGCTGATGGGCAGTTTGATGGGGACGGTCAGTGTTGGCGGCTTTATTGCCTATATGGTGTATCTGTCGCTGTACAAAATGCACCAAGTGGCGATTCACGGCTACTTCCGCACGGCGATGCTGACGCTCTCCAATCTGTTTCGCCGCAGTACCCATGCCAAAATCAAGATGCATTAATCCTTAACCCTACGAGCAAGCCGAATGTTAGAAATCGAATACGAATTCCGCGAGGAAGATCTTGTCCACTTTAATGAGTTGCATCTGGCCGGCAATCAGGAGCTGCAGAAAAAAATTCGTCAAAACCGCATGCTGGTGCCCGGCGTCATGTTGGTTTTCGGTCTGTTTTATTATGTTTATTACGTCGATATGATGACCACTGCCTACATCACCTTGTTGGCATTGGCATGGGGTGTGGTTTCACCGTTTGTGGTGAAACTCGACATGCGCCGCCAGTTTTTCAATAAATACAGCGATGCGGAAAAAAAGGCGATGTTCGGCATGCATACTCTAAAAATAGAGCCGGAGTATTTGCTGGAAAAGTCACCCGGCGGTAAACACAAAACGCCGTGGTCGGAAATGTTGAGGGTGGAGCGGCATAAAGACCATGTATACATTTACGTGGCTATTGATGCGGCGATTGTGATTCCGCGGGCAACGGTGAAAAGTGGCGACCTTAAAGCCTTTGCCAAGCAGGTCGAAAGTTTGATAGAGCGGGCTAGCTAGCCCGCGGCAATTCTTATAAGGTTATGTCGGTCGACCAGCCACGGGCGAAAGCGTCAACTTGAGTTTTTTTGTGGGCCGTTATATCGCGGATTTCCATCCCCAATCGACGGCGATCCGATTTGCGACGGTTGAGTACATTTTGGTAGCGGCTGGTGCGGCGGTCATTGTCGCGGTTACGGAAGTGGAACTCGTCGATATTGATATGTTTGCCGTTTAAAGGCTTTCTGTTTAATTCGCGCATTACCCGGCGAGCGACGGTGTCCGGTTCTACGTCAACCAAGGCATTGAGCTCCAAGCGGTCCCCTGAGGGTGGTTTGAGTAACTGAATTTTGATGCTGTCTATTCTGCCTCGACGTTTCAGCAAGCCGCCCTTTACGGTCGGCAGGAAAAAGCGCTCGATGTCCGGGACCAGTGTTGTTGGGCTAATTCGTTTCAAGATCAGTATCATTGCGCTACCTATAAATCTGCAAATAAATGATCGGTTAATTGATATGGCTGGGATTGATTGGGGCCGCTTTGTCCGGTAGACAAGTGTTTGACAAATGAGTTTCACTTATGTCTCGCCGGGGATGGAAGTCTAGCCAACTTGCCAAATCAAAAGCAACTGTAACTTTTTCACGCCATTGATAAAGTTGAGTAAGCCGCAAATGAAATCAGAAAATTTCTTGGAGGCTATGTTGAAAGCGTTGCGCGATCCCTTGAATTATCCGCATCATGTCAGCCGGGTGCGGATGCTGGAAACGCACATTTCCTGGATATTTCTGGCCGGACGCTACGCCTATAAAGTCAAAAAGCCGGTGAATTTCGGTTTTCTCGATTTCAGCGAGCTGAGCAAACGGCGATGGTTTTGCCAGGAAGAATTGCGCTTGAACCGACGTTTGGCGCCCGCTCTGTATTTGGACGTGGTGGCCATCGGCGGTAGCGCCGAAGCGCCGGTTTTCGGGGCGGAGCCTGCGATCGAATATGCGGTCAAGATGCGGCGTTTTGCCGCCGGCAAAACCCTGGATGCCATGCTCGGCCATGGCCGGCTCACGCCGGCGATGATCGACGACCTGGCCCGGAGCATTGCCGATTTCCATCAAGGTTTGCCGGCTGCGGACGGCGATTTCGGCCGAGCCGAGCAGATATTGGCACCGGCGCTGGAGAATTTTCGCCAGCTGTCGGCGTTGTCCGCCGACGACGCTTGCCGGGAGCTGGGCGAGCTGCAAGTCTTGTGTCAGGCAGAATTCGAGCGTTGCCAGTCTATTTTAGACCTTCGCCATCAGCAGGGCATGATACGTGAATGCCACGGCGACCTGCATCTGGGCAATATCGTGTTGTTGCGGAGCAAGCCGACGCCGTTCGATGGCATCGAATTCAACCCGGAACTGCGTTGGATCGATGTCATCAACGACATCGCCTTTTTGGTCATGGATTTACAGCATCAAGGCCGCGGCGATCTGGCTTACCGTTTTCTCAATGCCTATCTGCAGCACAGCGGCGATTACCCAGGAATTCAAGTCTTACGCTTTTATCTGGCCTACCGCGCGATGGTGCGCGCCAAGGTCTGCGCGTTGAGCGCGGCGCAGGGTCAGGCAGCGGCCATGACAGAATCGCAGCGTTATGTGGCCTTGACGCGGCAGCTGTTGACTAACCGCCGACCGGTGCTGATGATTACCCACGGCCTGCCCGGTTGTGGCAAGACCACGCTGTCGCAAATCGTCCTGGAACGCTTCGGCGCCATTCGCTTGCGCTCTGATGTCGAACGCAAGCGTTTGTTCGGCTTACAGGCGGCGCAAAACAGCCGGGCGCACGGCATCGACATGTACACCCGCCAGGCCACCGAACGTACCTATCGGCATTTGCTGAGCCAGTCGCGACTGATCCTGCAAAGCGGCTTCCCGGTTATCGTCGACGCCGCTTTCTTGCAGCCGGAAGAACGGCGGATGTTTCGTGATCTGGCGCAGGAATTGGCGCTGCCGTTTATCATTTTAAGCATCCAGCTTGATGACGAGGTCGCCGCCCGGCGTTTAGTCCAGCGCCAGATCAGTAATCAGGATGCCTCGGAGGCCGATGTCGAGGTTTTCCGGTTTTTGCAGGCGCACAGCGAGCCATTGGCTGCGGAGGAAGCCGAGCGGACCCTGCAAATCATTAATAACGGCGACCTGCAGCGGCTACTCGAAGATGAGCAATTGTGGTTTCGGCTGGAATGTTTGTCGCGGCAAAGCTAAGCGTGCTTGGCAGGCCAAAATTGCCGTAAATGCTCAGCTACAGCCCGAAATGTGCTATTTTGACGGCCAATTTCGTCATAGCCCAAGCAAGCAGCAACATGAGCATCAAATCAGATAAATGGATTCGGCGGATGTCCGAGCAACACGGCATGATAGAGCCGTTTCAAGCGGGCCAGGTTCGCGAATCCGAGCAAGGCCGCATCATTTCTTACGGGACTTCCAGCTACGGCTACGATGTCCGCTGTTCCAACGAATTCAAAATTTTCACCAACATCAACTCCACCATCGTCGACCCCAAGGATTTCGATGAAGCCAGCTTCGTCGACGTTAAATCCGATATTTGCATCATTCCGCCCAACTCCTTCGCGCTAGCAAGAACCGTGGAATATTTTCGCATTCCCCGCGACGTGCTGGTGGTGTGCCTAGGTAAATCGACTTACGCCCGCTGCGGCATCATCGTCAACGTCACCCCCCTGGAGCCGGAATGGGAAGGCCATGTGACGCTGGAGTTTTCCAATACTACGCCGCTGCCGGCGAAAATCTACGCCAACGAAGGCGTCGCACAGATGCTGTTTTTCGGCGGCGACGAAGTTTGCGAAACTTCCTACAAGGACAGAGGTGGTAAATATCAGGGACAGGTTGGTGTGACATTGCCCAAGGCATAAACTTATCGTGTATCAACAGTTTATAAGTCAGTCGTTCGGCGCCGAATCCGCGCCATCCCCTCGCTCGTCCGATCCGTCATTGGATCAGCTCGATCACTATTTCAGCCAGGTACAGACCATCATCCTCGACCGCCAGGATTGGGTCAGCGGCCTGTTGCCGGCCAGTACTGCGGTCAACAGCCACGGCAATTACACCGACGCCTGGGTGCGCGACAATGTTTACAGTATCCTCGCGGCCTGGGGCTTGGCACTGGCTTACCGCCGCAGCGGCCAGCAACGCGAGCGCACCTACCAACTGGAGCAAAGCGTCGTCAAACTG
>Ga0172367_10003245_pt1 | contig 21374 bp, 18 predicted proteins | sample Lak10m_FD_114542 | JGI IMG/M metagenome (GOLD analysis project Ga0172367, IMG submission 114542) | Freshwater microbial communities from Kabuno Bay, South-Kivu, Congo - kab_022012_10m | ecosystem: Environmental > Aquatic > Freshwater > Lake | place: Democratic Republic of the Congo: South-Kivu... | reverse complement strand
ATGAAACTTTCCAAAATGTATGACAAATCATTTTTCACAGAATTATCTCTATGGCTGGAAGAATACAAAGCCTTGGCAGACGTTTTAGTGGCCCAATTGAAATTTAAATCGGCTCTAGATCTTGGATGCGGAAACGGATTGCTCCTAGCTTGCTTGCACAAATTAGGCAAGACAATCCAGGGAGTTGATGGATCTCCTTGCGCTTTGCTCCATATTCCAAAAGAGATAAAGGCTTTTGTAGCTTTGCACGATCTTACTCAACCGCTTTCTCTTGGGCGCTTTGATTTAGTAATTTGCTCAGAAGTCGCTGAACATATACACAGCTGTTATGCAGATGCATTAATTAAAACAATTTGTCAGCACTCAACAGGATACGTGTATTTCACTGCGGCTGTACCTGGCCAAGGTGGAGCCTATCATGTAAATGAACAGCCTTTACAGTATTGGATAAAGAAATTTGAAAAATTCGGTTTTCACAATAATTCCGTTAAAACCGAACGACTGCAAAATGCCTTGGCTCGGAAAATCGATAAAATGTGGTGGCTGAAGAATAATTCAATGATTTTTTGCGCCAACCAAACTCCGGATCTCAAAAAAAATGATTTTTAGTGAAAGATACCATCAATAAGTCCCGTATTCACTTATTAGAACAACAAAGCATTTTGCCTAATGTTTTTGTTGGTATGGGAACAATAAGGAAAAGGGAAATATGAATATTCAAACGACGACAAACGACGAAAGCATCATAAATATCTCCTCCGGATTGAATGAGATAATGGCGATCAATTCGCAGGAAAAGATCAGCCGCAAAGCAAAGGCTAATGCCACCTCAGCATTATTTGAACAGCCTGCGGTATCGACTGCTGAGAATTTCGCCTATCTGTCAGATGAAGAGAAACATGAACTACAAGAAAACGAACGAATTATAGCCCACGGATGGCAGTCATTTGTTGAAGTTGGTAAGGCGTTGGCACGGATTCGAGATGGGCGATTATACCGACAGGAATTTAAGACATTCGATAATTATTGTCATCTGAAATGGCAGTATGGAAGGCATTATGCCAATCACTTAATTGCTGCGGCTGAAATAGTTACTCAATTGGTGACAATTGTCACCACTGCACCGCAGAATGAATCGCAAGTACGTCCATTGATCGGATTGCCCAGGGAGGCTGTCGTCGATACATGGAAAAAAGCGGAGATCGAGGCTCAAGGAGGTACCATTACTGCGGACTTGGTAAAGAAAGCTGCTGCGGAGTTCAGGTCGCAAGTATCTTCATCTTCACAGAAAAAAGGCCGGAAAAAGAAACAAAAAAGAAACTCCAAACAAGAGATTAGAGATAAAATTCTACAGTTAATAAAAAACGCCGAGTTTTTCCTTAAATCCAAAAATCTGGACAATATCGGGCCGATATTGACGGAAATTAAAGCAATAGCCAACCAAATAACCGATTAAATGGGACCATTCTTTAGGCACAATATCCCTTCACCAAAATGAAAACATTTTCTCGAAAAAGGCACTGTTTAGATTGTGATAAGTCTAAAAATGGAATCTTTGATTCCCCAGCAGAACTGCAGATTTTGCAGAAGTCTACGCCATTTCATTCTCAATTCATCTTTGCGGTCGTAACCATACTAAGCTTGGCTTTAGGTGAAGGCTGCACTACTCCAAGTCAAGGCAAAGTAGCTCGAGACTGGTCTCTAGCAATGCGAGAATTAAACATTATTCCGGTATTTCCGCCTCGGGAGGATGTTGAAGTTGGCGATATTTACATCTCTCCTTTGGCCCCTGAAGAGGAGGAGAGCATTACTTCAGAAAAAAGCTGGTCATCTCTTGGACTTTGGGTTGCGTCAATTGATCTATCCAAAGAGATTAAGACGTTTTATTCACATCGAAATGCATTTCCAAAAACGCCAGAGGAATCAATGGTTTACATGAAAAACCAAACGAACAATCCTTTCATGTTAGTTCCTCAAGCAGCGGATAGGGATCGTAATGTATTTGAAGGGGGTGATTGCAGTCGCCTTCGGATGGTTGGATTCCCCGCATTCCTTTCAGCGACATTGACGCAAAGTGACCTGTTAAGCGTTATACCGGTCGAGGCATTAAGTATTGCCATTGGAGCGCACTATTCATCCAGTAAAAAAGCTACCATAAGCGTGCCGGTTGCAGAGTCATATGGCATACCGGCATCTGAGGTCTATCGCAGGCTAATTGATCCGGTGAGTGGGAAATTAACCGGTTCAATAGGAAAATTTAGGGCTTCTGACATCCTGGCATATTCTGCTGCTTCTCAGCCTTCAAAACATGATTCTAATCAAAAAGCCAGGAATTACTGCTTTCTCCGTGTTATCACAGAGGTCTTTTATGCTCGAGCCTTGGATGTTTCAGTTCAGTGGCAGCGTTCAGCTGGAGCAGGTGCAACCATTCGCCCTGTCATATCCTCTCAGACAATAAACAACCTTAGTGCTTCAACAAATAGAGAGTCTATAGGGAAGAACACGAATGGCTTCATAGGCGTTAGCGAAAGCACGAGCAATCCTACGGAGCAGGCAACAAACCTGAACCGTCAGTTAAAGGAGGCGATGGGACAAACATCTCCAGGTGGCAGTGTTAAATATCTCAGCGTTGGTGACTATGGTGTCAGTATGCGACGAACGTATGAACGTCCAATTGCCATCGGATATCGTGGCCTACTATTGCTAGTTCATAAAGATGGTCGAGTGAAAGGAATGGGCGCGATAAGTAGCAGTATAAGTAGCAATCTACCTACTGCAAATAAAACCAAAAAATAATTCTTATTCGAGTTTATGTTTTCTGATGAATCCAAAGGAACCATAGTGAACCTGACTCTACCAATACTCGTTAACAATTGCTAAAACCAAAGCATAAATCTCCATGCCAAAGGTTTTCATAAGTTATAGTCATGATTCGCCAGAATACCAAAAGCGTGTGCTAGCGTTAGCAAACCGTTTGCGTCGTGATGGTATTGATTGCATGGTTGACCAATATCTTGTTGTCCCACATGAAGGATGGCCACGATGGATGGACCTGGAGATTCGTCAGGCGGACTTCGTCCTGCTGGCATGCACTGAAACATATTATAGGCGTGTTATGGGTGAGGAACAGGATGGCAAAGGGCTGGGTGTTAGTTGGGAAAGTTATTTGATTTGGCAACACATTTATAATGCTCGTGCTGATAACACTAAATTTATCCCGATATTCATCGATACTGAAAAGCCTGAGTACATTCCCACCATTTTGCAGAGCACAACCTTTTATACCGTCCATAGTGAAATCGGGTATGAAGACCTGTATCGACGTCTGACAAATCAACCACGAACAATTAAACCGAAATTGGGACAGATGCCTACTCTGCCCCTATACGAAATCAAGTCTGCAGGTATTTCTGATAACTTAAACAATCTTGAAAACCATACAGCACACTTTTTGCATTGTCCGGATGAGTATTTTGATCTCACTAACTACGAAATTGATGCGCAATTAGCGGTTACACTCACACAACACGCAAATACAAACACTATTGAAAAGCGGCAGGCTATTGTCGATGGTTTAATCGCAGAAGTGTCAAAAAGGAAAGATCCCACCGAGCGTTACTGGATATACATTACCTTAGGTGAAATTGGAGGCAAAGTTGCCCTAGAGGCACTTTCTACTGGGCTTAATGATCCCGATGAGTTCGCACGTAAGGGAGCTAGTGATGCGTTAGCTATCTGCCGGACACGTATTAGATGTAATTTCTCAAAAAGAAAAAGGCCTTGGTGGCGGTTCGTTGCAATGATTTTTTCTTGTACTACCAGAATATTGAATAATTTACATCGACTTTAAACGTCGGTGCGTTTCAGAAACACAACATGCTCACTTTAAGGTATTTTAATGAATATTAAACAAATAAAAATCATGATACTGGTAATGGCCAGCATGATAAGTTTAGGGGGGTGTTCTAAAGAACAGTCTTCAAATCCTTCTTCGAAGACTCACTCACTCACTAACAAACAGGAATTCTCAACAAATCCTAAAGAACCAATAGTGGAAGTGAAGGCGATCTCCCAATCAGTGAGTCAAGGACTTGGAACGGTTACACGATTGGGCGAAGGAACAAAAGGATCGCCCATAATAGTGCTCGAAGAAACACACACATCATTATCAGGCCAGCTTGAACAGGCTATCGTGCTTGTCCGCCTGTATGAGCAGTTCGGCTTGCGAGATATTGCCTTGGAAGGCTACTTAAAAGAACGACCGCCGATTACGACAGAGTGGTTTTCAAAAGCTGGAAGAGGCCTTACGGTCATCGAACGTTCATCTGTGGCTGCCCAAATGCTTAGCGAGGGGGAAATCAGTGCTGCTGAGTTCATGAAGCTAACATACGATGACATTATTCTACACCCTATCGAAACACTTGCAGAACATGCGGTGGAACTAAATAAGGAAGCTTCGACTATAACGCTTACCTATCTAATAAAGATTGCTCAGAATTCGTTGCAGGAGAGTCATGTGCCAAAAATGAAAGAGCTTGAACGTGAAATCCAAAATGCTTCAGGGAACGGCAAGATGTTAAAGATCAATGAACTGTTGGATTTTATTATGTCAGTCGATGCATGGACAAAATCCAAGTACTCGGAATTAAAAGATACTAACCGGCTTAAGAGTATTACTGCTGAAAAGTTCCTTGCAGATGTAGAGGAAATAGATCGTCGCGCAAGATCTGCAAATGTGCAGCTCGAAAAAGAGGAAATGAAAGCAATGGAAGAAAACCTCAAGTTTTGGCGTGGCAGAAAAGATGCTAGCAGAACAATGATTGCCGAGACATGTCGGATTGCAGATCGTCCTGGAGTTAAATTAATCGCACTCAACATCGGGGCAGCCCACACGGATGGAATGGTTGCCATGCTGTCTAATGATAAACGTGCTTTTGCAGTAATTCAAACCATGGCGCTTAGCGGGGATAGGTCAACCACTAGGGGGGAGATTGAAACATTAAATCGAAAATATAAAGGATTATCCATCTTTAATGAGGGCATCACAAAAGAACTACTTGAAGCTTTCCCAATTCTTAACCAGAAGAAACCGGAGCCAGTTTTAAATCAACCTTGGCTTCAGGCGAAAGCGGAAATGCACTTATTTATCACTCGTATCACTAGGCGGGTAATTCCTTCACCTGCAAATGGTGGTGCGCCCCCATTCACGCCACGACCTCCAACAGGATCACCACCCTTTGGTTTTGGCGATGATGACTTTAAAGGGAAGTGGATTTATATTAATCCGAAAATGATCAGTGCTGTGCCAAATGAGAATGCAGTTATGTTCCCCATGGTTCTCAATCCAGAGGATCCAAGTCGAAAAAAAGAAATGTGGGTAAAGGCAGGTTTCAGTCCGGCGTTCACTGTCCCCGTGACTTCTGCAGAACGCAGAGCTGTAGAAGAGATATTGAAAAAGCACCTTGATGCAGTTCGGGTCGATGAAAAAGCAAAGAAAGCACAAGATGCTAATTCTGACCTTCAAAATCCGAATAAGGAAATATCGAGAAAAGCTGAAGACGCCAAAGGACGAATTCAGATCGATAAAGATATTGTTGCGACAATTAAAACATCTAAGTCAGAAGCTGTAGCAGCTCCAATTGACTCGATCTAATGAACAAAGATTAACATGCCTATATATTTATATTGCAGATTCAAACAAACAGAGGGAATTACAATGCGCCCGATATTGTTATCTTAATATAATATTTATTCCAAAACTCAATATGGTTAAAAGATATATCAACAATGAGTCAGTTGCTTTGAAGGAGGAAGACACTGAATCATGCGATAAAATTAATGGTGCGTTTAGTTCTAAACCGCGAAAATTACTGACCACACGAGAAAGGGAAGTTCTTGACTTGATATTGAAAGGTCTCGGAAATAAAGAAATTGCCGGCCATATGACAATTTCACCGAGCACCATCGAAACATATCTTAAAAATATATTTTTCAAGTTTGGGGTGACCAATCGTACTTCAGCAGCCATAAAATATCTGGCTATTAAATCATTTTGCATTTCCAGAAAGGTAATCCACGAGGGACTTAATTTGAGTTGAAGTGAATGAACATCCTTGGGAAAGATCAAAAGTCGGGCAGAAGAGTTAATATTTATATATCTAGATCCTAAATCCTAAATACTTATGTCTTATTGGCTGAATAAAGCTGTGAGCCCCTTGTTTTGTGAGCATTTACATAAACAATAATGCTTAAGAGCTGAAATTAGAATATCAATAAGCTGAATAAAACCCATAAAATCTATTTCATTGCACTAATAAAGGAATGGTGATACACTATCATTACCAATTCACATGGGAAATAACAAAGGACAATTTGAGTTATGAACGAACGTGAACAATGCCGTACCATACGTGTGGTGCCGTGTGCTAGTCCAACCAATATATGGATTGAGGAAATTAAAGTATGAATGAAGGTAAGCGAAAAACAGTTGCGATTCTTTCGTCAACAGGCACAGCTCAAAAGCGGACGATTCCAAAAATCCGTGAACGTGATATCTGCAAAATTGTTGGTATCCACGGTCGGAATACTGAGAAACTAGAAGTGCTAGCGAAAAAGTATGCCATCCCGTATTTTACGACAGATGCGGCGGAGCTTCTTGATTCAACTCACCCTGACTTTGTGTTCATTGGCTCACCAGCCTTTATGCATGCTCCCCAGATTCGCCTTTGCGCTGAGCGTCGGATTCCAGTCCTGTGTGAGAAACCGCTCTGCCTATCAGTGCATGATGCGCACGAGATCGAATCAACGATCCGTGGAAGTGGTATCGTGCTGCGTGTAGCTCATCACCTGAGACATCAAGCTGGCATTCTCGCTGTTCACGAGATAGTCAAGTCTGGGAAACTTGGGCAAATTCGTAGGGCCTCTATCCAATGGGCATTCTGGTTACGTGAAGAGGCTTCGAGCACAGAATGGAAACGTAATCCTTCTACGGGTGGTCAACACGCCTTTTTTGATGCCGGCATTCACGCAATCGACCTCATGCTTTACCTTCTTCCTGCGCCTAAACGACTTGCGGCTGTTGCGGTAAAAAAGCGATTTCCACATTCGTTCGACACTGTATCTGCTGTGGTAGAGTGTGGTGATGCTATTGCAGAATTAAGCACATCCCAATCAACGCGCTTTCCAGTCAATGCTCTAACTATCGATTTTGAAGGAGGCACAATTCACATTCCACACGCGTTGGGGGAAATACCTTGCGAGAGATTAGAGATCACTACATCAGCTGGAACGGAGATTAGAACATTCAAGGCAGAGAACCCCTATGGCGAAGAAATTGTTGATTTTATACGTCTTCTAAATGGGGAAGAAACTAATGCAACAACTCTGTGCGAGAGTATTCGAGGAGTTGAGATCCTTGAAGGAATTACGAAAGCATTTACAGACGGCAGCACCATCCAGCTATGAGTACATCTACATCACAGAAGCGCCATGTTACTCTGGCGTCTTGTACAGTGCGGCAATTAGCCGTAGATCTTCTATCTCGGAAGGAGGCAAGCCAGGAAGGGGGGACCGTTTTGCTTGGCGCAGGTGCATCTGTTAGTTCTGGAATTCCAGTGTGGCACAAACTCGCGCAACAGATATGTGAAGAGTGCGCAATCCAAGTAGAAGATGACAAACATGAAGAAGCAGTAATTAGCTACTTTAACAGACCTGAAGTGCCATACAGTCAGCGCTACACCTTTTTTCGGAAACATCTCGCTGGAAAAGTACCCTCGATCGGTTATCAACATTTAGCTCAGCTTGCTAAAGAAGGTCTAATTTCAACAATTTTAACAACAAACTGGGATCCACTTGCAGAGTTGGCTATTTTTCGTTTTATTTCTTTGGACTGTCTAAAGGTGTTTGTTCGCGGTGAAATGCCGGATGACAGAATTGCTGAAATCCTAGAATGGCGCAAGGACCAGATTGTGATAGTAAAATTGCACGGTGATGCACAAACTAGAACTTTCATGCTTGGCGCACAAGAAACTCGCAACTTCTCTCAGGCATTGACGGAGAAATTGATTGAACGTCTATCACGCTGTACGTTTATAGTTGGTCAATCTGCTCAGGATGTAGATGTATTGACGCTTCTACTGACGGCTAAACGTCAGCAAGGTTCGCTTTATCATATTAGATTCGGGGCGATCCCAAACGAAGTAGACGATCTTCTACAGCGCGCCAATGCTCAAGCTATTCACGGAAGCCAACCAAGTATTCTAGCGGATGGTACTCAGGTCAATATTGGGGATTTCGATGTGTTTTTTTCACAGTTGGACCTGGCGGTTCAACAAGAACTGACAAAGAAACGTCGTATTCAATTACGAAAGGCTGAATCGTCAATCCTCAACAAAGAAAAAACCGGAGTAGGTTATATCAACTACTCTCGGATCACCGACTTGGTCCAACATTTTACCCTTGAAGTCAGAAGGGTCGAGCCAGATCTGATTCTCTTTATTGACGATCCCAGCGCACCGGGAGGGATGGAATTAAAACGACGTATGATGCCAATACTTCGTCGTGACGATGTAACAATACCAACCGCCAGTATCAGAGTGGAGGGTAGTAGGGGATCGCGCACACATCAAAGGGCGGTTAATCACGAAGACGTTGTAAAGCTACCAATGAAGAAAGTCAAAAAGGTGTTGATCCTTGACGCGATAACGTTTTCAGGAAACACACTGAATCTTACACGCGATGCTGTACTAAAGTCCTACCCTAATGTTTCTGTGATCCTTGGTGTGCTAGTAATATCGCAGCAACTGTACCAACGCATGACTGACGCCGATGAGATTTTTCTTTCTCAGCAAGTGACCGATAGATATGAAATTTTCTTTCCATGGGGTGTAACACAAACAACGTTGACCTTTGACCGAAATTTTGAAGGAGCAACAGTAGAAGGTGGTCGAAGTGTTGCGATCTCCAAAAGACCTTGGGGAACAATTGAAGTCTTGGCGAGCGAGGAAACAACGTCGGTACGCTTGTTGACCATTGAGGCGGGGCGGAAGCTCAGTTTCCAGCGGCATCTCTGCCGTGACGAATTGTTTGTAGCATTGGACGATAACATTGGTCTTGATATTTGTGCAGAGGATCTTTCCCGCGATGCCAACCAATATGACGAGGCTGTAAAGTCGTTGATTCTGGAGAAAGGGGACTACGTGCTAATTCCGCGAGGTGTCTGGCACCGGACAAAAGCATCAATGGATCGCGTGAGATTGTTGGAGATTGGATTCGGACTCTATGATCAAGATAATGACATTGAACGGAGGTGGGATGACTTTGAACGAGAGCATAAAGACGGGCGAGAGTAAATCAGTAAGAGTTGCATTTTTGGGCGTTAGTACTGGCCGATCAATAATTCAGAAGCTGTTCTTGCCGTGGGCCGAATGTCTCGGTCGGCGCATGTTTTTGGCTCCAATTGATCTTCCTCTGAAATCAGCTGACGCTGAATACCGTAAATTTGTGGAAGATGTTCGGGCTGTGGATAGCGAATTCAGTGGTGCCCTTGTGACTTCACATAAGGCTTCACTTTTCGATGCAGCTGCCGACATATTCGATGTCATAACTGATGCAAGCGCAAGACTCGGGGAGATTGGCATGATCTACCAACGGGATGGAAAGCTCATTGGTGACGCAAATGATGCTATTTCTACCAGTAAGGTGTGTAGTCACTTTTTAGGAGACAGCCCAGCTTGGTATAATGGGAGCCGTAATGCACTGGTGTTGGGTGGGGGCGGTGCAGGCCTCGCACTTGCTAATACATTAGTGACAGATCGATCGATCGCATGTACAGGAGTGACTGTTACGGAGAATTATAAATTGCGTGCAGAACAAATTCGTCAACGAATGTCGAGTTGGAATTCTGAAATACCAGTTCGAGTTCTCAACGTGTGCGAATCTGCGGATTCCCTTGTGTCAGAGGCGGGGCCTGGCAGTCTTATAGTAAACGCAACTGGGCTCGGAAAGGATAAGCCCGGGAGTCCAGTTACAGTCTCGGCTGAGTTTCCGCTATATGCACACGTGTGGGAGTTTAATTACAGATTCTTGACGCAGCACGAGCCCACATTTCTTGAAACAGCGCTTAGGAACAAGCATTGCAGAAGACTAAATGTAAAAGATGGATGGGATTATTTTATCTGGGGTTGGTTGGTGGTTATGGCGACAGTGGTGGGGCTTCCAGTCACAGAACACTATTATTCTCGCTTCAGGGTGATTGCGGACAAAGAAAGGCCAATATTTAACCAATGATAATCAACAAGGAATGGTCTTATAATGACGATATAATCAGGAGAAATATTATGAGGATAGCAATTGGATCTGATCACGCAGGATTTGAGTTGAAGCAGTATCTTTCAAAGCAACTACATAGCCGAGGATGCGAGATTATGGATGTGGGAACAACCTCATCAGAAACCATTGATTATGCTCCATTTTGCATCGCAGTTGGGGAGGCAGTCGTGCAAGGAAATGCTGATTGGGGTATTGTGCTTGGGGGCAGCGGACAGGGAGAGATGATTGCCGCGAATAAAGTGATAGGTATACGTGCAGCTTTGTGCAATGATCCGTATTATGCAAAACTCGCAAGAAGGGACAATGATGCAAATGTCATTGCAATGGGCGCACGAGTGATCGCTATGGAGTTTGCATTGGAAATCCTGGAAATGTGGATGAGTGTCTCTTTTGAGGGTGGCCGCCATAAACGGCGTATTGACTTGATAACAGCCTATGAGCAACGTCTTAAAAACTAGATATGTATATTATACCAGAAGTAATCATACCATATCGCACAAAAAGGCCAAGTCCGTTCATCAGCTTGGTTTGCGGTGCAGTGAGTTGCTTGTTCCTGAAGGCTGGATTGCTGGTGTTGGAGAGTCTTCCCAGAAAGAGAAGGCTACTGAATTGGGCTTTCTGGCATTGGCCTTTGTGGCGGGCCTGAACGTAGACAAGTTCATCGCCAAGATCGAAGGCATCGCTCAGGCAGCCTAGGGGATCGAGAAGTCCCGCGCTGGCAGGGAGGAGGCAGCGAAAGAGAAAACCAAAAAGGAGCACAAATCAGAATGAATTTTACGCGGCACGGGTCGAACGACGATTTGGGTCAGCAGTGAATCAATACGAAAGCAAACAAACATGAAGAAACTACCAAGCAAGGGGTTCGTGTTCTGGCCCGTGGGCAACGGAGACAGCACGACCATCACCGTTAAGGAAAATGCTACCATCCTCCAAGTCGATATTCGACATTGCGAGGAGGCCGAGAACAACGATTCGCCAATGGCCCCCGTCATCGACGAACTCGTTCGGATGCTTCCAAAGAAGAATGCCAAGCCTTACCTGGCGCTGTTCATTCTAACGCATCCCGATAAGGATCACATACTCGGGTTCCCCGAGTTGCTCAAGCGGGTAAAGATTGGGGAGATTTGGCACACTCCTCGTGTTTTCAAAGAATACAAGGAGGACCTCTGCGATGATGCCAAGGCTTTCACGAAGGAGGTCCAACGCCGCGTCGATTTGACCATCAAAAACGAGGGTGTGGTTGAGTCCGGAGATCGGGTTCGCGTCATCGGCCATGACGACATCTTTCTGGAGGATGACTACAGAGACTTCCCAAAGCGTTGGCGCGCCACCCCGGGAACCTCGGTCACCGAAGTGGATGGGGAAGACCTCAGCGCCATATTTGAGGCCTTCATCCACGCCCCTTTCAAGGACGACATGGACGGCTCCCGTAACAACACCAGCCTCGCTTTCCAGATCAACTTGATCGCGGGCGAGAAGGTGGGGAAGGGTCTATTCTTTGGCGACCGCGAATATCCACTCATCAAGAAGATATTCGACAAAACCAAGGAAATGAAGCGAACCCTGTATCTGGAGTGGGACGTTATGCTTGCATCTCATCACTGTTCGAAGTGCGTCATGTATTGGATGGACACCGAAGAGGAAGAGGAAAAGCTGAAGCAGGACATGATGGACGACTTTGAGGCGGCAAAGCGCGAGGGTGGATACATCATTGCAAGCAGCCGGTCGAATTTTGGCGACGAAGAGGGCAAGCTCCCTCCGCATTTGAAAGCCCGAATGCGCTATGAAGAGATCATCGACGCGGGCCATTTTATTTGCGCCCACGAGCATCCCAACAAGAAAGAGCCCCAGCCAGTGGTGTTCGTCGTCGATGCTAATGGAATTGCATACCAAGCACCCGAAGGAAAAGCCCAAGCCTTGAACACGCTGGCGAACGCCGTGAACGTTGCCAGAGGAAGTTCCACCCCGCCCAAAGAACAAATAGGATTTGGCGAGTTATGACCCCCGGCCAAGAGCTGGCACTAGAACAACTGCGGGCCATTCAAGAGGCTGATCCCCTCGCCTTTGAGGTCATCCACACTAGACCCATCGAAGGGCGACAGGACATCTTGGTGACTGTCAGCATCAGTTGCCGAGGCATCCAGTGCCGGCCGAAGGGGTTGGCACTCAGGGAACGCGAGCGGTTCGTCATCTGGATGCCGCCCACCTTTCCCTTCGTGAAGCCTGACATCTCTGTCCCACATAAGCGATTCGCTGGAAGGGAACACGTGCAGTGGGAACAGCACCTTTGCCTCTACCAAGCACCTCAGACCGAGTGGGATTATTCCGATGGCATGTTTGGCTATATCAGGCGTCTTTGGGTGTGGCTTGAACACGGTGCCAGGAATGAGCCAGACCCTGAGGGGCACCCCATCCATCCGCCAGTCGCGTACACTGGGGAGTCGAAATTGGTCATCGTTCCCCGTGCGGACACACCTTTGTTGGAAGGACAGCCATGGTTTGGGTTCGCTCACTTGGACGCCATCAATGCAAGGGCATTCGCAATCACGAGTTGGCACGCGGTTTCCGCGGATGAAGTCCCGCCGCCTCCCGTTGCTCCGGTTGTTCTTCTGCCCCAAAACTTGCCTTGGGAGATGCCTCATCAAATGGGTAACCTGTGCTTAGAGTTGGAGAAGTCCGGGGTCACGAAACAAAAGTTGATTGCTCTCTTCCAGCTGGCGATGATTGGCAACCCCAAAGATCATCCATTTTTCGTCGTCGTGGGAAGTCCACAACGCGGAGTACAGTCCTCCGGTCTAGTGAAACAACACCTGATGGCATGGCAAGTAATGGATCTCATGCTCCAGGCCCTCAACCTCTCGGCTGATACCCTACGCTCCATCTTCGAATTGAGTGGGGCCACTCATCAAGCCGAGTATCACCAAAAACTCCTTGAAATCCAGGCGAAGGCTGAGAGAATTGTTGTCGAGAGCTTCAAGTTGGTTAAAGTCAATTGGTGCTCTATCCTCGAGGACAGGCTGGAAGTCACAAAACGTCGCGATGGGCGGTCTCTTATGGATGCTTTTCGAAACAAGTCTCTTTGCCTTTGGGGATGCGGCGCACTGGGGTCTCATGTGGCATACTTTCTCGTCAAAGCGGGAGTGAAGAAGCTCATTCTTCAGGACAACGCAACAGTCAAGCCGGGCCTGTTGTTGCGTCAGATGTTCGGAGATTCTGAAATCGGCGAGTGGAAAGCCACGGCGCTCAAACGTCGCCTAGACTCCCTACTAGGCAGTCACGTTGAAATTGAGGCGGTGACTGCCGATGTCCACATTGAGCTGGATGGCCCAACAGACTGGACCAGAAGCTGCGATCTGGTGATCGACTGCACAGCCACCGATACGATTCATGCTAAAATGGAGTTGGCGTGGGCGGCGGATTCCCCTAGAAAAGTCCCCGTAATTTCCATGATAGTGGGACACCGAGCCGAGCGCGGCATCGTTACCGTTATCAGCCCTGAATACAGTGGAGCGTTGAAGGATGTGTTCCGGAAGGCGAAGCTGGCTGCTTGTCAGAAACCAGCACTAGCGGCGTTTGTAGACGACTTTTACCCCAAAGGTAATGATACCCAGTTCTTTCAACCAGAGCCAGGATGCTCTGATGCGACGTTCGAAGGCTCTTGCTCGGATGTGACGGGATTGTCAGCCATGATGCTCAATGCCGCTGCCCAAGCCCTTCGGCGAGACCTAACCGACTCGGCAACCGCTGCTTTCATTTGTCAGCCACACATGGCGGCCACAGAGAGCGGTCAAAGCGCCTTTACAGAGTTCAAGTTCCCGAGCGACTTCACCTGCAAGACTAACTACGAGATCCGTTTGTCCAAGAAGGCTTGGAAGGAAATGGCAGCTGTTATCCGCGAGAGTCGGCGGAAACGAGGACCCACGCCAGAAACGGGCGGACTGCTCTTTGGGAAACGCGACGACGCCCTGCGAATCATTTGGATCGATGATGCCATTGGTCCCCCGCCAGATAGCATCTGCCGCCTGGAAAAGTTCGTGTGCGGGGTGCAAGGAACGCAGGAAGTCCATGCCAAACGCGCGCAACGGTCCCGCGGCTCCACCGAGTTCATCGGCATTTGGCATACCCACCCGAGGGACGTGCCATTCCCGAGTCAAACCGACCTTTCCGGAATGGCTCAATTGCTTACCTCTGGTGAAGAGCCGCCATTGCGAAGCCTCATGCTGATCGTAGGTTGGGTTGGAGATGAAGTTCTGCTGGGAACCTCCGTTTTTGATCGTCAGATGTTTACTAATGGACAGGGTTTGGTTGTTGTATCCGCCACCTCCATCCCCAGCCTGAAGCTATGATTGCACTCGCACTATCAGGCGGCGGATCACGTGCTATCGCCTTCCATTTAGGCTGCTTGAGAGCACTGCACGACCGGGACGTGCTCGAAAAGGTTTCAGTAGTTTCTTCGGTTTCCGGCGGCTCTGTCATCGCGGCGCTCTACGCATACAGCGATGCCAACTTCGAGGATTTCGATAGCAAAGTCGTAAAACTCCTTCGGAAAGGGCTACATCGGTCCATTTTGAGGCATCTGATCCTGTCCCCTCTGGCGCTGGGGGCTCTTGCGACCAACCTTGTAGCTCGACCAATGGCGCTGGCGGCGAGCGCCTGCCGGAAAACGCCGCCATTCCGAAGATGGATCAGCCGGACTGACGCAATGGAACGTGCATTACGGCATGAGTTATTTGGAGATACCCAGATCTGCGCGACAAAACGTTCCAAGCTGGCCATCGTCATAAATGCCTGTGAGTTGCGGACAGGAACCGCCTTTCGCTTCGGTAATCAAAAATCGGGCAGTTGGCGCACTGGGGAGATTCTTGATAACAAGGTTTCGGTAGCCCACGCAGTCGCATGTTCCGCAGCCTATCCCATGATGCTCCCAGCGTTCGATAAGCTTTACACGTTTCAAAAAGGTGGGAAAGTGGAAAGGAAGAGGGTCCTGCTTACGGATGGAGGCGTATTTGACAACCTCGGAACCTCCTGTCTGGAACCCGGGCGCAATGACGCATACAGCCTCCACGTCTTCAACACAGAATATATCATTTGCTGCAATGCAGGACACGGCCAGTTTTCTGGAGAGGGCGTCCCTTTTGGGTTTCCTTCAAGGGCGACAGCTGCATTCGAATCTATGTTCCGGAAAGTGCAAGATGCCGCTGTGCATCGGTTGCATCTCATGGAATCAAGCGGGCAACTAAAGGGTTTCGTCCTCTCTTACCTGGGGCAGCAGGACTCGGCGCTCCCTTTCACTCCACCAGATTTGGTCAAGCGCGAGGAGGTGTTCGGCTATCCAACAAACTTCGCCGCGATGACAAATGCCGACATTGAGAGGATTTCGACGAGGGGAGAACAGCTTACGCGGATGCTCCTGTCATACTATTGTCCTGAACTTGGAGAATGATCATGAAGTCGACATGCTTACTGCTTTATATCCTTTGGATTGGCTCGCGGGGGGGGCATCATCACCGAACAGCTCATGACGAAAATTCTAATCTTGGTCGAGATCGATGGTCGGCACGACGAGGCATCTTCGGTAGAAATGGAGCGTCTCGTCAGTTACCTGTGCACCAATTGGGTATACCAGCTAACAAAGTCGGGAGGGGCGTAGCGGGTCGCCATTCTATACGACTTGACCGCCGCCCGTAAAAAACCTGTGTGAGGAACTCAACCTTCCCGACGAAAAGGCGGAGGACAAAGGAATATTCGAACGTTGCTAACGGCATTACAGAAATGCTGTAAACCTAGGACGTAAGTGTCTTTGTTTCAGAAAATGATTTAGGTTCATTGTCTCCGACGCGACGAGATCTGATTCGCGACGGACTGCGGAAAAGAGGACATGATGCACTTCCCGAGCTGGTGACGGCCCTACTGAAAGAGATCGATATCCAACTCAAGGATCAGACCTCAAGTGGTTTGACATACCAAAAAACGATTGATGAGCTCAAAGAAAAGGTGGCAAAGAATAAAACCTTGATCTGGAGAATGTTAAAACCACAATCTCGCAACTTACAGAGAAGCGTGAAAAAGCACGGATGGATTATGATCGCGCCATGGAGTTATTGGTCGCGGCAAATTCCGAATTCCAGCAGCGGCAAGCAGCCATCTACGGAAGCATAGAGGTTGGTGGTGAATTCAGGTTCGTAAATATCAGTATCTCAACTAAATATGACACAAATCAGTTAAAGGATTTCGTCGAGCACAATATCAATACCCGCGATTCAACCGTAAAAACGGACGCGAGTATCGAGAATTTGTTCAGTGAGAATCCGATCGAACCATCGCCGGAAGTCATCAAAAAAATCATTGTCTTACTGATGGAGAGGAAACTAAAGATTAAAACTGCTGCTGGTGATGCTTCGGACGTTCTTGGACAACTGCTTAAAAATAGGTACATCATCGACTATCCGAATTCAGCTATGGCGCTAATCAGAATCCAGCCACCCGTGCTCACTTAAATCCCGCCACCTAGAAGGAAGGTGATTTCTTCTTTCCAAGTAGTGGAAGTCTGGCTGGGTATGAATGAGCGCAAGGCGGACATCACTGCGCTTCTGCCGGAGTCGAATATATCGCAATTCTGGCTTATCACACAGATAAAGAAGAGCTTGCAACTATCCTTTGAAATGTTTATGTGTATGAACGATCGTGGGGTAACTGCATCACTCGATCATGGCGGAATTCTTGTTAGCGGCATAGGAATTCAGTAAAGTCCTCCGATGGAGAGGTGTATTTCAAAGGCATGACGGGCGGTCAGAAAGCAATTACATTCCTTGAGCTTAAATTCAGTTTGTCGGACGAGAAGCACCCAATCCTGATCGACCAACCTGAAGATGATCTGGACGTGAGCGGTGTCGCGAACGATCTCGTAACCTTCGTTATGAAAGAAAAAGCACAGAGACAAATTATTGTTGTGAGCCACAATGCGACTTTGGTTGTATGTTCCGACAGTGAGGAGATCATCACATCCACATTGTATCGGCGTGGTGTCGGACAATATGATTATGATTATTCGACTGGACGCTATTGAAAACCTCGCATGCAGAAATAATATTGTTTCGGTATTAGAAGGAGGGGAGGCGGCATTGAAGAAAAGAATGAATAAGCTTCGTATAAAATGATTATTCAGGTCTAGTTGTATTATTTTCTTGGTTGTTCTGTTGAGTCTTACAACATTCGGAGTTTAACCATGTGGAAATCCTTCAAATACCGTTCCACCGTAGCTTTGAAAGAAATGATATACTCTTTCTATTACATCCATATTCTTAGCCATACAGGTTCGATCATCGTCCACGACACCCAGCAGTCTTAGACTCTTTGACGTGGTTGCCTTTTTTCGCCTTTGTCGTAGGCCAGTATTATCACGTTCGAGAGGTATAGTATCGTGACCATCACCAGAAATGGACTTTTCTATGATAAAAAATGGTTTTTTGGCTTCAATACAGAGCTTTTTGTCTTTCAACGTTAGGTTCGAGCTGATGGTGGAAAGAATCTCTTTTTTTGTCTTTAGATCTCCTGTGGCAAATCGCTTCTGAGCTGTGAAGGCGAATTCAAATGTTTTTTCGGATAGTGTGAGCCATTGCTCAACCCGATGCCCAGTATCATTGAGCAACTCCTCCAGTGCAGACTTTTCCTTAAGTAGTTCGAGTCGTTGTTGCCCGTATTCTTCTTCAGATAACAAACTTCCATCGGAATTGGCTGGTGCTGTTTTTAACTTCACCAAATTATCAATTCTCCGAACGCACTCCTGGTATGCTTTCTGTTGCGCCTGAATGATGTCATTCCGCAGTTTAATTTCCTTTTCATGTAATTCGTGAAGATATTTAATTGACCAATCCTTGAATCGCTCTGAAATCTGGAGGCGAGCAAGATACTGACGGATCTGATTTTCAAGCTCAAGTGCAGTAATGCTTTTTTGCTGGCACGGTGACTTTTTGTTTTTTGAGCAATGGTAATATGTGTAGTGGAGGAATTTCGGATTCACCATTTTCTCAATCGGAGTCTGACAACTCGGGCAGGAAGTTTTTCGACGATACGCAAACTTGAATTTGCATTTGCTGCATATCAATTGGTGTTTTTCCTCTGCAGTTACCATCTGACCGCAATCTCCACAGCGTATAAGACCACCGGTGAATGAAAATTCCGGATGCGATTGAGGCCGTGGATTTCCGTGCCGACCAAGAAGTGTCTGGACACGGTCAAATTCCGCTTCGGTAATTATGGGTTCGTGTTTTCCAAGGTAATGGTGGCCGCTTCCTTTCGGGTATTCAAACCAACCGTAATAGAACGGCTTTGTAAATATCTGATAAATTGCGCTACGGCAGAGGGGCTTACCACCCATTTTACGTGTTGGCCTGGTTCGGAAGCCCCATTTTTTGTTTGCTAACTCGAGGATTTTTGGTGGGGTATAGAGTCCAGTCAACATCAAGTCCCACATGCGCCGGATTAGTGGAAAACGATCCGGATCTTTTATAAGCGTGTTTTCTCCTGTTAGTTTATCTGTGTTGTTCAAATAACCCACTGGAGCAACGCCTGGATACCAACCGTTTTCGATCTTAGTCTTGAGTCCACGCTTTACGACTTTAGACAAGTCATCAACATACTTTTGTGCCATGCCGAATTCGATATACATGAGAATGATATTGTCATCTTCTTGTGCAAAGCTTTGGGCTTGAGTCATGACTTTGATGCTATGCTGTTTGATCGCCCAAATAATGGAACCGCCATCCACTGCGTTTCGTGCCAGTCGATCAAGCTTCCAGCAAATGATGCCTGATGCTTCACCTCGATATAGCCGCTGCATCATTTCATTGAACACTGGACGACCTGGAGCTTTGGCGGATTTTGACTCACTCAGTATCTCCAAGACTGGCAAATTGAGTTTTGTGGCAAGGTCCTTTAGTTCGCGGATTTGCGATTCAATGGAAAGGACCTGCCGATCTTCAGCTTCGGATGATTTGCGGCAATAAATGAAATATTTTGGCATTGTAATGGGTGATTTAAAATTGTGTACGAACGATTTTGTAAGCGAAACCTCATTCTAACGCACCAAGAAAGTACGTCAACAGGGCGGACACGACTACACGGCTAAAAGGTTACTTTATCTTTTCTTTTTGCCTGGGTCTGGCTGAGAAAGAATTCCAAAGAAACGCAATAATCGAACAGCGATTTCCTGGACTTCATCATCTGAGAGGACTTTATGAAATTCCTGTTCGTAAATGGTTCTGAAATCATCTATCGCTTGTTGGCTAAGTTGTTGTAGTGTTTTCATATCGGCCACTTTACTAGGGCTCCGGTAACCGAGATAGAATGCAGAATTTGATGTTCCTGGCAAATGCTTGACAGGCATAATGTTATAATGTTAGATGCCGGTAAATATACTACTCCAAGGCGAATATACTCCTTGTTATGTCTAAAAGTTTGCCAATCTGGCAAAGGTCAACTTCTTTGATAACTTAAATAATTCGATATTGTGTAGTTTTGAGATTGCGTAGAGTTTTTGTGATTCAATCACGTGAATTTACCTCAACTTAAAAATTATTTACTCTCAAATCGAAAGCGCTTGGCTCTTTCCCAGGTGGATGTTGCATACTTACTCGGTGCGAAAACTGGAGGAAGGATTAGTCGGCATGAACGGTTTCAACGCGAGCCAACACTACAGACCGCCTTGGCATATGAAGTGATTTATAAAAGGGCGGCAAGTGAACTCTTTTCCGGTCTCTATCGAAGGATTGAACAGGAGATCGAAGCACGGGCGAAAAAACTTTTTCTCAAAATACGTTGTCAAAAGTCAAATCTTAGGGCTGTTCATAGGCACAAAGCAATTGCAGACATCGCTGGTATCGAAATTACAAAAGTCCTTAGTCATAAATGAATAACAACAAACAAAAATACCCTCGAATCTTGGCAATTGCACCATCAACAAGAGGATTTGGCTTTGCTGTGTTTGAAGAGCAAGACACGCTTGTCGATTGGGGTGTAAAACGAATGACAGGAGACAAGAACACCAGATCGGTTGCTAAAGTGAAGGAAATGATTATTCACTACCAACCTGGAATGATTGTCATGGAAGACACCTCATCCAAAACCTCCCGGCGTGTAGTCCGAATACGGAAACTAAGCCAAACATTAATTGCCCTGGCTGCAAGCCAAAAGATCAGTGTAAAATTGTTCGCGCGCGAAATAATCCAGAAAGTAATTTGTCCCAATAGTAAAGGGACAAGATGTGAAGTGGCTAATGCTATTACCGAACGGTTTCCAGAAGAACTCGGATTCTTATTGCCTCCTAAGCGCAGCACATGCCAGAGCAATGACTATCGAATGGACATTTTTGAAGCGGTGGCTTTGGTTTTGATGCCTCGCAAATGTCGATAGGCAGTTTTCTGTGCAAAGAGGTCTCAGGGATGAACCGTCATCGCTTGCGGAAGTGGTCAGTGGAACAAAGAAAATCTCACAGCCTTGTATTTGACAACAGGATGGAAGCATCCAAGAAGCCCCGAAAGCGGTTTTTTAACACGGAAAGTTCTTTTGTTGCTTCCAGGAAACTGGCGTTTTGTCAGAATACCCGGCGTTTGATATGCCAGTACATGGTATGTACAACTGCCGAACAACGACGCAATAACATGGCAAAGTGGCAGCTGCAAAACAATCCACCTAACCTCACCCAAGCTTATTTTTCTACCTTTGCGGGAGTGGCAGCAAATCCTATTGGTAGGATACAGTGTCGGCCAGCCGATTATCCGGAATGCGACAAGAGGAATGCCTTTTGAATTCCATGAACATCGCGCACAATAGAAATATCAGCGCCAAACCGTACACGAAATATTCATTGAGGAAAAAGACGATCAACTCATAATCTTCAGACCTCAGTAAAACCCGACTTTAGATCAGGGAACAATCGCAACTTGAATGCCCAGTTTCTGGCCCAGATGGAACTGTAACGGACGACCCGTTCCATCGGGCATCTGCGGACGCGTGGCGTTAATTTCGGCCAACAGACCCCGCACGAT
>Ga0172367_10003244_pt1 | contig 21378 bp, 22 predicted proteins | sample Lak10m_FD_114542 | JGI IMG/M metagenome (GOLD analysis project Ga0172367, IMG submission 114542) | Freshwater microbial communities from Kabuno Bay, South-Kivu, Congo - kab_022012_10m | ecosystem: Environmental > Aquatic > Freshwater > Lake | place: Democratic Republic of the Congo: South-Kivu... | reverse complement strand
GGCTCGATCCTTCTCGCCTCGCTCCTGCGCGGAGCGCGTTCGCGTGGTTGCACCGGCGTGACGCTCGAGGTGAGGGCGAGCAACAACGGGGCGCAGGCGCTGTACGCACGGGCCGGTTTCACCGAGGCCGGAATCCGCCGGAACTACTACGAGAACACCGAGGACGCGATCGTGATGTGGTTGCACGACCTCCAGTCCGACGAGGTCGACGCCCGCATCGCCGCGCTCGCACCGGAGGCACTGCGATGACCCCTGTCGTCGACGAGAACACCCTGGTGCTCGGGATCGAGACCAGCTGCGACGAGACGGCGGCTGCCTTGGTGATGGGCGGCTACGACGTCGTGTCGAGCGCCGTCAGTACCCAGGTCGACCTGCACGCCGAGTTCGGCGGGGTCGTGCCCGAAATCGCCGGTCGCGCGCACCTCGACATGCTCAACCCGATGATCGCCCGGGCGATCGTCGAGGCCGGTGTCCAGGAGTCGCGCATCGACGCCGTGGCGTGCACCGTCGGCCCCGGCCTCGTGGGCGCGCTGCTGGTGGGCGTCTCGGCCGCGAAGGCTCTGGCGCTCACGTGGGGCGTCCCGTTCATCGGCGTCAACCACATGGAGGCGCACCTGTACGCCGCGTTCCTCGAGGACCCGACTCTCGAGTTCCCGCTGGTGGTGATGCTCGTCTCGGGCGGGCACACGATGCTCGTCGAGATGCAGGGACACGGTCGCTACCGACTCCTCGGTCAGACCATCGACGATGCGGCCGGCGAGGCGTTCGACAAGGTGGCGCGGTTCCTCGGTCTCGGCTACCCGGGTGGGCCGGCCATCGACCGCGAGGCGTTGGCCGGCGATCCGACCGCCATCCGGTTCCCGCGGGCGATGCTCCACGAAGGGCTCGACTTCAGCTTCAGCGGACTCAAGACCTCGGTGATGAACCACGTGCGCAAGAACCCCGACGTCTCGACCGCCGATGTTGCTGCCTCGTTCCAGACGGCGGTCGTCGACGTGCTCGTCACCAAAGCCCGGCGCGCCGCCGAACAGGTGGGTGCTCGCGGGTTGGTGTTGGGTGGGGGTGTCGCCGCGAACTCGCTGCTGCGCGAGCGCTTCCTCGGAGCGTGTGCCGAGAGCGGGATCCGTGGCTTCCTCCCGAGCCGTGCGATGTGCACCGACAATGCCGCGATGATCGCGGCGGCCGGGTGGCATCGGCTCCGCAGCGACGGACCGAGCGGCCTCGATGCCGGAGCATCGCCCAACCTGCGTTTGGCCTTCCTCCCGTGAGCGGCCGCACCCTGCACCCGGGCGGCCGGGCTCTGCACCGCCTCGACGCGTTCGTGGTCACGGCACCCGGGCTCGAGGAGTTGGCCCTCGCTGAACTCGTGCGCCTTGGCGTGCGACCGGCCAGCACGACGCACGGAGGGGTGAACTGTGTGCTCACGTGGCCGCAACTCTGGTCGGTCCACCTCCGGTCGCGGATCGCGACCCGTGTGCTGGTGAGGCTGGCGCGCTTCAAGGCCGACGGCTTCGACTCGCTTCGCATCGGTCTCGACCGCGTCGACTGGGATGCGTGGCTCCCCGAGGCCGGTGGACCGTCGGGCAGGATCCGAGTGACCGCTGCAGCCGATGGGCGATCGGGGCTGTTCCACACGGGCGCGATCGCCGAGCGGGTGGCGGCTGCCATCGGTCGTGAGGTGGCCGTGGTGCCCGAACGCGACGAGAACGCGGCGGCCGGTGCTGATGCTCGTGACGGTGCACGTGACGGTGCTGCGGAGACTGGTGCTGCGGAGGTGGGCGCGTTCGACGAGAGCGACGCTGCGGCCCACGTGCTCGTCCGTGTCGTCCGCGATGTCGTGACGGTCAGCCTCGACGCCACGGGCGCAGCGCTGCACCGCCGTGGGTGGCGCGGTCCTGCGGGCCGTGCCCCGATGCGCGAGACACTCGCTGCCGCGCTCGTGGTCGCGAGCGGCTGGGATCCGCGGACTCCGCTGGTCGACCCGTTCTGCGGTTCGGGCACCGTGGCGATCGAGGCGGCGATGATCGCCCGTCGCATGGCTCCAGGCCGTCAGCGCGACTTCGCCTTCCGCTCGTGGCCGTCCTTCGACAGCAAGGGCTTTGCCCGACTCGTGCGTGGCTGCGATGCCGACGTGATCGAGCGCTGTCCGCCGATCATCGCGACCGATCGCGACGCAGGTGTGATCGAGGCGTGTGCGGAGAACGCGCTGCGTGCCGGTGTGGCTGGTGACATCGTTTTCGATCGCCGTTCGGTCTCGGCGCTCGAACTACCGGCGCGTCGTGGTTCGATCGTCACCAACCCGCCGTACGGCCACCGAATCGGCGGCGACGTGCGCGACCTCTACGACTCGTGGGGCCGCGTGCTCGCGATGCCGGCCGCGGGTGGTTGGCGGCTCGCCCTGATCGCGATGCGCGAGACCCCGGTCAGCCGTCTGCGGGTGCCTCTCGAGCAGGTCGTCCGCACGACCAACGGCGGTCTCGACGTCGCCATCAGCACCGGCGTCGTGCCGGTACGGTGACCTCGTGCAGATCGGGTCACTGACGCCGTCGGCCCCCGTGGTGCTGGCTCCGATGGCGGGCGTCACGAACGCGCCGTTCCGGACGATGTGTCGCGAGTTCGCGCCCGGGCTCGTGTACGTCAACGAGATGGTGATGGCGACCGCTGTGGTGCACGGCAACGCCAAGACCGAGCGGATGATGACGTTCGCCCCCGACGAGACGCCGCGCAGCCTCCAGCTCTACGGCAGCGACCCGGTGATGGTGGGCGAGGCCGTCCGGAAGTTGTGCGGCGAGGGGCGGATCGACCATCTCGACATGAACTTCGGTTGCCCTGCGGCGAAGGTCACGCGGCGCGGGGGAGGGGCGGCCGTCCCGGCCAAGCCGAAGCTGCTGCGAGCGATCGTGAGGGCGGCGGTGCAGGCCGCATCCCCGTACTCGGTACCGGTGACGATCAAGTTCCGCATGGGGCTCTTCCCGTCGATGCTCACTCACGTGCAGACCGGAGAGATCGCGGCCGACGAAGGGGTCGCGGCCGTCGCCCTGCACGCCCGGACCGCCGAGCAGCACTACGCGGGCACGGCGCACTGGGAGGCGATCGCCGAACTCAAGGCGGCGGTGAGCGGTCTGCCGGTGCTGGGGAACGGTGACATCTGGGAGGCGGCTGACGCCGTGCGGATGATGAGCGAGACCGGATGCGACGGCGTGGTCGTGGGGCGTGGGTGTCTCGGGCGGCCGTGGTTGTTCCGCGACCTCGTCGAGGCGTTGGCCGGCCGACCCGTGCCCGCGTCTCCGACGCTCGGCGAGGCGTGCGCGGTGATGTCGCGTCATGCCCGCCTGCTCGTCGACCACCTCGGACCCGACCTCGCACTGCGCGACTTCCGCAAGCACACGGCCTGGTACATGACCGGGTATCCGGTGGGTGGGGAGATGCGCCGCCGACTGGCGATGGTGTCGACCCTCGCGGAACTCGACGACCTGATCGGCCTGCTCGATCCGGCGACGGTCATCGTCGACGGAGGCGAGAGGATCCGCCGCGGGCACACCAATGGCCCGATCCGTGTCGCTCTCCCCGACGGCTACCTCGACCACCTCGACGACGACGCAGTACCCGACGACGACGCGGTGATGGCGGTGTCGGGTGGCTGAGCCGACCCCACCGACGGCGGACCCCACCCCCGCCTCCGGCGCCGAGCCTGTCGTGCTCGCCTCCGGCTCCGAGTCTGTCGTGCTCGCCTCCGGCTCCGAGTCTGTCGTGCTCGCCTCCGGCTCCGAGTCTGTCGTGCTCGCCTCCGGCTCCGAGTCTGTCGTGCTCGCCTCCGGCTCGCCGCGCCGAGCGGAGTTACTGGGGCAGTTGGGCGTCGACTTCGTCATCCGCGTCCCCGACATCGACGAGACCCCTCGTCCCGGTGAGACCCCCGTCGACTACGTCGGCCGTCTCGCCCGCGAGAAGGGTCTCGCCATCGACGTCGCTGCCGACGCCCTCGTCATCGCTGCCGACACCACCGTCGACCTCGACGGGGAGGTCCTCGGCAAACCTGCCGATGCCGACGAGGCCCGCGCCATGCTCCGTCGTCTCTCGGCCCGCACCCACCGTGTCCACACGGGCGTCAGCCTCCGCCTCGGCGACCGGGTCGAGACCGAGGTCGTGACCTCGCTGGTCACCTTCGTCCCGCTCACCGAAGACACCATCGACTGGTACGTCGCCACCGGCGAGCCGCTCGACAAGGCGGGTGCCTACGCCATCCAGGGTGCCGGCGGCACCTTCGTGCTCCGGGTACGCGGCAGCGTCAGCAACGTGATCGGCCTCCCACTGCACACGGTGGCCCGTCTCGCGGCCACCCTGGCCCGCCCCCTCCACCCCTGAACCCCACCGATCTCGGCGCGTTCCGTTCCGGTTTTCGGGACTCATCGTCCCGAGATCTTGCACGGGCGAGGATCTCGGGACGATACGTCCCACTTTCCGGAACGATTCGCGCCGAGATCGGAGGGGTGGGGGTTAGCAGTCTCCGGGTCCGGTTGCCAATGGGCTCGGACCGGCCGTAGTCTGGCACTCGCCCCGGCCGACTGCTAACGGCCGGGTTCCGTTCCCCAGAGTGCTCTAGCCAACGGAGGCCTGCACCCCATGAACCTCAAGCCCCTCGATGACCGCATCGTCGTCAAGCCCAACGAGGCCGAGCAGACCACTGCCTCGGGTCTCGTGATCCCCGACACCGCCAAGGAGAAGCCGCAGCAGGGCGAAGTGCTCGCTGTCGGCCCCGGCCGTTGGAGCGACGACAAGGGCGCCCACACCCCGCTCGACGTCAAGGTCGGCGACACGGTCCTCTACAGCAAGTACGGCGGAACCGAAGTCGCCGTCGACGGCAAGGACCTCCTCATCCTCACGAGCCGCGACGTGCTCGCGATCGTGCAGAAGTGAGCCGCTGACCTCATGGCCAAGCAGCTCAAGTTCCACGACGAGGCCCGCCGGGCCCTCGAGGCCGGCGTCAACAAGCTGGCCGACACCGTCAAGGTGACGCTCGGACCGAAGGGTCGCAACGTCGTCCTCGACAAGAAGTTCGGCGCCCCCACCATCACCAACGACGGCGTGTCCATCGCCAAGGACGTCGAGATCGACGACCCCTTCGAGAACATGGGCGCCCAGCTGGTGAAGGAAGTCGCCACCAAGACCAACGACGTCGCGGGTGACGGCACCACCACCGCCACCGTGCTCGCCCAGGCGATGGTCAACCACGGCATGCGCAACGTCGCTGCCGGCGCCAACCCGATGGGCCTCAAGCGCGGCATCGAGAAGGCCGTCGCGGCGGCCGTCGAGAGCATCAAGTCGCAGGCGAAGGAAGTCGACGACAAGGGCGACATCGCCGCTGTTGCGACCATCTCGGCGGCCGATGCCTCGGTCGGCGAGGTCATCGCCAGCGCCATCGACAAGGTCGGCAAGGACGGCGTCGTCACGGTCGAGGAGAGCAACACCTTCGGCACCGAACTCGAGTTCACCGAGGGCATGCAGTTCGACAAGGGCTACCTGTCGCCGTACTTCGTGACCGACGCCGACCGCCAGGAAGCCGTCCTCGACGACCCGTACATCCTGTTCAACAGCGGCAAGATCGGCACCGTCCAGGCGATGCTGCCCGTGCTCGAGCTCGTGATGAAGTCGGGTCGCCCGCTCCTCATCATCGCCGAGGACATCGAGGGCGAGGCTCTCGCCACCCTCGTCGTGAACAAGATCCGCGGCACCTTCAACTCGGCCGCCGTCAAGGCCCCGGGCTTCGGCGACCGTCGCAAGGCGATGCTCCAGGACATGGCCGTCCTCACGGGTGGTCAGGTCATCAGCGAGGAAGTCGGTCTCAAGCTCGAGGCCGTCACCGTCGACCTGCTCGGCCGTGCCAAGCGCGTGATCATCACCAAGGACAACACGACGATCGTCGACGGCGCCGGTGATTCCGACGACGTGACCGGCCGCGTGAACCAGATCAAGGCCGAGATCGACAACACCGACAGCGACTGGGATCGGGAGAAGCTCCAGGAGCGCCTCGCCAAGCTCGCCGGTGGCGTTGCCGTCATCAAGGTCGGCGCGGCCACCGAGGTCGAGCTCAAGGAGAAGAAGCACCGCATCGAGGACGCCGTCTCGGCGACTCGCGCGGCGATCGAGGAAGGCGTGGTCGCCGGCGGCGGCACCGCTCTCGTCCGTGCCCGTGGCGCGGTCCTCGAGGTCGTCAACTCCCTGACCGGCGACGAGGCCACCGGCGCTCGCACCGTCTACGAGTCGCTGCTGGCCCCGGCCAAGCTGATCGCCGACAACGCGGGCCTCGAGGGCGCCGTCACGACCCAGCAGGTCGAGTCGGCCTCGGGCAGCACGGGCCTCAATGCGGCGACCGGCGAGATGGTCGACCTCGTGAAGGCCGGCATCATCGACCCCGCCAAGGTGACCCGCGCCGCGCTGCAGAACGCAGCGTCGATCGCGGCCCTCGTCCTCACCACCGAGTGCCTCGTCGCCGAGAAGCCCGAAAAGGGCGCGGCAGGCGGAGCCCCCGGTGGCATGGGTGGCGGCATGCCCGGCATGGGGATGATGTGACCCTTCCGCCACGTGCGGGAATGAACTGAGGGAGGTCCGGGTTCGACCGGACATCCCCCCGGAACCCCGGAGGCCTCACGGCTTCCGGGGTTCGTCTTTTCTCCGGCTCGACTCCGCCGCTGCGACGTGATCCCCGTGCCGATCGGTGGTCGCCCGTTACCGTGTCGGCGTGGCCGGCCTCAAGCGACCCTTCTGGATGCATCAGCTCGTCGAGTACATCCTCGGTGGCGCGCTCGTCGCGAGCGGCCTGCAGAGCCCGACCCCGCTGGTGCCGGCCGTCGTCGGCGGCGTGGTGGTGCTCCATGCCGCGATCACCAAGGGCGCCCTGGCCGCCTTCCAGATTCTCCACCGACGCGTACACCGCGTGATCGATCCGGTCGTGATCGCGCTCGAGTTCGTCGCCGCCGTGCAGCCGTGGTTCGAGGTCGACGACGGAACGCGGGCGATCCTCATCGGGATCGGTGTCGTCCACGTCGTCGTGTTCCTCGGCAGTTCGTTCGAGCAGAAGGTCAAGGCGCCGAAGGGCCAGCGCACGGCAGGCTTCCCCGCCGGGCGTTCGGGCGACACCTCGACCGACATCGGTCGATCGGCCGGTCGCTTGGCGGCGTCGGGCGTGAAGGCCGTCCGCCGGATGCGTCGCGACGCCTGACCCGCGACACCTGAGCCGCGACACCCGACCCGCGACCCCTGAGCCGTGACGGGTCGCCACCGGTGCCGATCGGCACAGGGGCACGACGAGAGCGCCGACGACCTGGTCGATAGGGTGAGGACATGGCGTTCGAAGCACCCGCACCCGACCTGCAGAAGCTCATCACCGCGTGGCAGGAGTGGGAGCGCGGCGAGCAGCAGCCCGGCAAGACCCTCGCCAGCCTGAAGACCGCCGGCCTCCCGCAGGTCTTGCAGCAGCTGGTCGAGTCGGGCTGGACCCCGCAGAAGTGACCCGTCGCCGGGGTGGCGATCAGGTCATCCCGCGACCGGCCGACTGGGCAGCCGGACGGCCCGCTCCGTGGTCGACGCCGGCGCGCCAGGTGTCGGCACTGTCGGTCGCCGAGGCCGTCCGTCTCCACTCGGCGTCGCTGACCGACGAGGTCTTCACGGCGTCGTTCCCCGATGCCCGCCCCTCGGCCGTGCTCGTGCTGCTCGCCGACGGCCCGCTCGGTGCCGAGGTGCTCCTCACGCGTCGCACGATGCACCTCAGCAGCCACCGTGGCGAGATCTCGTGCCCGGGTGGTCGGGTCGATGCAGGGGAGACGTACGAAGACGCGGCCCTGCGCGAGGCGTGGGAAGAGGTCGGGATCGACGCGGCCACGGTGGAGGTCGTCGGCCGCCTCGATCCGCTGGCCACCTTCGTCAGCCGCAGTTGGATCGTGCCCGTCGTGGCGCTCGCCGATGACCGTCATCCGCTCGTGCCGCATGCCGCCGAGGTCGACCGCGCCTTCTGGCATCCGTTGCACGACCTGACCCGCCCCGGCACGTTCCGTGAAGAACTCTGGCGGCTCGACCGGGGCGAGTGGCCGGTCTACTTCTTCGAGCTCGACGACGAGACGGTGTGGGGCGCCACGGCGCGCATCCTCCACCAGGTGTTGGCGCTGGCCACCTCGGGCGACGCCTCGCCGGGCTGACGAGCGCCCGACACGATCAGTGCAGGCCGCCCGCCGCGCGAACCGCGGCGAAGAAGACCCACGCCCAGGTCCGGCAGGTCCACCGCAGCCACCACGACCGCCCGGCGCAGTGGGCGAGCATGTCGGCGAGGAACCGACGGTCGACCCGCTCGCGGTTGACCGGGTTCCAGTAGCGGCTGCCCCAGCCCCACCGTCGTTCGAGGAGGTGGAGGTTGCGGTAGCCGAAGTCGTGTCGGCGGCAGCTGGCGGTGAAGTCGAACGACCGACCGGTGTTGCCGATCAGCGGTGCGGAACACAGGTCGGTGCTCCAGTCGAGCCGGCGCAGGTGCCGGGTGTCGGTGGCGTCGGCCGCGATGTGGGAGAACTCCGCGTTCGTCGTGTCGAAGGCAAGTGCCGCGACGGCAGCCCAGTCAGACGCGGGAGACGGTGGCGGCGGGAGGGTCGGGGGAGGCGGCAGGGCCGAGGCTGTCGACGGTGCGACCCCGAGCGCCACACCCGCGAGGGCGATGACCACAGCGACGAGGACGGGAGTGGTTCGGGTGGTGCGCATGAGGGCCTCCGTGCGTGAGCAGTTCGCAGGGGGAGGCCGCGGGCGGAGTCAACAGCCGCTCGGGTCGGGCAGCAACCCGCCGCACCCGTTCACCCGACTAGAGGTCGAGGAGGTGACCCATCCGGTCGCGCTTGGTGCGCAGGTAGTGCTCGTTCTCGGGCGTCACGTGCACCGGAGTGGGAACGCGGCCGGCCAGGGTGATGCCGTGCTCGTCGAGCCCGTTGTACTTGGCCGGGTTGTTGGTGACCAGCAGCACGGGCCCGACACCGAGGTCGATCAGGATGCCGGCCGCCTCCGAGTAGTCGCGCAGGTCGGCGCCCAGTCCGAGTTCGAGGTTCGCGTCGACGGTGTCGCGGCCGGCGTCTTGGAGGGCGTAGGCGCGGATCTTGTGGGCGAGCCCGATCCCGCGGCCCTCGTGCCCGCGCATGTAGACGAGCACACCGCGTCCCTCGTCGGCGATCAACTGCATCGCAGCGTCGAGCTGCGGACCACAGTCGCACCGCCGCGACCCCAGCACGTCGCCGGTCATGCACTCGCTGTGCAGGCGCACCAGCACGGCCTCACCGTCGTCGATCGGCCCCTGGTGGAGGGCGAGGTGCTCGTCGCCGCCAGGCGTGCGGTAGGCGGTGCAGGTGAAGGTCCCCCAGCGGGTGGGTACGTCGGCACGACCCATCCGCACCAGGCCGTGGGCCGTGGGAGTCGGACGGGCGTCGTCGATCGAGGTCGTGGGGTCGTGTTCCATGTGATGAACGCCGGGAGGCTGTGGTCGACGGTAGGCGCGTCGATCGGGGACTGCCCACCCGACCGCGGCACTGGTGGTGTGTCGTTCGCTACGGTGCGGTGCGTGAGCCCGACCACCGACCCGGCACGCTTCGAGGTCCACCACGCCGACGTCAGGGGCTTCCGGCAGGCCTACGTGCGCGAGGGGATCGGTGGTGTGCCACTGCTCTGTGTGCACGGCTGGCCCGAGTCGAAGCGGATCTTCTGGAAGGTCATCGAGCCGCTCGCCGCAGCGGGGTTCGAGGTGATCGTCCCCGACCTGCGCGGTTTCGGCGACAGCGACCTCGGGCCCGACGGGTTCCACGATGTGCGGTCGCACGCCCTCGACCTCCACGCCCTCGTCCACGACCACCTCGGTCACGAGCGGGTGGTCCTCCTCGGAGGCGATCTCGGTGGCCCGGTGATCCAGGACCTCGCCCTGCGCCACCCGGCGTGGGTCGAGCGGATGGTCCTGTTCAACTCGCCGCTGCCCTACCTGCGCGAGGCGATGGCCTCGATCGAGGGCACCCGCGCCCCACGAGAGGCCGCCGACTACTTCGTCCGTCAGGGCCTCGACCCCGACGGGCTGGCGGCCGAGCTCGCCAGCCCGGCACACCGAGCGGCGTACATCTCGACGTTCTACACGTCGCGCTTCTGGGCCCACCCCGGTTCGTTCACCAACGATGAGGTCGCCTTCCACGTCGAGCCCTTCACCGACGCCGTTCGACTCCGCGCCTCGTTCGGCGCCTACGAGAGCGCCTTCTCCGAGGCGGCCCGCTCGGGCGAGTCGTTGATCGGGCCGAACACCGAGACCGAGACGCTGGTCCTCCACGGACCCAGCGACCACGTGATCTACCCGGCCTTCGACCTGATGGCGGCAGCGGTGTTCGCCCGCCACGTCGGCCCGTTCCGTCTGCGCGACTGCGGCCACTTCGTGCCGTGGGAGGCGCCCGGCCCGCTCGTCGGGGCGACGCGGGTGTTCTGCCGCGATCTGCTGGCGAGCCGTCAGGCCTGAGTGTCGGGAGCGGCGTTCACGACCTTGTCGCGAGCACGGATGCCGATCGAGACCCGCCACGCGATGAACCCGACTCCGAGGAGGAGGGCGAACATCGTGAGATAGGCACCGCGCGTGCCACGGTCGGGGCTGCCGCAGTTCGGCTGGGGGAGGGTGCCGACGCAGTCGCTGAGGTTCTGGCCCTCGGGGATGAAGCCGTTGTCCTCGACCCCGACGTCGCCACCCGCACGGGCGCCGTCGACGGTGACCTCGACTGCGGTGCTCGAAGCCTGGAACGGATTGTCGCCGCTGCAACCGGCAAGCGGGAGGACGGCGAGCGGCAGGGCGAGGAGGGCGGCGGCGAGACGCGTCACGTCGCCGACCATAGGTCGCCGTGCCCGGAAAAGCACCGCGCTCGGGAAGTGGGAGGAACGCGCCGCATCACCTACGATCAGCGGCGATGTCGTCTCGCTCGCACTCGGTCCTCGTGGTGGATTTCGGCGCTCAGTACGCCCAGTTGATCGCTCGGCGGGTGCGCGAACTCCACGTCTACTCAGAGATCGTCCCCCACCGCATCACCGCCGACGAGGTGCGCGCCAAGGCGCCGTCGGCCATCATCCTCAGCGGTGGTCCCAAGAGCGTGCACGTCGACGGGGCGCCCTCGCTCGACCCGGCGATCTACGACCTCGGGATCCCGATCCTCGGGATCTGCTACGGGGTCCAACTCATCGCCCAGCAGCTCGGTGGCACCGTCGGCCGTGGCACCCGCGGCGAGTACGGGCGTGCTCGGCTGACCCGTCAGGGCGTGTCCGGTCTGCTCGACGGCACTCCCGACGAGCAGGACGTCTGGATGAGCCACTTCGACGCCGTCACCGAGGCGCCGGCCGGCTTCACCTGCACCGCCTCGACCCCCGACGCCCCGATGGCCGCGATCGAGAACCCCGACCGCCGCATCTGGGGTGTGCAATGGCACCCCGAGGTGGTCCACAGCCCGCACGGCATGGCCGTGCTGCAGCGGTTCCTCCACGACCTCGCCGGTTGCGAGCCGAGCTGGACGATGGACTCGATCATCGACGAGCAGGTGGCACGGGTGCGTGCCCAGGTCGGCACGGGCAAGGTGATCTGCGCGCTGAGCGGCGGTGTCGACTCCGCCGTCGCCGCGGCGCTCGTGCACCGTGCGATCGGCCACCAGCTCGTGTGCATCTACGTCGACACGGGCCTGATGCGTCTGAACGAGAGCGACCAAGTGGTCGAGACGTTCAAGCGCAACATGGGGATCGAACTGATCCACGTCAGCGCGGGTCCGCGGTACTTCGAGAAGCTGGCCGGGGTCACCGAGCCAGAGACGAAGCGCAAGATCATCGGTGAGTTGTTCGTCCGCATCTTCGAGGAGCACACCGGCGGCCTGTCCGATGCCGAGTGGCTCGTCCAGGGCACGCTGTACCCCGACGTGATCGAGAGCGGCGGCAGCGACGGCACCGCTGCGGTGATCAAGAGTCACCACAACGTCGGTGGCCTCCCGGAGGACATGACCCTCAAGTTGGTCGAGCCGTTGCGCGAGCTGTTCAAGGACGAGGTCCGTCGGCTCGGCAGCGAGTTGGGGTTGCCCGACGAGATCGTGCTGCGTCAGCCCTTCCCCGGGCCGGGTCTCGGTGTCCGCATCCTCGGCGAGGTGACCCCCGAGCGTGTCACCACGCTGCAGGCCGCCGACGCCATCGTCCGCGAGGAGATCCACGCTGCCGGCCTCGAGCGGGCGTTGTGGCAGGCGTTCGCCGTGCTCGCGGCCGACGTGCGGTCGGTCGGCGTGATGGGCGACGAGCGCACCTATGCCCACCCGATCATCATCCGTGCGGTCACCAGCGACGACGCGATGACCGCCGACTGGGCCCGCCTGCCCTACGACCTGCTCGAGACGATGTCGAACCGGATCATCAACGAGGTTCCCGGGGTCAACCGTGTGGTCTACGACGTGACGTCGAAGCCGCCCGGAACCATCGAGTGGGAGTGACGCCCGGCCGGATCGTTCCGGCGTCCGGGCCTACTCACCGCAGTCTGTCGTGCCCCACGACCGCATCCGTGTCGGGGATGTGGGTCGGCGCGCTCTGCAACCGTTTCGTCACATTGGTAGCCTGTTCGTCATGAGCCGGTCGCCCCACCTGCCCGCCCGTCATGTCCTCGTCGCCCTCGGGCTCGTGGCTGCGGTGCTCGCCGGTCCGCAGGTCGTCCGCGCCGATGACGTCGACCAGGCCAAGGCCCGCGTCGATCAGGTCGTCGCTCAGCTGCAGGGTCTGCGCGACCAGCTCGGGCAGATCGACGAGGAGTACTCGCAGGCTCTCGACCGCAAGGACCAGCTCGACGCCGACATCGTCGTCGCCGAGCAGAAGGTCGCCGATATGGCAGCGCAGTTGGGTGGGGTCGAGGACATGCTCACCGACATCGCCCTGCGCAAGTTCACCGGCGGTGGCTCCACGGCGCTCAGCCCGCTCTTCTCGAACGCAGCCGCCTACAGCCTCGCCGAGCAGAAAGAGTCGCTCAGCCGCGTGGCGCTCGACGCCGGTGCGACCGAGGTCGACGACCTCACGGCGCTCGTCGACGCGTACACGCGTGAGCAGGCGAACCTCCAGTCGATGCAGGCCGAGGTCTCGACGCTGATCACGACGCTCGACCAGAAGAAGGTCGACTACGCCGCGCTCGAGGTGCAGTACACCGACCTCTACGCCCAGGCACAGCAGGAACTCGACGCCGCCGAACTGCAGGCGGCCGAGGACGCCTACCTCGCCCGCATCTCGGCCAACCAGCAGTCGTGGCTCACGGCCGGAACCGGCGGGAGCAGCTCGAGTGGCGGCACCAGCACTCCGGCGCGTGGTGGCGGATCGTCGGGTTCGTCCGGCGGCAGCAACCCCACGCCGCCGCCGGTGTCGGGCCGCGCCGGTGTTGCAGTGGCCGCTGCGTACAGCCAGCTCGGCGTTCCGTACCGCTTCGCCGCCGAGCAACCCGGTGTCGCCTTCGACTGCTCGGGCCTCACCAAGTGGGTCTGGGGTCAGGCCGGCGTCTACCTCCCGCACCAGAGCCGTCAGCAGTACAACGTCCTCCCGCACATCAGCCCCGCGCAGATCCAGCCCGGCGACCTGCTCTTCTACAAGTCGCCCATCGGTCACGTCGCGATCTACGTCGGTGGCGGCCAGTACATCCACGCCAGCCAGCCGGGCGACGTGGTGAAGCTCGGGTCGGTCGTGTGGGAGAAGGTCGTCGGCGTCGCCCGACCGGGCTGAACTTCACTACGGTGCCTCCCGTGAGTGGCGCCGGTGAGAACGCAGTGCAGGGGATCGACGTCGAACGGGTCAGCCGTTGGCTCGTCGACCACGTCGACGGTGCTGTCGCACCCTTCGAGTTCCGTCTGATCACCGGTGGGCGGTCGAACCTCACCTATCGCGTCACCGGCGTCGACGGTCGGGCTTTCGTCCTCCGGCGACCGCCGCTCGGGCACGTGTTGGCCACGGCGCACGACATGGAGCGCGAGTACCGGATCATCGCCGCGGTCGGCACCACCGGCGTTCCCGTGCCGCCGGCCCTCGGAGTCTGTGCCGACCCCGAGGTCAACGGTGCGCCGTTCTACGTGATGGGATTCGTCGACGGTGTGGTGCTCGACAGCCCCGAGCGGGCAGAACTGCTCCCGACCTCGCTGCGGTCGACGGCGGCCGAGCACCTCTTCGACGTGGTGGCCGACCTGCACGCGGTCGACGTCGACGCCGTCGGCCTCGGCGATCTCGCCAAGCGCGAGGGGTACGTCGAGCGTCAGGTGAAGCGCTGGTCGACCCAGTGGGAGAACTCCAAGACCCGCGAACTCCCCGAGATCGACGAGGTCGCCCGACTGCTGAAGGCCCGGATGCCGGTGCAGCAGGGTGTGTCGATCGCGCACGGCGACTATCGATTCGGCAACGTGCTCGTCGACGTGACCCAGGGTCGGGTGACAGCTGTCCTCGACTGGGAACTGTGCACGCTCGGCGATCCGTTGGCCGATGTGGGATACCTCGGCGTGTACTGGTCTGATGGCGATGCGGCGACGGCCCGCGCCAACGACCCGACCCCGGCCGGAGGCTTCCCGTCGTACCGATCGCTGGTCGAGCGCTATGCGTCGCGCACGGGTCGCGACCTGTCCGACATCGACTACTACGTCGCCTTCGGCTGCTGGCGGCTCGCCGTCATCAGCGAGGGTGTCTACGCTCGCTACGTCGCAGGCGCGATGGGCCGACAGGACGGTGTCGACTTCGAGTCGTTCAAGACCGGCACCGACGGACTCGCGATCCGCGCGCTCGAGGCGCTGCAGCGTCTGCACTGACCGCCCGGCCGCCGAGGGGCGGCGACCCAGGAGGAAAGCACATGTCGATCGAACTCGAGGGTTGGACCCGGTCGTCGTTCACGGCCGCGGGCCTCACCCGCGACACCTACCGGCGCGGGTCCGGCCCGGGCGTCGTGGTCGTCCACGAGATCCCCGGCATCACGCCGGCCGTGCTCCGGTTCGCGGAGGAGGTCGTCGACCGGGGCTTCACCGTCGTCATGCCCTCGCTGGTCGGCACGCCGGGCAAGGCGCCGAGCGGTGGTTACCTCGCCCAGTCGATGGCGAAGGTGTGCATCTCGCGCGAGTTCACGCACTGGGCGCTCAACCAGACCTCGCCGGTCATCGGTTGGTTGAGGGCCGTTGCCCGGGCCCTTCACGACGAGGTCGGCGGCCCCGGAGTCGGCGCCGTCGGGATGTGCTTCAGCGGCGGGTTCGCGCTCGCGATGATGGTCGACGAGATCATGGTCGCACCGGTGCTGAGCCAGCCGTCGCTGCCCTTCGCCGTCGGCAAGAAGGAACGTGGCGCTGACCTCAACCTCTCGCCCGACGACGCCCTCGTCATCGCTCGGCGCGCCAGCGAGGGCTGTCAGGTCCTCGGGCTGAGGTTCACGGGCGACAAGCTCGTGGGCGATCGCTTCGCCTCGCTTCGAGCGCTCCTCGGCGACGCCTTCCTCGCCGTCGAGCTCCCGAGTGCGGCGCCGCGCGATCACTCGGTGCTCACCGAGCAGCGCGACGAGCCGAGCGTCGCGCGCGTGCTCGACTTCTTCGCCGAGAAGCTGTTGGGCCAGAGCGCCCCGGCCGCCGGATAGGACGTCACGCGGTGCGCGTCGCCATCGTCGGTGCCGGGATCGGCGGCTGCGCCCTCGCGCTGTCGCTCGAGGCGGCAGGCATCGTCGACGTCCACCTCTACGAGGCGGCCGGAGCGATCCGCGAGATCGGTGTCGGCATCAACGTCCTCCCGCACGCGGCTCGCGAACTGACCGAGCTCGGTCTGGGTCCGGCGATCGACGCGATCGCAGTGCGCACGGGCAGCTTGAGCTACCACGACCGCTTCGGCCACGAGATCTGGAGCGAACCGCGCGGCGTCGACGCCGGCTATCACTGGCCACAGTGGTCGGTGCACCGCGGTCACTTGCTCGGGGTGCTGCACGGCCAGGTGATGGCACGGCTCGGGCCCGATGCGATCCACCTCGGTCATCGGGTCGGCCCCGACGACGTCGACTCCCTCGATGCCGACGTCGTGGTCGCGTGCGACGGTGTCCACTCGCACCTGCGCCGGTTGGTCGCTCCCGACGAGGGAGGTCCGCTCTGGAACGGTGTCACCATGTGGCGCGGGACGACGGTGACCGAGCCGTTCCTCGGTGGTCGGCGGATGGTCATGGCCGGACGGATCACCCGGCGCGTGGTGATCTACCCGATCCGCGACCTGCCTGACGGACGCCAGCTCGTCAACTGGGTGGCAGAGCTTCGCACCGACGACGGACGGGAGATGCCGCGGCACGACTGGGAGGTCGCTGCCGACGTCGCCGAACCAATGGCCGTGTTCGACGACTTCCGCTTCGGCTGGCTCGACGTGCCGACGCTCTTCGCCGGGGCGCCCGAGGTGCTCAAGTACCCGATGGTCGACCGCGATCCGCTCACCACCTGGCGACATGGGGCGATGACCCTGTTGGGCGACGCTGCGCACCCGATGTACCCGGTGGGGAGCAATGGCGCATCGCAGGCGATCCTCGACGCCCGTGTCCTCGCCCATGAGTTGGCCCTCAAGGGCACTGTCGGCGAGGCGCTCGATGCCTACGAGGCGGTCCGTCTGCCGGCGACCGCCGCTGTGGTGCTCGCCAACCGGCAGGTCGGGCCGGAGCGGTGCATGGAGCTCGTCGCCGATCGGGCCCCCGACGGCTTCGACGACATCGAGTCGGTGGTGCCGCGCTCCGAACTGGTCGAGATCGTCGAGTCGTACAAGCGCACGGCCGGTTTCGACCCGGCCACGCTCAACACCCGTCCGAGTCTGTCCGTAGCGCGGTGATCCGTCGGCCGTGAGGCCGATGGAGTGGCAGCGGCACGCCGGGGTCGGAGTGAGCACTCCGTCGGGGGTGTGGCACTCCGGCGGTGGTCAGGCACTCCGGCGGTGGTGTGACACTCCGGTGGGGTGGGTCAGCGGGGTTCGTCGACCACGGTGTTGCGCAGAGTGCCGATGCCGCTGATCTCGACCTCCACGACATCGCCCGGCACCATGAACACCGGTGGGGTCCGTGCGTAGCCGACACCGCCCGGTGTACCGGTGACGATGAGGTCGCCCGGCTCGAGGGTCGTGAACTCCGAGCAGTACGCGATGAGGGCCGGCACGTCGTGGATCAGGTTGCTCGTCGGAGCGCTCTGCATCTCCTCGCCGTTCAGCAGCGTGCGGAGGTGGAGCGTCGACGGGTCGGGGATCTCGTCGGTGGTGACGATCCAGGGGCCGGCCGATCCGCTGCGGTCGAACGTCTTGCCGGGGATGAACTGCGTGGTGTGGCGCTGGTAGTCGCGGATCGTGCCGTCGTTGAAGCAGGTGTAGCCGGCCACGTGCGACAGGGCGTCGGCGGCGGCGATGTAGCGACCGCGCGCGCCGATGACGACGGCCAACTCACCCTCCCAGTCGAAGCGGTCGCTCACGTGCGGTCGCTCGATGGCGTTCCCGTGCCCGACGACCGAACTCGGGAAGCGCACGAACACCGTGGGGTAGGGGCTGTCGGAGGGACGGTCGCTCTCGGCGCGATGGGCGGCGTAGTTGACGCCGATGCAGAGGATCCGCTCGGGCGAGGGCACGGGTGGGGCGAAGACCCCCGAGTCGAGGGCGATCCGAGCGCCGTCGGTGGTGGCGCACGCGACGACTCCGTCGGCTCCGAGCGTGAGCGCTTCGGCGGGCGACGCGAAGGTCGTCGAGACGTCGACGAGCTCGGCGCCCTCGATGCGCCCGAAGGCGAGGCGGCCGGCGTGGTGGAGCGTGGCGAACTTCATGGTGATCTCCTGTGGGTCGAGTGGTCGAGCGGGTGAGTGGTCGAGCGGGTGAGTGATGGAGCGGGCGGGTTGTCGGGGTGGGGCGAGTCGAGGTCGTGGTGTGCGGCAGCTATCGGTAGCCGCTGTCGTGGGTCAGACGAGTTCGGCGATCACGTCGGCGAGTTGGCCGAGGGTGCGCACCTCGAACACATTGGTGCACGCGTGGCGGTACTCGTGCATCAACGAATCGTCCTCTCCCCAGAGTTGCTCGGGTTCGGGGTTGAGCCAGTACACGCGGCGGGCGCGGGCGGCGATGCGCTCGAAGTCGTCGCGGCCCGCAGCGCGGTAGTTGCCCCGGGCGTCGCCGGTCACGATCAGGGTCGTCCCACTGCCGATGGCGTCGTCGAGGTGGAGCCGGTGGAACCGGTCGAACACCGCGCCGTAGTCGCTGTGCCCGTCGAGGCCGACAACCCCGCGGCGCTCGACGAGGCGGCTCACGGCGACCTCGTACCGGGCGTCGACGAAGACGTCGCTGACCTCTGCCACACCGTCGACGAACGCGTAGCTACGAACGTTGCGAAGCTCGTCGTGGAGGGCGTTGACGATCGTGAACGTGAACTGTGCAAACTCGGCCACCGACCCGCTCACGTCGCAGAGCACCACGACCTCGGGCTTGTGCGGGTGCTTGCGTCGCATCACGACCTCGAGGGGGACCCCTCCGGTCTGCAACGAGCGCCGGACAGTCCGTCGCATGTCGAGTCGGCCACTCGACCGGCGTCGCCGCTTGCGGCCGATCTTCGAGGCGAGCTTGCGGAGCAACGGTTGGAGCGCAAGACGGACCTGCTCGTACTCGGCGCGGGAGAGTTCGAGCAGGTCGAGGTCCTCCGGGGCCGTGCGCTCGGGGATGTCGATCCCGGCATCGTCGAGCCGTTCGTGGACGCGTGCCGCGATCTCACTCGCCAGTCGGCGGCGGAACTCCTCGAGTCCCTGGGCGATCTCGTTGCGTCGCAGCATCAGCTCGAGGTCGTCGAGCGAGTCGTCGCGGCGGAGTTGCTGCATCGCCGCGGTGAGCATCCGCGAGAGGTCCATGGCGCGCAGCACGCGATGCAGGAAGTAGCGCTCGGTGCCCTCTGCGGCGCCGATGCCCGAGAACGAGTCGACGGCCTGGATCGCGAGGGCGACGAGAGCGTCAGTGTCGCGTTCGAGGAGGGCGGCGAGGACCTCGTCGTCGAGCGAGCCCGGCCGCGCCGGTGGCACGGTGGTCGTCGGTGAGCCCACGCTGCCAGGGCCACTCGGAAAGGGTGTCGGGTCGGTGGCGGGCGTCGGCCGCTGGCCGGAGACGCGGAAGACCCGGTCGAACACGGCGTCGAACCGTCGGGCCGTGTCGGGCTCCTTGACCATCGTGCTGCGGAGCACGTCGCGCACGAGTGCCTTGTCGGCGACGTCGATCAGGCACAGTGCCCGCGACGCATCGATCAACTCGCTGGCCGACACGTCGAACCCCTCCTCGCGGAGTTGCTCGGCGAAGGTCACGAGCACGTCGAGCACGTCAGCGCTTCCCCAGACGGTCGTCGATCGAGCGTGCGGTCGACAGCAGTGCGGGAAGGATCTCGCCGCGTAGTTGGCGGAGTGTCACCCGGCTGGCGTGGGTGCCGACGTTGATCGCCGCCGTCACCCGGCCACGACGGTCGTGCAGCGGAGCGGCCACCGACCGGATGCCTTCCTCCAGTTCTTGGTCGACGAGGCACCAGCCCTGCTGGCGGATCGCCCGCACCTCGGCGATGAGCGCGTCGGCATCGGCGAGGGCGCGGTCGGAGTTGGGTGGCGGCACCGCAGCGAACGCGGCACGGATCTCGTCGTCGGTGCGGTCGACGAGCATGACCCGACCCATCGAGGTCCACGCGGCCGGGAGGCGCGAGCCGATGGCGAGCGAGATCGCCATGATCCGCTGCGTCGGCACACGGGCGACGTAGACGATCTCGTGCCCGTCGAGCACGCTCGCCGACACGCTCTCGTGCACCTGCTCGCTGAGTGCCTCCATGAAGGGCTGGGCGATGTCGGGGAGTTGGAGCGACGAGACGTACGCATGGCCGAGGTCGAGCACCCGCGGGGTGAGCTCGAACCACTTGCCGTCGGTGTCGGCGTAGCCGAGTGCGACGAGCGTGTGGAGTAGTCGGCGTGCGGTGGCCCTGGTGAGCGCCGTGGCCTTGGCGACGTCGGCGACGGTCATCAGCGGATGTTCGCCATCGAAGGCCCGCAGCACGGCCAACCCGCGCTCGAGCGACTGGACGAACTCGCCGCCCTCGGCCCGCGAGGTGTCGTCGTCGAGAGGGGAGGAGAGGGTCACGTGGCTCGCTGGTGGCTGGTGGTGGGGATCGGAGGTCCGGAGGCTTGACACCGGTGGTCGACCGGGTCAAGAATGTTCAGATACCGCACGAGTGTACGCACAGCGAACACATCCCGTCAATCGGTCGGGCGGCACCACACCCGAGACGGCCGGTGGCCGGCCGTCCACGACGAGAAGAGGCACGATGCCGAAGTACGTCACCAAGTTCGGATCGCTCGACGACTACACCAAGGGCGGCATCGAGATCATCGACGACGATCCCAAGCACTACGCCTTCTCGAACATGTTCGAGGTGGCCTCGATGTCGAAGCCGTGGGAGAAGGTCGCCGTCGGCAAGAACATGGAGTACGTGATCGAGGTCATCCGCGCGGAGGGCACCAGCGAGTGGCGCACCTGCGCGCACGACGAGTTCCCGCTCGTGATGGACGGCGAGGTCACCGTCGAGCTCGTCAAGCTCGATACCCCGCTGGCGCCTGCCGACAAGAACGGTTCGATCCGCATCGACGGCGAGCCCACCGGCCCGCGGATGGGCCACATCGTCCTGCGTCGTGGGCACCAGGCGTTGCTGCCAGCCCACTCGGCCTACCGCTTCGTCGCCAGCCGCGCGAGCGTGATCGCCCTCCAGACCATCCTCGGCGACGACACCATCGAGCGCTGGAGCGACATCTGCCTCAGCTGAGGCCGAGCGACATCGACTCCTGACACATCCGACCGACTTCATCACCTTCCGAGAACGACGAGAGAGACCGACATGACCTCCACCGACATCCACGTCCAGGCCAGCGAGCCCAACGAGCAGGGCTACAAGGCCTTCACCCTCGGCGGCTTCCACTTCCGCCGCGACGAGTTCTTCGCCCACATCACGTGGCCCACCGGCATGCACATGATGAGCGCCGACGACTTCCTCCGGGCCCTCCAGCGTGACGTGGCCTGGGACTTCTTCTACGGCACCGTCAACTTCGACCACGTGGTCGGCACGGTCAACCACTACGGCACCGTCGATCTGTTCGCCGGTCGGTTCAACGACGCGTACCGCAAGAACGAGCTCGACCACACCGAGAACTTCGACGCCCCGGTGATCCGCGAGACCTTCAAGGCGATGCTCGACGACTGAACCGGCCGGGGTTTTGCATCAGGTCCTTCATCACTTTGGAAGGATCAGGAGATGCCAGCGAAGAAGGAGTACACGGCCGAGTTCAAGGAGCAGGCGGTGAGGTTCGTGCT
>Ga0172367_10003243_pt1 | contig 21384 bp, 18 predicted proteins | sample Lak10m_FD_114542 | JGI IMG/M metagenome (GOLD analysis project Ga0172367, IMG submission 114542) | Freshwater microbial communities from Kabuno Bay, South-Kivu, Congo - kab_022012_10m | ecosystem: Environmental > Aquatic > Freshwater > Lake | place: Democratic Republic of the Congo: South-Kivu... | reverse complement strand
CTGGTTTGGGAGGATGGGGATTGGCTTGTGGACGGAGGTGTGGATGGCGCGACGATCCGGAATGTGGCGGGGGCGATTTGGGAGATCCGGGCGGATCGGGTGTTGCGTGACACGTGCAACCAAGCCGTGGTGGTGGAGAATGATGGTTTGATCCGGCGCTTGGGAGGGACGGGGCCGGCGATGTTGGCTTTGGCCTCTTGCGGCAACGTGCATCGAGTCACCAATCGAGGGACCTTGGAGGTCTTGAGTGGAACGTTGGTCCTCTATGTTCGAGAAACGACTGCGGTGCAATCGGGGCGTTTTGAGGTGTCGACTGGTGCCTCGTTGGAGTTTGTTGGGGTTGGTTCCTGGGCGCTCGCCTCTGGGGTGTCTTGGGGAGGGACAGGTTCGGTTGTGTTTCGTTCCGGTGTGGAGTTGGCAGCCAACCAAGACTTTCAGCAGCTCCATGTCTACTTCCGCGACTCGGCGGCGGTGGCGGGTACATTCGGGCTGAGTAACCAAGCGAGTGGGCTCTTGGCTTTCGAACGGACGATCACGATTCCGGCGGCGGTGAGTGTTGGGGGCTCGATGTCACTTAGCGGTTCCTCCATCACGGTGACGGTCGGCGGAGTGCTCACGTTGAGGCAGGGGGCGACGTTGACGAATCCAGGGTTGGTTCGGGTGGTGACGTTCGTGAATGAGGGTGGAACGATCATCGGCAATGTCCCTGTGGAGACGGGGGTTGGGACATCGGGTTTGCGCATCACTTCCCTTACGCTGCAACGCACATTGAGTCGGCAGGGGGTAAAAGGGGTAGGCGATGGAGGGGTCGCACTGCGCTGGCGTTACGAGAGTGGTGTACGCTTCGTTGTCGAGATGAGCCGCGATCTCCGAGTTTGGCGTGTGGTGGAAACGATGATCAATGAATCCGTGCCCGGGGATTATGCGGGATCAGTGGTTCAAGCGGTGGATGGGGTTGGATATTTTAGGGTGCGGGCCATTGGGCGGTGAACTGCATTGGCGAAGTGGACCATTTAGAGGAAACGGGGGGCGCGGCCGGTAAGGACTTCGGTACTCCGGGGGTGAAGAAATCTGATCGCCAAGTGATTGGGGGAGGATAGGATTTGGGCATGCGTTTGTTGCTTTTGATTGTGTGTTTGCTGGGCGCGCTGGATTTCACCTCAATGCGTGTGGTGGCGGAATCGGCGGTTGCGGAGACGAAGATCATCAAGGTGTTGCCTACGTTATTGGATCACAAGGGGCGCAATTCGCTGTCGCCGAGTCTGTATGAGCGGGATGCGTATCAGGCGATTCTGAGGAAGAACCGAGATCAGGTGGGCGGGGTGCGGTTTGATGTTCAATGGAAGGCGCGCGGCGTGGCTTCGAAAACGGTGGTGCTGCGCTTGGAGTTGAGGACTCGGGGGCATGCGGATGCGAAGCCGGAGGTGATCGACACGGAAGTAGCGCCCAAGCGGTTCGGCACGAAGTGGTCGCGGGTGGTGGTCGATGCGGAGACCTACAAGCGAATCGGGGAAGTGGTGGCGTGGCGCGCGACGGTGGTGGATGGGGGGCAGACACTCGCACAACGGACCTCATTTCTCTGGTAGGTCCCTATGAGCGCGACCCCAACAATCGGACGGGATATTTACGATTTGGTCAGTAAGGCCAAGGGGCCGGCGGGCAGTCTTCCGTTAACCGAGGAGATGCTGCGAACACGGCCGAGCGGGGATCTGTTTGGCCTGACGCAAAACGCCGGAATGGGATGGGATCCACGCGAGTTGGGGCGTCGGCAGTTTTTGATTTTGAGCACACAGGGTGGCTTGCGTGATGCGGATGGCACGCCCGTGGCGTTGGGATATCACACGGGGCATTGGGAGATCGGTCTCCAGTCGCGTGCGGCGGCCTTGGAGATTCGTCGGTTGGGTGGAATTCCTTTTGCGGGTTATTGCTCGGACCCGTGTGATGGTCGGACGCAAGGCACGGAGGGCATGTTCGACAGCTTGCCTTATCGCAACGATGCGGCACAGGTGTTTCGTCGACTGGTGCGGTCGCTTCCGACGTGTCGCGGGGTGTTGGGGGTCGCGACGTGTGACAAGGGATTGCCGGCGATGCTCATGGCACTGGCAGGAACGCGGGATATGCCTTCGGTTCTGGTGCCAGGCGGGGTGACGTTACCGCCGGAAAACGGGGAAGATGCGGGGATGATCCAGACGATCGGGGCGCGTTACTCGCATGGGTTGATCACGCTTGAACACGCGGCCGAGATGGGGTGTAGGGCGTGTGCCAGCCCCGGGGGTGGGTGTCAGTTTTTGGGCACGGCAGCGACCTCGCAGGTGGTGGCGGAGGCGTTGGGGATGTCGGTGATTCACTCGGCCTTGGCGCCGTCGGGCCAGCCGGTCTGGCTGGATGTGGCGGAACGTTCGGCGGGGGCGTTGTTGGGGATGGAGGCGCGCGGGATTCGGGGGCGTGATGTGTTGACGGACGCGAGCATTCGAAACGCGATGGTCGTGCATGCGGCATTTGGGGGGTCGACGAACCTGCTGTTGCACATTCCGGCGATTGCGCATGCGGCGGGGTTGCGTCGGCCGACGGTGCAGGACTGGATTGAGGTGAACCGCCGAGTGCCGAGGCTGGTGAGCGTGTTGCCGAATGGGCCGGTGTATCATCCGACGATTCGAGTGTTTTTGGCTGGTGGCGTGCCGGAGGTGATGTTGCACCTGCGTGATCTGGGAGTGTTGGACTTGGGTGTGATGACGGTATCGGGTCGGACACTGGGGGAGGAATTGGTGGACTGGGAACGATCGGAGAGACGGGGTCGATTTAAGACACTGCTGCGGGAACTCGACGGGGTGGAAGCGGATGACGTGATCTTTTCGCCTGGACGAGCGCGCGAGCGAGGTTTGACCAGCACGGTGTCGTTTCCGCGGGGAAATTTGGCGCCTGAAGGATCGGTGATCAAGAGCACGGCGATTGATCCGACGCTGGTTGGGGCCGACGGGGTTTATCGATTGACCGGGCCGGTGAAGCTCTTTGCGCGGGAGAGCGATGCGATACGGGCGATTAAGAGTGGGGACATTGTGGCGGGGGACGTTTTGATCTTGGCCGGGTGTGGGCCGATGGGGACGGGCATGGAGGAGACGTATCAACTGACTTCGGCCCTGAAGCACTTGCCCTTTGGCAAGCACGTGGCGCTGGTTACGGATGCGCGATTTTCTGGCGTATCGACGGGGGCCTGCATCGGGCATGTAGGACCGGAGGCGTTGGCGGGTGGGCCGATTGGGAAGTTGAGGGAGGGGGATTGGGTTGCGATTGAAGTGGATACCAAGAACTTGAGCGGGACCTTGGACTATGTTGGTACGAGCGACAGACGATTAACTTCAGAGGCGGGGGCGGTGGAGTTGGCCGGACGTTCGATGCGAGAAGGATTGGCACCGCATCCCAAGCTGCCGCCGGAGACGAGGCTGTGGGCAGCGATGCAGCGATTGGGCGGTGGGACTTGGGGGGGGTGCGTTTACGATGTGGACCGCATCGTGGAGGCGTTGGGGTGAGGTGGGATGGGGAGGGGTTCACCACGGATCACGCGGACCACGCGGAGGACCTGGAATAGGAAGGATCGGGGACGTGTGGCGCAATCCTGTCCGTCTCTTGCCATCAGAGTCACAAAGCAGTAGCTTTTCCTAATGACCGACAAGCAAGCTGTTGTGGATGCTCTCAATCGGCTTCCGGAATCCGCCTCGTTGGAGGAGATCACTGAGGAATTGCACATTATGGCTGCCATCCGTCGAGGGCGCGCCGACATCGCGGCGGGCAGATCCAAGAGCCACGAGGAGGTGGAGCAACTCGTTGACTCATGGGCGACCGCATGGAGGGTCGTTTGGGTGTGATGGCGATGGCAGTGTGGAGGTCGAGGCTTGGGAGAGTGAACTCAAGGGTGCCGTTGTGGTAGGTGTGCTTCAGCGGGGTGGCGCCGGGCATCGCCGTGACGGAAGCAGGACGTTTGGGCAGTCGGACTGAGATGAGGAGCGGGCCGATGGGGTTGATGCGATCGATGATCGGTTCGGATCGGTGAGGGCCGCTGGTGTTCACGAGGTTGATTACCCACTGCTGGTTTTTTTGAGCGAGGGAGACATCGACATCATGAGACCCTGAGACGGTGAGAATGGGTTTGGGGAACAAGGTTTGGGTGAGGTCATTGAGGAAGGCGCGGTTGGGTTCGCTGGGGTTATTGAGATAGGCCTGACCGAGCGTGGTGTAGGTGGCTGCGATCCGGCCACGGCCGAGGGCTGTGATAGAGGCAGCGGGTTGTTTGCGGGGTTGGTTTCCTTGGACCTCGATCGAACCATAAGCGCTGGCTTTGGTGCCGAGTCGGACGGATTGGATTTGTGATTTGAGAGCCGTGGAGTGCTTCCCGTTGCGGAGGGTGATGGTTTGGTTGGAGGCTGGGGAATCTTCGAGGAGGATATCGAGTTCCGGTTCGAAGAGCGCGGCGGTTTTGGGGCCGGTGAGGAGCAGGTTGCCGCCGTTGCGCACGTACGCGATGAGATCGAGTTTGAATCGAGGATCGAGATCATCGCACTCGGGAACGATGACGAGCGGGTATTCGGCTAAGCGCCCTTTGAGCTGATGCTCGCTGAGGATTTCGACGCAGCGTTGATCTTCGAGCAGGGCATTGAGGGTTCCGGCGAGCCGGGAGGAGTCGCGGGAGAAAAGGCCGTTGACGCGGCGGTAGTGGGCTGGGGTGGAATAGAGCAGAGCGATCTGGGGGACGGGGACTGCGTGGTGGCAGATGGATTGTCGATCGCGGCAGAACCGAGCGACCTCGGCCATGACGGGCAAGCGTTCTTCGCGGATGGAGCCATCGCGGCGTTGGCTGAAGTAGGCTTGGAACCCTCCACCGAGCGCGAGGACGACTGCGGCTTCGCGTTGCAGTTGGATGGCGGATTTATCGTGGCCCCCGTTTTTGCCGGGTTTGGTGGTAAAGCTCCAGGCCATGAGGTCCCATGGTGTGCCTTGGCGGGCGAGGAAGCGGGCGGAGAGACGCGCAGAGTTCACGCTGTCCTCGGGGGAGTAATCGCCGGACAAGAAGTCCATGGGCACGGAGACCTGTTCGGGCATGTGATCGGTGAAGGCCCAGTTTGAGCAGACTTCGAAGCGCGGGTGTGTGCGTTTCATCTCGGCGACGTTCCGACGCAAGTAGGTGCGGAAGAGGTCGCGGTTGAACTCGAGCCATTCGAACCATGCGGGTTCGCTGGGTTTTTTCGGCAGCACCTGGATGCCGGTCTTGTTACGGAAGGCTTGAGTGGCTTGAGGACCGTAGTCCGGCACGGAGGCCCAGCATTCGCCGTCGATCCACACCCCATCGACCCCGTAATCGCCTGCGAGTTCACGTAATTGGGGGAGGAGGAGACGATCGGCGTAAGGACTGAAGAACGAGGTGGCGTTGGGGTTGATTTTGCCATCGGCGTTTACGGCCGCCCAGTCGGGGTGTTGGATGATGGCCTCGGAATCCCAAACGCCGGAGTAATGCATGTAGAGGGAGACCCCTCGTTCAGCGGTGATTTGACGCCAGAGTTTGAGCGGGTCTCCGACGAAGCCTGGGGCGGGGTTGCCGACCTTTGTGGGGTAGCTTGAGAGACCTCGGTGGCCTTTGCAATCGATCTGGAGGTAGTCGGGGTGGACTTGGTTGATGATGTTTTCGATCATCGCACGTGAGGTGTTTTTACCGATCTCGGTGCAATCGGGGCCGGCGTGGAAATCGAAATGAATGCCGAGGAAGGCATCGGCACGACGGACGCGGGCGGGGTCGGCGGCGAGAGCGTTAGAGAGGAGTAGGCTGGAGGTGAGCGCTGCCAAGGCGAGTGAGGCTACGAGAGATCGGCGCGGAAACGGGTCGGTGAGTGGGCTTGGGATCGGGGTTGAGTGGGAGGGACAAGCTAGTGAGGAGAAGAGATTCATGATCGTGATCCTGTTCCACTGTGCGCCTGGGCGGACGCCGCAGCGCGATGTTGAGAGGATATGGTGCGCTCAAAGCGAGCGATCCTCCAGTGAGAATGCTCACCGTTCTGAGACTTGGTAGAGCAAGAATCGAGAGGGACCAATCGGAGCGCTCGGGGTTGGACCGCGTGGTTTAAGGCGATTCAGCGTTCACCAAGCCAGCACGTTCGATATTTGGGGAAGCGATCGAACTTCGGACGTTGAAGCGGCATGAATGCCGCGCGCCTTGGCGGGGTGAGTGCCGGGGGCGATTGTGTTTGGAGGTGGGTTGGCGTTGGCTGCTGGGGGGAGTTGGCGGGCGTGGAGAGCTTCCGAAGCGGGCAGGAATGTCGGCGCTCCGCTCGTTATGGCTTCTCTTGGCATGAACGATTCGGATTCGCGACGGCGCTCAACGGGTTGATGTGTGGCGCATCCGTTCGAGTTCCTTCTTGAGCGGATCCCAGTAGGCACGATCGGCGGCCCGCTCGCGACGTTCTTCCTCTGCTAGGCCGGCTTCGATGCCGGGCCGGTCGCCTTGCAGGGCGGCGTTCAGCAACGGGCGCAAACCGGCAGCCATCGCCGCTGCCTTCAGTTCGCCTAGGGCTGTTAGCAGCCGTTCCAGGTTGTCCTTATCGGCATGGATGGCGAAGTCCGTGTCCCTACTAAACTCCGCCCCGCCGTAGAACACGCGGGCCTGACCGCCCATCAACAGGGCGCGGACCCCGCAATTCTGGAAAGTCGAAAGGACTTTGTGAATCGGGTTCGGGATCAAGGCTTCCTCCTAGGGCGAGATACTGTGTCCATAATTTCATGCTCTGGTTCCAGCGCTCCAGCGGTTTCAACTGATACCATTCCTGCCATTCGTCGGCCGGATCATGATGCATGGACTAGAGGATGACACACACACCAACCGCTGCCAACCGTGATTCTAGGGTTGGTAGACGCGGAGGGCTTCCGAAGCGGACAGGGATGTCCGCTCTCCTGTGGTTTTCGGGCGCGTTCGGTGTTTGGGGAGGCGATGGAACTTCGGACGTTGAAGCGGCATGAATGCCGCGCGCCATGGCGGGGGGGCGTCTGACGGGGGGCGATTGTGTTTGGAGGTGGACTGACGTCTGGCGCTGGGGGGGGGCGCCAGCAGGGCACCGTTGTAGTCTTGTTGGGTGCGCTTGCGGCGTTGTGGTTTCGTCGGTGTTAAGATTCGAACAGCTGATGCGGGTTGGGATGATTCTGCGTGCGTTTTTGGGATGGATAGGTAGAACGTGTGTAACCCAAAGCCCCGTTTCTCGTTATGCCTACCATACCTTTGCCTTTGAAACCTCGCGTGCACGACCGGTCGGAACGTTTTGAACGTCACCGCAATGAGATGGCGTTTACGTTGATTGAGTTGTTGGTCGTGATTGCGATCATTGCTATTTTGGCGGGGATGTTGTTGCCGGCGTTGAGCCGGGCGAAGGAGAGCGGGAAGCGAGCGAAGTGCTTGAACAATCTGAGGCAGGTGGGCATTGGGATCGCGATCTATGCGGATGACAATGCGGATCGGGTGTTGGAGGCGCGGTTGGGGCAGGTCCAGGTTTGTTTGAACCCACCGGAGCGCAAGGCTGCGGAATCGGTGGGGTTGATCATTCATTCCAACTCGACGGTGGGGCAGATTTGGACGTGTCCGAACCGGCCAACCTTCCCGCAGTATGAGCGGGAGTATGACCAGTGGGTGATTGGGTTTCAGTATTTTGGGGGCATTCAAACCTGGATGAACCCGGCGGGGAGTTTTCCTTCACGGAGTCCGATCAAGGCATCGCAAGCGCAGCCCGGTTGGGTGTTGGCGGCGGATGCGAATATGAAGATTGATCGAAAGTGGGGAGGCGGACGGGATACTTCGTTCAAGAACATGCCGCCCCATCGGTCGCGACTCGGAAGCCCGGAAGGGGGGAACCAGCTGTATATGGACGGGTCGGTGCGATGGCATAAGTTTCAAACGATGCTTTTCTTGCACAGTTGGAGCACGGATGGGACGAGGGACGCGTATTTTTACCAAGAGGACATCGGGGAGGCGTTGGAGAAGAGGAAGGCGCAACTGGTGGCGAAGCCGTGAGTGTCAGTGTGTAGGGAGGGGCTGGGAATTATAGGACGAATGGAACCTATGAGACGTATGGGAAATGGGGGTGGCGTTTGGGTGTTTTTGGTGGGGTGCCTTGTGGCGGGAGTGGCTTATGGAGGGGCGTATCGGAATGAGTTTGGGAAGCTTCCGGCGCGGGCTACGGTTGGGGATCGGTTGTTTGCGGAGTATTTCCGGGCGGAGACGGAACGGGTGTCGGGTGGAACAGTTGTGCTGCCGCCGAACGCGGAGGAGTGGGAGCGTCGGCGGTTGGGGTTGCGTGCGGAGTTGCAGGAGATGCTTGGGTTATCACCCATGCCCGAGCGAACGGATCTCAAGGCCACGGTGACGGGTGTGTTGGATCATTCGGAGTTTACGGTTGAGAAGCTCCATTTTCAGTCCCGACCTGGACTATATGCGACGGCGAACGTGTATGTGCCGAAGGGATTGAAAGGGCGAGCCCCGGCGGTTTTGTATGTGTGCGGGCACGCGCAGGTGAAGACCAACGGGGTCAGTTTTGGCAACAAGGTGGCGTATCAGCACCATGGGGCTTGGTTTGCGCGGAACGGGTATGTGTGCTTGGTGTTGGACACGATCCAATTGGGTGAGATCGAAGGCATCCATCATGGGACGTATCGCGAGGGACTCTGGTGGTGGAATTCGCGTGGGTATACACCCGCAGGGGCGGAAGCGTGGAACTGCATTCGGGCCTTGGACTATCTGCAGAGTCGATCGGATGTGGATGGGGCGCGGATGGGGGTGACGGGACGCAGTGGCGGAGGGGCGTATTCGTGGTGGGTGGCGGCGTTGGATGATCGCATTGCGGCGGCATGTCCGGTGGCGGGGATTACGGATCTGGAGAACCACGTTCACGACGGGGTGGTGGAGGGACATTGCGACTGCATGTTTATGGTGAACACCTATCGATGGGATTACGCGACGGTCGCTTCGATGCTGGCTCCCAGGCCGTTGCTCATCTGTAACACGGACAAGGACACGATCTTTCCGTTGGACGGAGTGATTCGGGTGCATGGCCGAGTTCGAGAGGTTTATGATGCATTAGGCGCGTGGGATCGGTTGGGATTGTTGATCACCGAGGGAGCGCACAAGGACACGCAGGATCTGCAGGTGCCCGTCATGCGGTGGTTTAATCGTTGGCTCAAGGGGCAGGATCGAGCGGTGGAGAACGCGGCTGTGGCGGTCTTCACGGGACACCAGTTGAAAGTGTTCGACCGCGTGCTGGCCGACGAAATCACGAGCCGTTGTTATGAGACGTTTACGGTTCTTGCTGGAGAGACGATTCCACCTGAGCCCCAGGCGACGATTGCTACGCTGCTTCGAAAGACCTTCGGTGGCTGGCCTCAGGTGGGAGTGGTGCCGAAGCCTGTGGTGCGTGCGACGGGTGTGAGCGAGGGACTGAGGCTGGAATCGCACGAGTTCGAGGTGCATGCTGGCTTTCCGCTGCGCTTCTACGTGCTTCGCGCCGAGGGAGGGACGGTGAAGGAGGTTCGACTGAGGATTTTGGATGAACCCTCGTGGAGGCAGCAACTTCCACTCGCGCGCGCTGTGTTTGGGAGAGTGTTGGACGAGGAGTGGTCGGCTCGCACCTGGCAGACGGAACAAGCAACGCCCTCGGAGGCTGTGGCGTGGGTGCGTCAAACGCTGGGAATGATCCGGGATCGGGGTGAGGCGTTGGTCTGGTTTGCGCCGCGTGGGGTTGGGTTCACGGCACTGAGCGAGAACGAGCGCTACGTCGTGCAGCAGCGTCGACGTTTTATGCTCTTAGGACAAACCCTGGCGGGCATGCAGGTGTGGGACGTGGTGCAGGCGTCGAAGGCCTTGCGCGGTGTGCCAGGTTTCGCCGAGAGCGTGGTGCGCTGGGAAGCATCGGCGTCGATGGGAGAGGTGGGAGCGTTTGCGTCGTTATTCTCTGAGCGGGTGACCTCGTTGCATTTGAGTGCGGCCTTGCGCGAGGACAAGTTCAGTCCGGATTTTTTGAACTGGCGCCGGGTTGTGACACCGAGCGGATTGATGAAGTTGGTGGAGACCAAGACCTCGTTGAGGATCGGGCCGTGAAGAAGGCACGCGGGTTAATGGGACCTACTTTGCGGAGAGACCTTTGTAGAGGAGTTCGATCCAACGTGCGGTGGTGATGGTGGGCGCGGCCCAAGACTTCCATCGGTCGGGCAAACCCGCCTCCTGGGTTTCCTTCAGTGATTTTCCAGCGGCGATGGCCTTTTCGACGATGCGGCTGGTTTCCAATAGCATCTCATGGAATTCGCGCAGTTCCTTGACCGTGCTGAGCGGGCCGTGGCCGGGAATGAGTTTGGCTCCGGGAGGAATACGTTCGATGGCGTCGGCGATGTTCTTGATGTAACCGTGGATGCTTCCGCCTCCTCCGAGATCGATGTTGGGGAAGCGCCCTGAGAAGAAGGTATCCCCGAAGTGAATGACGTTGGCTCCGGTGAAGTGGATCACGCTGTCGTTGTCGGTGTGCGCGGGCGGGACGTGGACGAGTTTGATCTCCTCGCCGTTGAAGTGAAGGGAGAGAGAGTCATCGAACGTGATGACGGGGAGCCCGGCCTTCGTTTCTCCCGGTTTGCCACCGAGTCGTTTGCGAACGTTTGTGTGAGCGATGATGTGGCCTTGTCGGCCGAAGTAAGCATTTCCGCCGGTGTGATCGCCGTGGTAATGCGTGTTGAGCACGAACTTGAGCGGGCCGGGGTTCAACTCCTTGAGCGCGGCTTCGATGCGCGGTGCGAGGGGAGCGAACTGATTGTCGACGATCAACACGCCGTCGGGTCCGGCGGACACACCGATATTTCCGCCTGAGCCGGTGAGCATGTAGACGTTTCCGGCGACGTGGACTGCTTTGATGGCGACATTTGCGAAGTCCTGGGCGCTGAGGGTAAGTTTCGGTGAAACCAGCAGACTGAGGAGGATTGCGACGATGCGGAGTGTTGTTTGCATGGGGTGATGGAGCTTAGCGACTACTGGAGGTCTGCGTTCCTTCAGGGGCAAGTTTGTTGAAGTCGGAGTTGGAGAAATCGAGCTTGTAGACCATTCCCTCGTATCCGACGACGAAGAGTTCACCATTGTGGTCTAGGCCGAAGGAGGCGATGGATTGGGGGGCGATGCCGATTTGGTGTACGGCTTTGAGAGTTCCTTGGTCCTGCTTCAACGCCCAGATTCGGCGCGAGGTGTAGTCGCCACAGATGTAGGCTCCGTAGAACGAGGACTGCTTGTTGGCGCGATAAACAAATCCACCCGTGATGGAGTTCCCGAAATTGCGTCGATAGGCAAAAATGGGGGGCGTGTAGCGTGCTGCTTCCTTGCGGTAACGATTGGAGAAAGGTTCGAAACCTTCGAACACGTTCCATCCGTGGTTTTCGCCACGACGCACGATTGCCACTTCTTCAACGCGGTCTTGGCCTACATCACCTACCCAGAGGTCCCCGGTGAGCGGATCGAAGCTGAAACGCCAGGGTTCTCGAAACCCATAGGCCCAGATCTCGGGAAGTGCCTTGGGATCGTTCTTGAATGGGTTGTCTGACGGGATTGCATAGGCCTGGCCGTTGGGAGCATGGTCGACATCAATTCGCAGGATTTTGCCGAGGTGAGTGCCTAGATCTTGGCCGTGTCCCTGTGGGTCTTGCTGTGGACCGGTGTCGCCCATTCCGATGTAGAGGTAGCCATCCGGTCCGAACGTGATGCAACCCCCGCTATGATCTTGGGTCGAGCTGACAATCTTGATCAACCGACGCGAGGGTTTCCCGGCGTCTTCTCGGTTTTCCTCGGAAGCCACTCGTTCGACGATGGTCGTCGCGATTTTGCCCTCTTCGAAAACTTGATGCTTAAGAAAGTATCGTCGGTTGGTCGCGAACTGGGGATGAAAAGCGATGCCCAGCAAACCGTTTGGCCCACGCTCGTTGAAGATGTCTTTCGCGATGTCGGCGAACAAGGTCTTCGATTCGTTTGAACCATTCTTTTCAATTCGCCAAATCTTTCCCGTTTGATGCACCGCCAGGAACACATTTTTGAGGCCGGGGATGGGACCGAACCAGACCAGCCCGGAACGAATATCCCCCGGCTGCAGGACGGCGGTGTGCGGAAACTTGAGCGTGTCTGATAGGAAAGGTTGGATGCGAATGGGTGTGGCCAGCTCGGGGATCACCGAAGGGGCTCCGAGTTGTTTGGACGTGAGCGATGCTGGTTCGCGTAACGAGACGAGGTATTCGATGAGGTCGGTGAACTCCTGCTTGGTCAACCCCGATTGAAGCCCTTCCGGCATGAGGGACAAGGTGCTACCCTTCTGTTCTTTGATCTCCGCGAGGGCGATATGGACGCGGTTGCCCGTCGCGTCGGCGAGTTCAAGCTCCTGGGCGGAGGCGGATTTGAGAATGCCTTGGATGATCTCGCCTGATTTGGTTTCGGCAATCGTTGTGCCGTAGCCGACTGCGATGGAGGCAGACGGTTCGAGGATTGAGCGGATCAACTCGCTGCGGGGAAACTTGTCGCCGACCGTGAGTAGGTCTGGGCCAGCTTTGCTGCTAGAGCCATCGACCGAGTGGCATTTGGCGCAGGCGACGCGGGTGTCGGTGGAGAAGAGAGCTTTGCCGCGGGTGACGTCGCCATCGTGGCCTAGCGCGAAGCCTTTGTATTCACCTAGGGGATGGTACTGGGCGACGGAAGTGATTTGGAGGGACTTGACGATCAAGCTCACAGCGAGCACCCAGGCATTCCGCGTGTTCATGTCAGGTAGTGGATAAGGGCGTCAGGTATGCCGATTGGACCTAAAAATGGCGAGCAGGATTTGGCGACGCCGGGTTGACCCGAAGCGCTCAGTCGCCTGGGGACCAGGGTTCGTTGTCGAGCAGTTCGATAGCGGGTTTGAGGAACCGGATTTGTCGTGTTTTATAGAGACTACCGAGGGCTTGCTTGAAGGCCTTCTTGCTGACACCGAACTGGCTTCGGATGATTTCGGGGGGGCTATCGTCATCGAGGAGTAAGCGACCGCCATGGCTTTCGAGTGCGTCGAGGATGTTATTGGAGAGCGAGGCGACACGCTTGTAGCCGGAGGCATCGAGACTGAGGTCGATTTTGCCGTTGGGATGCACGGCTTTGACGAAGGCTTTGAGAGATTGACCGATTTCGAGGGCGGTGGATTGGCCGTTGGCGAAGATGAGCCCGAGGTGTTGACGTTCGATGAGTGCGTTGTAGCCGAGCGGGCAACGGTTCGCGATGAGCACTTGGACAACGTCGCCCGCTCGGTAGAGAGGGGTGGCGCGGCTGAGATGGCGATCGAGTCGCATGGTGGCCACGATCCGGTTGGAGGTGGGGTCGAGGTAGATGAAGACGAGGACTTTGTGACCGACGCGGAGTGGGAAGGTTTGTTCGCGGAAAGGAAGGAGGAGATCTTTGGCGAGGCCCCAGTCGAGGAACGCGCCGATTTGGCGATTGAGACCGACGACTTTCAAGGCTACGAAATCGCCCACGGTGCCGAGAGGTGTCTCGGTCGTGGCCACAAGCCGATCTTCGGAATCGCGATAAACGAACACGTCGAGAGTTCCGCCGAGCAGGATATCGCGTGGGATGTAGCGGCGGGGAAGGAGGATTTCACCGTGTTCGCCCGCGTCGAGGTAGATACCGGGCGGGGCATTTCGGATGACGCGCAGGGTGTTGAATTTTCCGATCGTTGCCATTGGTGAGGCAGCATAGACGGGGTGCGGGGTGATTCCTAGAGGCAATTGCCTTGGCGTGTGTGTGTGGCGATGGCTAGAGTGGGTAAAGTATGTTTCCTCTGTCCCTGATTGATGCGCGAGCGAGAGAAGAAGGACTCGATTATATCGTCATCGGAGGTCACGCGATCAACGTTTATGCGGCACCAAGGACCACGCTGGATCTGGACGTCTTGGTACGGAAGGCGGATCAGGCTCCTTGGCGTGAGTTGCTCGAGGCTGAGGGTTTTTGGCTCGTTTCAGACAGTTTGGTGTTTCTTCAGTTTTCTCCACCGTACGGGATCGATTGGCGTTTTGACCTGATGCTTGTCACGACCGAAACATTTGACAAAATGTTAGCGGGATCGAGAACTCAGTCGATGCTCGGAATCGAGGCTCGGGTCCCTGCGCCCGCGCATCTGCTGGCCCTGAAGCTGCATGCGCTTCGGCACGGGCATCCGGAGCGGTTTGAGAAAGATTTCGGCGATGTTTTGGGACTTGTTCGAGGTGCCGCAATGGACCTAAGGTCATCCGAGTGCCGTGAGCTGTTTGCTCGGTTCGGCACGCCTGAGCTTTATGAACGCACGCTCGCCCGACTTGGCCTCTGATACGACAACCACACCCCCTACGCCGAGCGTATCCCTTGATTTTGAACTTCCGATCGACCCGTTACACCGTTCGTTTCCACCGGAGGGCGATTGGGAATCGGGCTATTGGTTGAGCGTTTCGGCGTTGGAGTTGGTTCGGGATCGCCCCGAAGTTTTTGAGCAACGATCGCGGTTGATGGTCGACGTTGAGTTTGTGCTCTGAGTCTCAGCCTAGAAGCGGCGGTGGTCTGTTGGACGGAGGTTTACGGGACTGTAGGTTTTCCCGCCGTCCAGAGGGCTAAACGACGGAAGATTTCGGCGTTGTCCTGGCCATTGACGGAGACGCCGCCGATCCCTTTGTCGCTGAGTGCGTCGTTGCTAATCCAGCCCGAATCGGTGGCCAACGCGACGCGGCCTTTGCCGGGCTCGGAGATGGCAAGCAGGGATCCAGGAGTGTTGCGCGTCCCGCTGAGGGGTTTGACTGCGAGATCGTTGGAGACGAGGGAGCGCGGGTTGTGCGGATGCCCCTCGGTGATGAGCACGAGATTCCCCGTGTAGTAGCCCCAGCGAAGGCCTCCGATGAGAGGAGTTTGTGGAGGCAACGCGAGGCGTTTGACGTCGGTGTAGAGGTTTGTGAATTGGAGTCCGAAGTGTTGGGTGAGTCGGCTAATCTGTGCGATCTCGAGGTTGTGGTTCTCCTGATTGCCCATGATGATCAGCCCACCACCGCGCGTGACGAATCGGCGGAGTTGAGTGATGTCGGAGTCATTCAGATGGTGAGGAGCGGGGTTGGAGCCGACTGCGGATTCGCTGGGGTTTGCGATGAGGAGCACGTTGATCCCGGTGAGGTTTTTTTCGGTGTAAGCGTTCGTGTCGACGCGCACATCAAAATCCGAGGCGAGGCGGCTGAGGATCGATTTGTAGGAGCCGTCGGGCAGATAGCGGGACTCGCCGACCGCGTTGAGGTGACGGCTGTAGAGCAGGACGGGTTTGGCGTGCTGGGGTTCGGCGGCCGTGCCGAGGAGGGCCAGAAGGGGCGAGGTACAGGTAAGGAGGGCGAGCCAGAGTGAGTGTAGGCGAGTTTGGGGCAGGGTTTTCACACGGGACGTTTTAGCGCGGGGCTCGGGGGAAAGGGAGTGTTTTTAACGCAGGGGGCGAGAGGGTGGGAGAGGCGCAGAGGGAGATTTACCGCGGAATACGCGGAATACGCGGAATGGGGAGGGGGGCTCTTTTAACGCAGAGGGTGAGAGGGTGAAGAGGCGCAGGGGGAGCCGTTTTCGGGTGATGGGGTTAGTTTGTTTTCTGTGCTCTCAGGTCTTGGAGGGCTTCGGCGAGGGTTGGGAAGGTGAATTGGAAACCGCTGGCGAGCAGTTTGCCGGGGATGACGCGTCGGCTTTTGAGAATGAGCTCGGTTTCGGTGCGCAAAAAGAAGGCCCCGATTTCGAGCATCCATTCGGTGGCGGGGAGGCCGATGGGCATGCCGACGGAGTGTCGGAAGAGGGACATCATGTCGGCGTTTGGCAGCGGGTTGGGTGCGGCCATGTTGACGGGACCGTTGAGATCGGGGTGTTGGATGATCCATTCGACGGCGCGGGAGAAGTCGAGGTGATGCATCCAGGAGACGAATTGGTGGCCGGAGCCCATGCGGCCGCCCAGGCCGAATCGGGCAAGGCGCGAGAGCACGGGGAAGACGCTATTGCTGGCATGGCCAAGGATCATGGTCGTTCTGAGCGCGACTTTACGAGTTGCGGGAGTTTGGGCGGCGTTGAGTGCGCCTTCCCAGGCGAGAATGACATCGATGGAGAAGGCATCGTGGACTCTGGGGGTGGGAGTGAAATCGGTGCCGGTCTCGTCCCAGGCGGGTCCGAGGGTGTGACGGTAGAGTGTGGCGGAGCTGGAGTTGAGCCACGTGGTGGGAGGCTTGGCGCAGGAGGCGATCGCGTGGCCGAGCACGTGGGTGGAGTCGACGCGGGATTCTAGAATGAGTTTACGATTGGCGGGTGTGGCGCGGCAATCGACGGAACGTCCGCATAGGTTGATGAGAGCGGTAGCGCCTTCGAGTTCGCGGCACCAGGGACCGGGGGATTTAGCATCCCAGGCAATTTCTCTGGCTGCAGAGTTGTGGGGTGAAGGATTTCGGGTTAGAACCACGATCTCCCAACCCTTCGCAGCGAAGTGGTCGACGAGGGTGGAACCGAGGAAACCGCGGCCGCCGGCCAGGATGAGTTTCGATTTAGGGATTGATGTCATGAAATCCGAGACGAGCGACAAAGTAGATCAACGTGGAGGTAACGCAAACCAATCGGTGGGAGGCACACGTTGGGCTGTGCCTTCTGTGGGGTGGATTCCGTGGCTGGTGTGTGCTTTTCTCGCCATGCCGCCGGGTTGGGTCCTAAGCTTTGCGGCTGCGGCGGAGACTGATGCCACTCGGGTAGTTCGTGACATCGACTACGGAGAGGACGGGGATGCGGCACACCGATTGGACCTTCATTTACCGGCAGGAAAGCCGAAGCCGCCATTGATCGTTTGGGTACACGGGGGTGCGTGGAGATCGGGAAGTAAGGCGTCCATGCCGCTTGGGAGTTTGGTGGAGGACGGTTACGCGGTGGCGAGCGTGGACTATCGGCTCTCGACCCAGGCGCGGTTTCCGGCGCAGGTCCACGACATCAAGGCGGCGATCCGTTTTCTGAGGGGGCGGGCCGAGGTGTATGGGCTTGCGGCAATGAAGGTGATGATTGCGGGGGACTCGGCGGGTGGGCATTTGGCGGCGTTGGTGGGGGTTTCGAGCGGAGTTGTTGAGCTGGAGGGAGTGGTAGGAAACCATGCGGCGCAGTCCTCGGACACACAGGGGATTCTGAGCTTTTATGGGGCATCGAACCTAGAGACGATTTTGAAGCAATCGACGCCCTTTGGGTTGAACATGCGGGTGCCGGCGTTGGAGTTATTATTGGGAGGGCAGCCTGAGTTGGTGCCTACGTTGGCTCGGTTAGCGAGTCCGGTAGCGCATGTGGATTCGAAGGATCCGCCGTTGTTGATGTTTCATGGAGACCAGGACCCGCAAATGCCCATCAACCAGTCGCATGAGTTGGAAGGAGCCTACAAGCGGGCGGGTGTGAGGGTGCAGTTTGAGGTGGTGCATGGGGCGGTGCACGGGGGTAAGGCGTTTTATGATGCGGAGCGGCTAGGGGTCGTGCGGGCGTTCTTGAAGCGAGTGTTTTGAGAGTAAGAGTCTTGAAGGAGTTTCGTGGATGTCGCAGAGTTGACACAGCATGAGAACACCCTTCGATCGCATGGCCATGACACCGAATGCGTGGGGGACTGGGGCGCCGCGCCATCAAGGGCGTCGGTTTGGTGTTGTTGCATTCACATTGATTGAGTTGCTGGTGGTGATTGCCATCATTGCGGTGTTGGCGTCGATGCTGTTGCCGGCGTTGAGCAAGGCGAAGGGCAAGGCGCAGGCGATTTACTGTTTGAACCACACGAAACAGTTGGCGGTGGCGACGCATCTTTATTCGGGCGACAACGACGACTGGCTTCCGCCCATTCAGGCGCGCATTGCCGGTGGGGAAACCACTTGGAGGCCGTATCTGTATTCGTACGTGAGCCAAGCTGCGGCGGTGTATGATTGTCCGACGGAGAAAGAAGAGTCCTATGCGCTTGCGCGGCGGGCGGGGCAGAAGACGGGACCTGGGAGTAAATGGTTGGTGGGACAAGCGACGGATGCGGAGTTGGACATACCGAGCGGGATTGGGGCGGTGAACGTCCATTGGGAAGCGGGAGGGGCTCCGCCGCCGTTTGGTCGACCTCAGGGCTATGAGAACAATGTGTGTCGATGGAGCCGAGTCGAGAGTGCTTCGCGGATGATTTTATTCGGGGACGGGCACAGCGACGTGAACGGGGTGTGGCCTCGGGATCGTTGGTGGATCTGGAAGGAATTGGGGTCGGCGAACTCGGTTGGATTTAACCGTGTGGCTCAAGGCGATAAGGGTTCGGTGCGGCATGGTCGGCGGTCGAACTACAGTTTCGGGGATGGCCATGGCGAGACGCTTGATGCAGGAAGGATTCCGTGTAACACGAACGAATGCTGGTGGTCGGCGAAGTCGGATCCCCACTGAACCCCGGACGCAGGCTGACGTGATGAAACCTCAACCCCGAAACCGGATGCTTCTCGCCTCGGCCTTGGTTTTATTTGGTGTGGCCGGGTATTTTTCATGGCGGTTCTGGCGTGAGGATTCGGGCATTTCGGAAAAGGCGTTCTTTTACGATTTGAGTGAGAAGAAACTGTTTGTGGCGGATCGCGGATTGATTCCCCCTATCAAGGGCGTCAATGACGCTGCGGAGGATGGGGTGCGAGCGGTGGTGATCTCGACAAATGGCCAACCCAAGAACAAAGCGACCTGGCAGATTGCTTATCTGGAGATGTATTCGCCGGAGTTGAAGAAGGAACTGGTCGCGGCCAAGGCGGCGGGTGTGGCGTCGAAAGTGGGGCGCGGGGCGGCGCAGGATCTGCGCTTCGTGAAGCGGGTGCAGGACGCCGAATGGTCGGCATTGACCTCGCCCGAGGGTGAACGGTTGGTAACGGAATGGGCGACGCAGGGTGTGGGAGATTCCCAGCCGGTGGTTTGTTCGCCTGAGTAGATTTTCTCGATCCTCTATTCCAACGAAAGTCCAAAACAAAAACATGAAACCAAAATCCTTAAACGAAACGTGTCGTCAGGCTTTACCCTTGTTTCTCCTGGCCTTTGGAGCGGTGCAAAGTGGTGCGCAGGCCCAATCGGCGTCGGTCTTGGCGGAGCACGATAACTATCTTCCTGGCCAGTTGATCGGCGTGTCGTTCGCGGGCGGGCCGGGTGCCAAAAAGGACTGGGTGGGCGTTTATCCGGAGGGCGTGGTACCGGGGAGTCAGGGGTCGACGCTCTGGAATTACGTGGACAATACCCGGGGAGGCAACACAGGGCTGAAGGAGGGGAAGGTCACTTTTCCGGCGGGGCTGAATTTTGCGGGGAAGTGGTTTGCGTATCTCTTGGAGAATGATGGCTACACCATCCTGGCGGAGACCTCGTTCAATGTGATCGAGCCAACTGCGGCTTTGGTGCACGTGAACAAGCGGGTCTATGCGCCGGGTGAAACGATAGCGATCACGTTCACCAACGGACCGGCGAATACGAAGGATTGGATTGGAGTGTATCCAGTGGGCGAGGTGCCGGGGAGTCAGGGTTCGACGATTTGGAATTACGTGGATGGCACTCAAACGGGGAGCAAGCCTGTGTCGGCCGGGACCATTTCTTTTACGACCGGCTTGAGCAAGGTGGGCGAGTGGACCGCGTTCCTGCTTGAGAACGACGGTTACACCGTGCTCGCGTCGGAGAACTTCAAAGTGGCGGTCAATGCGAATGACGTGCCGCGCGTGGCGTCGATCGAGCCGGCTCAAGGGGCTACGAACACCCCGCCTGCGGCGAGTTTTGCGGCGACGATTGTGAACGGTGGGGTGAAGGTGACATCAGCCTCGGTGGTGCTGAACTTGGACAACACCAAGGTGGTGCATCAGCTCCGCGAAGAGGCAGACAAGCTCTTTGTCACTTACGCTGGGACTGCGGCTTTGGCGTCGGATTCCAAGCACACGTTCACACTGATTTTTGCCGACGCGGTGGGAGGTCGGTATACGAACAGCGTAGAGTTTACGGTTGGGACCTACACCGACATCAAGCTTCCGGCCCCGCTTTATTTGGAGACGTTTGACACGGTTGCGGAGGGCAAGCTTCCGGCGGGTTGGAGTGAGACGAGCTACACGGAGGTGCAGAACGACGAGGTGGACTTTAAGAACCTGGATTCTGCGGCTTACAAGACGTGGACGACGGTGGATGTGGAGCGGTTCCGTGGCACTTTCAATACTTACAGCAATCCGGAGACCTCGGCGGGTGAGGCGAACGATTATCAACGTGTGTTGCGTACTGATGGACGGTCGGTGGTGAATGGCGCTGTGATACGCGACATGGCAAAGGGACGGATGTTGTTCGGTGATTCCGGATATCGTCGGGGCCGTAGTCAGGTGATGTTTCTGACGACGCCGAGTTTTGATTTCACAGGTAAGAAGAACATCTTTCTGAGTTACCACAGCCTGTGGGAGCAGAACCAGGACAGCATTGCGGCGTTGGAGTATTCGGCGGATGGCGGGCAGAGCTGGTTGCCTGTGGCGTATCATCTGGACGGACGCGACGTAAAAACTAACGACCTGGGGCAAGTGGACATTGAGGCTACATTCACTACGGAGTACGGGGATGTGGCGCGGTACGCAGACGAACAGGGCAATGAGTTAGGTGGGACTTATGGAGCGTTTGTGGGCGCGAAATTGGCGTTGATCCAGCCCAGTCATATTCAACCTCGGGTGGATGACAATCCGACCGACGGCAAGCGTGTTGAGCTCTTTCGATTGGAAGGGGCGGATAACCAGAAATCAGTGCGGCTTCGATTTGCGCATGCGGGCACAGACAGTTGGTATTGGGGTGTGGACGAGGTTGGGTTTTATAGCATCGACCCCGCACCGGCGGTGGCCCCGAGCCTGAGCGTCCAGCGAGCCAACACCGGTTTGAAGCTGTCTTGGACTGGAGGCGTTGGGTTTGTGCTGGAGAGCTCGGATACGTTGGGTAAAGCGGCTTGGAGCGCTGTGGCGAACCTTCCGGCTGGGGTGTCCGAGTTGGAGATTCCCACCGCACAGATCGCAACTGGGGCACGGTACTATCGGTTGCGGAAACCGTAGGTGGTGCGGTGCGACGCCGCGTCGACACCGGATTAAATCGAACCGCGGATCATACGGATCACGCGGGAGGGGAGGGAGGGAGTTTTTAACGCAGAGGGCAAGAGGTATGAGGAGGCGCAGAGAGGAGAATCCTTTTTCACTCTGCGAACTCTCCGCCTCCGCGCCTGGGGAGTTTTAACGCAGAGGGTGGGAGAAGGAGGAGGCGCAGGGAAGATAATCTCTCTGCGGACTCTGCGGCTCTGCGCGAGATGAATTCCGGAGGCTGAAGGTTTCACCGCG
>Ga0172367_10003238_pt1 | contig 21407 bp, 9 predicted proteins | sample Lak10m_FD_114542 | JGI IMG/M metagenome (GOLD analysis project Ga0172367, IMG submission 114542) | Freshwater microbial communities from Kabuno Bay, South-Kivu, Congo - kab_022012_10m | ecosystem: Environmental > Aquatic > Freshwater > Lake | place: Democratic Republic of the Congo: South-Kivu... | reverse complement strand
TCTTGGCCGTGCAGGGCATGATGGACACGCTGAAGATGCGTGCGGGATCCAGGCCCCTGGCCTGGGCGAAGGCGCTCTTCACCACCGCGCCCATCATCTGCTGGGGGCTCTTGCAGGTGGAGAGGTGCGGCAAAAGTGCCGGCTTGTTCAGCTCCACCCAGCGCACCCAGGCAGGCGAGCAGGATGTGAAGAGGGGAAGCGGGCCGCCGTGGGTGATGCGCTGCACCAGCTCCGCCGCCTCCTCGCGCACGGTGAGGTCGGCAGCGAAGGCCGTGTCGAAGACATGGTGGAAGCCCAGGCGGCGCAGGGCCGCCACCAACTGGGGATTCACATCCGCGCCTGGAGGCAGGCCGAACTCCTCAGCCAGGCTCACGCTCACCGCCGGAGCGTGCTGCACCACCACCGTGAGCTGCGGATCTTCCAGGGCGGCCACCACGCGGTCCAGCTGGCTCTGCTCGCGCAGGGCGCCTGTGGGACAAATCACCACGCACTGGCCGCAGCCCACGCAGGTGGACAGGTTCAAGTCCCCCATGAAGGCGGGGGACACCACGGTGGCGCTGCCACGGCCGGTGAAATCGATGGCGCCCACGCCCATGCGCTCCTCGCACACGCGCACGCAGGCTCCGCACAGGATGCACTTGTCCGGGTTGCGGCCTATGGCCGGGCTGGACACATCCATGGGGTGGTGACGCATCCCGGCCGGCCAGCGTCGGCGGCGCACACCGTGGTCCTGCGCCAGCTCCTGCAGGCGGCAGTCGCCACTGCGCACGCAGTAGAGGCAGTCGTCCGGGTGGTTGGCCAGCAGCAGTTCAACGATGGTCTTGCGCGCCTCCACCGCGCGGGGGGAGTGCGTGTGGATGGCCATGCCTTCCTGCACCATCTGGGAGCACGAGGGCACCAGGCCTCCGCGCCCTTCCACCTCCACCACGCAGATGCGGCAGGCGCCGCTGGGACCAAGTCCCTTCACATGGCAGAGGGTGGGAATCTCGTGGCCCTCCCGACGGGCCAGTGCCAGGATGGTCTCACCGTCGCGGGCTTCCACCGCCCGTCCGTTCAACATGGCATGCATGGTCAATCCACCTGAATGGCGCCCTTGGGGCAGCGCAGTTGACAGGATCCGCAGCCGGTGCAGGATTCGGCGATGATGTGGTGGGGCGCCTTTCGGCTACCCACAATGGCTCCGGCGGGACAGGCCTTCACGCAGGCCGTGCAGCCCGTGCACAACTCCTCTTCGATGCGGAAGAGCAGCAGGTCCGGGCAGACCCGGGCCGGGCAGCGGCGCTCGTAGACATGGGTCTCCACCTCGGCGCGAAAGTGGCGCAGCACGCTGAGCACGGGATTGGGCGCGCTCTGTCCCAGGCCGCACAGGCTGGCGTCCTGGATGACGCCCGCCAGGCGCTCCAGACCCATCACACCCTGAAAGCGCTCCAGTGCGCCGTGGCCCTCCTCCCGGCGACGGCCCCGGCTCATGCCGTCGAGAATGGCCAGGAGCTGACGCGTGCCCTCCCGGCAAGGAATGCACTTGCCGCAGCTCTCCTTCTGGATGAAGTCCATGAAGAAGCGGGCAACATCCACCATGCAGGTGCGCTCGTCCATCACCACCAAGCCGCCGGAGCCCATCATGGCACCCGCGCCGCGCAGGGATTCGTAGTCCACGGGTAGGTCCAACCCTTTCGCCGGCAGGCAGCCACCGGAGGGACCGCCGATCTGCGCCGCCTTGAATCGGTGGCCTTCAGGCACGCCGCCGCCGATCTCCTCCACGATGAGGCGCAAAGGCGCGCCCATGGCCACCTCCACCAGACCCGTGCGCCGCACGCGTCCGCTGAGAGCGAAAACCTTGGTGCCCCGGCTCTCCCCCGCGCCCAGGGCACGCCAGGCCTTGGCGCCCAGACGGAAGAGCGCGGGCAGGTTGGCCAGGGTTTCCACATTGTTGATCACGGTGGGACGACCGAAGAGGCCCTGCTCCACGGGATAGGGTGGGCGGGGCCTGGGCATGCCACGGCGGCCCTCGATGCTGTGGATGAGGGCGGTCTCCTCGCCGCACACGAAGGCACCGGCGCCCCTTTTCAGGCGCACATCGATGCGCATGCCACTGCCCAGGATGCGCTCTCCCAGCAAGCCGCAGTCGCGGGCCTGGGCGATGGCTCGCTCCAGTCGGCGGATGGCCAGGGGATACTCGGCGCGGATGTAGATCCACGCCTCCTCGGCCTCGATGGCGTGGGCGGCAATGGCCAGCCCCTCCAAAACCCGGTGGGGATCCCCCTCGATGACGGCGCGGTCCATGAAAGCGCCTGGATCCCCTTCGTCGGCGTTGCAGATGAACACGCGCGGCCCGGCGTGCTCCCGCGCCAAACGCCACTTGCGCCCGGTGGGAAAGCCGCCGCCGCCCCGGCCGCGCAGGCCCGCCTCCTCCACCTCGGCCACCACGCGCTCCGGCGCATGCTGCTTCACCAGCCGGGCGAAGGCGCTCCAGCTTCCTCGGGCCACCGCCTCCTCGATGCTGTCGGGATCCACCAGACCGCAGTCCGCCAGCACCAGGCGCGTCTGGGGCGCGAAAAAGGCGTGTTCGTCCAGCCAGGGCTGGTCCTCCCACGGGGCCAAGCCCTCCTGACGAAACTGCCCCAGCACCGGAGGCAGGACATCGCTCCACCGCCCTTCCAGCGCCAGCGCCAGCAGGGCCTCCACATGGCCCGCCCCCACTTGGCGAAAACCCACGCGACAGCGTCCGGGCCGTTGCACATCCACCAGCGGCTCCTCCGAGCACAGGCCGATGCAGCCCACTTCCACCAGATCCACATCCTTGCCCGCGCAGGCGTCGCGCAGGCGCGCCAGCAGCTTGTCGGCGCCCGCGCTGAGGCCACAGGTGCCCGCTCCCACCAGGATCACCGGCCGCTGCACATCCTCCCGCCGGTGGCGGCGCCTCCAGTCCTGCAGGGCCAGCCCGCCCCCCGTGCCCAGCAAGGCCTCCTGCACCAGGAGGCGACCCACTTGTTGACGGCCCGTGGCGTCCTTCATGCCAGCATCTCCTCTGCGTCCACCGCGACCGGCTCCAGGGCGCGGCCCTGCTCCTGCGCCTGCCGCCGGTAACGGTCCACGATGCCCGGCACCTGGGATGGCGTCACGCCCGCGTGGTAATCGTCCCCCACCGCGATGACCGGCGCCAGCCCACAAGCGCCGATGCAGGCCACCACTTCCAGGCTGAAGAGGCCGTCCCGGGTGGTGCCGCCGGCCGCGATGCGCAACTCACGCTCCAGTGCCGCCAGCACGGAGGCGCTGCCCTTCACATGGCAGGCGGTGCCCCGGCACACGGCAATGGGGAAGCTTCCCCTGGCCTGGAAGCGGAATTGGTTGTAGAAGGTGGCCACCCCGTACACCTTGCTCTCCGGCAGGTGCAGGTGGGCCGCCACCAGACGCAGGGCCACCCGGGACAGAAAGCCCTCCGCCTCCTGAATTTCCTGCAGCAGCGGAATGAGATGATCCCTTCCTGCGCCGCTGTGACGCGCCAGGATGTTCTCCACGGAAGATGCCCGGGCTAAGGTGTGCTGTGCCATGACGAAGTCCTCACATGATCACTCAGGGAACCGTTGTCATGTTATCTTTTTAACGCTTTGAGTGCAAGTCCTGACGCTTCATCGCGGGCAACTTTCGTCAGACTCTCCTCATCTTGTTGTCTTTCATTGTTTTTTAAATGAATCGCCACCCTCATTCTTCGCACATTTTTGACAGGTACACTTCATCTTTATTCTATTTTACAACTATGCCTTGCCTATTGTTCACCAACCCGCCTTGGCACGGCCCTGGGTGAGCGAGCGCTGTTGGACGGTCGCTTGTGCTCCCTGATCAGGAGAAGCATCCCCACGGGCCCGCTTCCTTGTTACCTTGCATCGTCGTCACACGCCAGACGGCATCAAGCAGCGGGAGTTCCCATGTCCCTTTCCCCAGCCACCCCCCGGACGATCCTCACCGTCACCTGCGCCGCCGCCCTGCTCCTGGGCCTGGCCGGCAGGGCCACAGCCTTTGATGGCGCCAACAAAGTGGTCACGCTCAAGCCCGGCGAGCGCGTGAGTTTCACAGGCCCGGAACTGGCCCTGAGCACGCGCAAGCCCTGGATGGTGCTCTCGCCGCCACCGGGTCTGGCCGTGGCCACCCTGCCCAAGGAGCTGGAACTGACAGCTCGCCAGCCCCTGCCCTGGTGCCTGGTGGAGACCACCGGAGGAGATCTGCTGGTACGCACCGCCGAGGGCGTGCCGGTGGACATCACCTTCGTGGGCGCACCGGGCCAAGAGGTGCATGTGGCGGGCAACTTCAACGAGTGGAGCGGCCTTGGCCACCCCCTGCGCGAGGAGAGCCCCGGCCACTATGCCACGCGTCTGATGGTGGCGCCGGGTGAACTCATCTACCTCATCAAGGTGGGCGAGACCTACCTCCGCGACCCGGCCAATGCCGACAGCATTCCCAACGGCTTTGGCAGCTGGAACAGCCGTCTGTGGGTGCGCGAAGAAGGCGGGCCGGCGCCCGTGCTGCACCGGCTGGGCTGGCAGCACACGGGCACCGGGCGCCAGGTGCGCTTTCTGGTGGAGCGGCGTGGCGAGGACTTCAGCTGGGCGGCCCTGCACGGCAACAAAGCCGTGTCCAGGGACAGCGTCCACCTGGTGGGGGACACCCTCGTGCTGAACCTGGCCAGGAAGCCGCGCAGCGGGCCGGACCGCCTCCGGTTGGGTGTGTCGAACGGCACGCGGCGCAGCATGCTGCAGACCGTCTTCTTCGACGAGGACTTCATCTGGCAGGACGCGGTGGTCTACGCCCTCATGCCCGACCGCTTCCGCAACGGCAACAAGGCCAACGACGATCCCGCTCGCCACGCATCGCTCCTGCCTCCCGCCAACTGGATGGGCGGCGACCTGGCGGGCCTATTGGCGGCCCTGCGTGAAGGCTATTTCGACAGCCTGGGCGTGAACACGCTGTGGGTTTATCCCTTGAACGAAGCGGCGGAGGGCGCCTGGCAGGAGTACCCGGAGCCCCGTCGCTGGTACACGGGCTACCACGGCTACTGGCCGGTGCATCCCACGGCCATCGAGCCGCGCTTCGGCACGGAGAAGCTCTTCAAGGAAGTGACCCGGGAGGCCCACGCCCGTGGCATGCGCGTGATGCTGGACCTGGTGGCCAACCATGTGCACGAGGATCACCTGTGGTTCAAGCAGCACCCGGAGTGGTTCGGCTCCCTCATGCTGCCCGACGGGCGACGCAACCTGCGCATCTGGGACGAGCACCGCCTCACCACCTGGTTCGAGCCCTACATGCCGGACATTGACTACTCGGCCCATCCGGAGGCGGTGGCGGCCATGGGCGAGACGGCGCTGGACTGGGTGCGCCGCTACGACCTGGACGGCTTCCGCCACGACGCGGTGAAGCATGTGCCACGGGAGTTGTGGGAGGAGCTGACCCGGCGGCTGAAGTCCGACAGCACCCTCACCCGGCCCTTCTACCAGATCGGCGAGACCTTCGGCTCCGACGAACTCATCCAGAGCTATGTGGGGCCGGATGCCATGGACGCCCAGTTCAATTTCAACCTCTTCCATCCGGCGCGAGAGATCTTCCTGGACGAAGCGCGCTCCTTCACCGAACTGGCGGGCATCCTTGAGCGCAACCTGGCCTCCTACGGCCCCAACTCCGTCATGGGCAATCTCATGGACAGTCACGACAAGGCGCGCTACGCCGGCTACGCCGATGGTGACCTGCCCACCAGCGGCGCCAACCTGCAGGAATTGGGCTGGAGCACGCCACCTCAGGTGGACCAGCCCACCACCTACGACAAGGTGCAGCTCTACCTGACCTGGCTGCTCACGCTTCCCGGTGTGCCCTTCCTCTACTACGGCGACGAGATTGCCATGAGCGGAGCCGAAGATCCCGACAACCGCCGCATGATGCGCTTCGCCAAAGACCTGAGCACCTTGGAGAAGCGCCAGATTGGACGCACCGCGGAGCTGGTGCGCCTACGACGGACGCGGCCAGAACTGCGCCGGGGGGATTTGCGCGTTCTCTTCGCCGACGCCAGCCTGCTGGTCTACATGCGCAGCGCGGAGGATGCCCAGGGCCGCCCCAGTCGCAGCCTTGTGCTGTTGAACAAGAGCGGCACGGCCAGACAACAGGACATCGCCCTGCCAGCAGGATTGGGAGCGCGCACCGTTTCGGTGGGCCCGTGGGAGGGCCGGGTCCTTCCCTTGCGTCCTTAAGTCTGTCAGGTTTCGGGAACAGGGCTGTCCCGTTTTTGACCTGTGACACTTCGCGCTGTTCATTATTAGCATGGCGGGTTCCTGGCACCAACCTGGCACCAACCTGGCACCAACCTGGCACCAACCCGGCACCATCCTGGCACCAACCTGGCACCAACCCGGCACCAACCTGGCACCAACCCGGCACCAACCTGGCACCAACCTGGTACCAACCTGGTACCAAACAAAAGGGGCGACCCCCACGGGGCCGCCCCTATCACATGCCAATTGGGAAGGGCTTACTTGACCAGCATCAGCTTCTGCACGGCACTCTCGCCCATGCCTTCCAGCACGGCCAGGTACATGCCGCTGGCCAAGCCGCTGGCGTCAAAGCTCAGCTGGTGCTCGCCAGCGCTGTGCATGCCATGCGTCAGTTCCGCCACCTGCTGGCCCGCCAGGTTCACCACGCTCAAGCGCACATCACCCGCCTGACGCGTGGTGAAGGAAAGGGTGGTGAAAGGGTTGAAGGGGTTGGGATGGGCGGCGTTGAAGGAGAAAGCCGCCGGACGCTGGCCGGGATCCACAGCCAAATCGCTCCACAGGGTGCCCAAGGCGCCGAACATGTTGCTGACGGCGAAGGTGGGGTTCTCATCACTGATGGCCGTCACCCAGTCCTGCTGGAAGCCGGACTCGTTGTCGTGGCCATTGGCCCCGAACTTGTAGGTGATGTTGCGGGCGCTGTACTGGCTGAAGGTCACCGTGCCCTCGAAGAGGTCGCCCGTGGTGGGCACCAGCTGGTAAGCCGGGGGCACCAGATCCCAGGGCCAATTGTTCCAGGGACCACAGATGCCCACGAAGGTGATCTCTTCGTAGGAGTTCAGGCCCTGGTTGCTCTCGCCGGGGTGGTCGGTGAACCAGGCGCGCACGGGCCACATGTCCACGGTGAAGTGCACGTCCACCGCCTGGGAGATGATGTCGTCCCAGGTCACATGGTCAAACCAGGCTTCCTCAAGCACGATGTCGCCGTAACCGTCGGCGTCGCTATCGGGCAGGCCGGCGGTGATGGGCACCAGGCGGTTGCTGCCGCTCTCCCAGCGGGCGGCACTCTCATTGCCGTCTTCCAGGATGACGAACTTGAATTCCAGGTTGGTGTCCGTCTCCACACCGTCGAAGCTGAGGTTGAGGAAGAAATGGCCGGGGTTGCCGCCCTCTTCCGTCAAGGCCACCGCGCCGCCCCAGTTGCCAAGGTTGGGGTGACCGCCGCGCAGCACCACCAGATCCGTGGCGGGATTGAAGCCGCCGTTGGCCGTCATCACTTCCAGGTTCACGCTGAACAGCACTTCCACATTCACCAGCTGGCCCATGCTGTCCTGGTTGTTGAACCACACGGGATCCAGGGTCTGGCCACCGGCCGCGAGGGTGAAATTGCGGTTGTCCACGGACTCCCAGGTGTCACCCGTGGGCTTGATGATGACATACTTGAACTCCACCGCCTGACCGATGAAGGCATCGTCCACATCGTAGCTGCCGGTGAAGAGCATGTCGCCCGTGTTGGAGAGCACGGGATTGGCGCCGCTCCAGTCGTTGAAAGCGCCACGCACCACCACTTGATCCGTGTCCGGGTTGAAGTTGCCCAGCTGCTGCTGGATGTCCATGTGGATCTGGAAGGTGACGGGATTCACCGCCCAGGAACTTCCCACCGTCATCAGCAGGCCAAGCATCCACGCTTTGTTCTTCATTGTCCCTCTCCTGACTTAAAACGGTTGCTTTCAGGCTACCAGGTGAAGGCCAGGCTGTAGCGCATGACGCTGTCCAGCCGGCCGTGATCTTCCCACGCCGCGTCCACCTGCAGGTGGCTCTCCTGACCCAAAGGATAGGTGAAACCCGCTCCCAGCGCAAGGCCGCCCTCCGCGTCCTTCAGGAAGAGGTCCCGCCAGCCCGCGCGCATTTGAAAGGTGTTGCGGAAGGAGTACTCGCCACCCAGGGACACGGACTCGCTGGCGCGGTCCACGCCGTGCACGGCGTCGGCGGCCGCAACCAGGCGGTGGTCCGGCCGTTCCAGCACCGGCACCACGGCGCCGATGCGGAAGGTGATGGGCAGCGGCCAGTCGTACACATCCAGGTTCACCGGGACGGCGGGGTTGTCGCCGTTCTCCGTCTCGTCCATGTCGTGGCCGCGCAAAAGGTCCGTGCCGCCCATCTCCATGTCCAGACCCGCGTGCTGGATGCTCATGCCCAGGAGCATGTCGCGCCAGGATGTGCGGTAAAGGGTTCCCACATCGAAGGCCACGCTGGAGGAACTCTCGTGCCAGATCTTCTGCTGCACCACCTTGGCCGTTGCGCCAAAGGAGAAGCGATCCGTGACGCGCATGGCCAGGCTGACTCCCAGCGCCAGGTCGCTGGCCTCGTAGAACTCGCCCGTGCCGTCCTGCTCCTCGAGGGTGGTGACTTCTTCGTCCCCGTAGTCCAGGTAGGTGGCGGACAAGCCCACGGCCATGGATTCGCCCAGGGGCGTCACCACGGCCAGGTAGCTCAGGTCCGTGTCCACCAGCCAATTGGTCTTCACCAGCATGGCCTGGGAGCCCTCCAGCCGGGCGGCTCCCGCCGGGTTCCAGTAGAGGCAGGAGGCGTCGTCCACCGCCGCCGTGCCCGTGCCGCCCATGCCCAGCGAGCGCGCCCCCAGACCGATGCCCAGAAAAGGCGCCGCCGTGGTGCCCACGCGGTTGATGGCCGCCGCCTGCTGGACAAGTGCCAGTGCCGCAAGGCTCGTCATCGTCAGAAGTTTGGTGCCCATGACGGCCTCCTACTTGATCAGGGCGAACTTGCCCGTCTTCTCGCCCGCCGGGCTTTCCACATGATACATGTACATGCCGTAGGCCACATCCAGGCCCGCCGCCGATTTCAGGTTCCAGTCCAGGCTGCCGTCCAGCACCGAGGCGTCGTGGTGCAGGGTCTGCACCAACTCGCCGCGCACCGTGTAGATGCGCACCGTGGCCTGGGACGGCAGGTGGATGAACTGAATCTTGCGGTCGCCCCGGTTGCCCTTGATGGGCCGCGCCTCCCACTCCGCCGTGGCGAGGTAGGGGTTGGGAACCACCTTCACGGTCTGCAATTCCCCTGAAGCCAGCGCGCCGTCCACCGTTGGCGCCTGCACTTCCACCTCGAAGCGGTCCTCCGCCGTGAACGGCTTCTTGGTCACGGCCTCATAACGCTCGCCACCCAGAGGCAGGCTCATGGAAGTGGAGTCGTAGGCGTAGGAGATCTGGAACATCCAGGTGAGCATGTGGCCGCCGGCGCCGTCGGGCTCGTAGAGGAGCACGGCATCCCGGGGATCAAAGGGCGCCGTCGGGTTGCGACGGTCGGCGGGCAGGCCTTCGTTGAGCTTGGCGTTGAAAACCCAGAAAGGAAGCTCCACCGGCGCGTCGGGGTTGGTCACATCCAGCACGCGGTAGTTGGTCTGCACGCCGGAGACGAGGCGGTTGAGGATGATGCTCATGGACTGGTTGGGGAAATCCTCCCGCAACAGGCCCGTCTGCCCGGAGGCCGTGGGCAGGAACTCCATGCGGTAGTCGTGGGGCTGCAAGGTGCCGGTGAGTTCCTGGGCACCGTTGCGCAGGGCCAGGGGGCGCAGGCCCCAGGGCAGGATGTCCGTGGCGGCGTCCTCCCAGCCGCTCTGGTCCGGATCGGCGAAGAGGGTCCAGTCGTTCTGGAAAGTCAGGCGCAGGCCTTCCACCACCGGATCATAGGCTTGCACCGTGGCCGTGTAGCCCGTGAGGTTGGGCACCAGCTGCTTGTGCACGAGGTTGTGGCTGTAAAGGAAGAGCGTCTCCACCAGCTGTCCGGCGGGAAGGCTGGCCAGGAAGCCCGGCGTGTAGATCACCTTGCCCTGGTCGAAGTCCATGTCGAAAGCACCGTCCGGGTCCAGCACTTCTCCCGTGTCCAGGCGCTGGCGGACGAAGAGCGTGTCCCCCGTGTCCAGGCGCCGGGCCACGAAAGTGGAGGGGTCGATGCCCGCGTGGCCCAGCATCTGCTGGGGCGTGTCGATGTTGATGGGGAAGCTCTCCAGCACGGGCTCCAGCCCGTCGCGCTGCAGGGTCCAGGCGAAGGCCGGCACCCGCACCTCGCTCAAGAGCACGCGGGTGCTGTCGTAGCCCACGCTGTCGATGTGCGCCACATAGCCGCCCGAGGCGGGATCCCAGGTGAAGAAGGTGTCGGGCACCCAGGCCGTGTACTCCCAGCCCAGCACATCCTGGATGCGCGCGGTGGTGTCCGGCAGGATGCTCAAGCGGTAGAGGGCGCCGTCCAGCAGGGCCGCCTCGTCCACGATGTGCGGCATCACGCTTCCAGTAGCCTGCCCGGCCACATGGTTGGCCTCCTCCATCACCAGGCCGGGCGTGTAGCCCGCCGCCGGCGCCGTGGGCAGCACGCGCGCCGTGTTCACATCCAGGGTCACCCGCCCCGCCGCGTCCACGCTGGCCTGCTTGGCGCACTCCGCCGGCAGGAAACCCGCCTCCGCGTCGCCCCGGTCGTAGGCCGTCACGGCGTAGAAGTAGGCCTGCCCGTTCACGGCGGTGGTGTCCGTCCAGCTGTGCACCAGGCCGCTGTTGTCCCCCAGCCAGAACTGGGTGCCGTTCAAGGCCATGGGAAAGAAGCCACTGGTCTCGTTCACCATGTCGAACTGGGCCACCGGCTTGAAACCGGCCGTGTTGCCCCGGGCGTCGGTGATGGAATAGGCGTCCAGGAAGCCGGGATCCGTGGCGCGGTAGATGCGGTAGCCCTCGAAGTCCCGCAGGTGGCTGATGCGGTCCACGCTGTGCTCGGCGCGGTCGTCCCAGTAGAGGGTCACGCGACCGTCGCCGGCCACGGCGTTCACATGGGGCTTGGCCGGGGGCTGGATGAAGTTGTAGTTCTCGTTGTAGATGGTGCGCACGGTGGACAGGTTGTTGTAGATGTCCTCCCGGGACTCGCCGAAGACCACGGCCAGGCTGATGCGCTGCGTTTCGCCGGAGCGCAGGGGGAAATAACCCGCGCCGTAGAGGAAGTCGTGGTCGGCGGGCTGGCCGGCCGTGCTGTCGAACTCGCCGGGGACCATGCGCCGCCAGATGTCCTCGTCGTTGCGGCTGGAGAACTCGGGGAAAGTGAACTCGTTGAAGGAGGTCAGTCCCAACTGGTCGCTCTCGGTGATGTCCAGGGCGTCGAAGTGGGGCTCGCCGGAGCTGGGCAGACCGTCCCCCTCCCCCGTGTCCCCGGTGCCTGGCTGGCCGTCGCCACCCACATCGTCGAACTCGGCGTTCCAGTCTCCGTCGTTGTCAAGGCCGTCGTCGCGGCTCTCGTCCACTAGCATGTCGTAGGCCTGGATGGCGCTGACGGGCACCAGCACGCGGGCGTCGTCGCCGGGGGCGGGAGGCGTCAGGTTCAGCAGGGTCCAGTCCACGAAGACCGCGTCCTCGTAGGCCACATTCTCGTCGATGAGGCCGTTGAAATTGTCGTCCACCAGATTGGCGGGATCCTCCTGCACCAGCTTGCCGGCGAAGACCGTCAGCTCCTGGTTGCGCCAGGTGAGGGAGAGCGTGTCCCCCGGGGCCGGCACGCGGGCCAGATAACGCGGATAGGCGGGGTCGTTGTAGTCGATGAGCACCACCACCTCGTCCTGGGCCAGCACCGTGGTGGTGTCCACCCAGGCCGCCAGGCGTTCTGTCGTCAGGCGGGGCAGATCCGTGGCGGGGCTGTCGCCGTCGTTGTCGATCCAGTCCACATTGTTGCCCGGGCTCTCCAGGAAGGCGTAGCCCACAATGCCCACATCGCGCACGCCGGGGTGCACGGGCACCCAGCCGCTGGCGCCGTTGTCGTCGTTGTCCTCGGTGTAGGTGAACTCCTCGGCGCGGTCGAACTGGTTGATGTCGTCGCCGGAGTCCCCGTCGCCGCCCACCAGGGTGCCGCACACCATGCCGAAGCCCACTTTGTCGTAGTCGATGTCGCTGGTGTTGGTGATGTCGTAGAGCCAGAAGGTGACATCCTCCGCCAGGGCGTGGGACCACTGGAAGCCGCGCACGGCCACCTTCAAGCCCAATCCCGCGTGGGTGCTGTCGTCGGCCCACGGCTGAATCAGCGGCACGCGCACGCTATCAGGATTGAAGGGGAAACTCTCTTCCCACAAACCCGGGAAGTAGGTCTCCACCGTGTCGCGGAAAGCCCACTGGGTGGACATGAACTCCCGGTCCCGGCTGTCGTCCATCCAGAAGTAACTCTCCTGGTCGGCGTTCTGCACATCGCGGCCAAAGTAGCCGTTCCAGCTTCCCGGCCAGGACTTGTCCGGCCACACATCGGGCCAGGAGAGCTTCTGGTGGCTCATGGCCACCAGGGTGGTCTCCGGGTTGGCAAAGCCCGGCAGGGGCATGAAGGTCCAGTACTCGCTGGGATCGGCGGGGTTCACCTCGTCCCGGCCGCGCGCCGGGCTTTGGGTGACGGCCACGCTGCGCACGGGCTTGTTGAGCAGGCGGTTGAAGTACTCGACCCCCACGCAGATGGAGATGTCGCCGATGTACTCGTCCCCTGTTCCCTTGGGCCACTCGAAGGAGAACTCCGGGCCCACGCGGCCCACGAGGCCTGTGTTGTAGAAAGTGGTCTGCACCAGGTTGCCCGAGTGCAGGTTCTTCTTTTTGGCCTCCGGGTCGCTCCACACCGTGTCGTACCAGGCGGCCGGCAGCAGGCGGAAGAGGCCGGCGGCCAAAAGCAGGGCGGTCAGGCTGCGTCGCATGGGCATCCTCTCACTTCGTCGCGGCGGATCACATGGAGACCCGGAAACCGACGATCACCTCGCGCGGGCGGGACCAGTTGCCGGGGTCCACCACCAGCTCGGACTGCACATCCTGCCAGTCGATGTCGTATCCGGCGCGGCCGGTGCGCGCGAAGACATTGTTCTCGTTCAAACGGTCCAGCAGGTTCTTCACCTGGAAATTCAGCTGCACCTCAGGCTTCTTCAACACATTCCAGTAGCCCGACATGTCGAAGTTCACATAGGCCGGCTTGCGGCCGCTGTTCTCCAAAAGGCCCACCACCAGGTCGTCGCTCTGGGGCGTGGGGGTGTAGGGCAGTCCGCTGCCGTAGCTGCCCAGCAGACTCAGGCCCCAGGCGCCGCGGTCCAGGGACAGGTTGCCGTTGATAGTGTGACGGCGGTCCCAGTTGAGGGGGATGAGGTACTTGTTGACCTCCTTGCCGCCCTCGATGGCGTTGCGCGCGGCGTCGGCGCTGGAGGCGTTGGCCTCGGCCACCTGGAAGGTGTAGTCCAGACCGGCGCTGAAGCCGCCCTGGTAGCGCTTGTCCAGGCTGAGCACGAAGCCCTTCACCGTGCCGAAATCGCGGTTGGTGTACATGTAGTACTTGTCCACATTGACGGTTTCGATCTGCAGGTCCGTGGACACCAGATCGCGGATGTCGCGGCTGTAGAAGCTCACATCCAGCGCCACATCCTCGCCCAGCTGCTGCTGCATGCCGATCTCGTACTGCACCGTGCGCTCAACATCCAGGTCCGGATTGCCCACGATGGTGTTCAGCCCGGTGAGCTCGAAGTCCGGGTTCTGGTAGAGCACATCGAAGGCCGGGCGCTGGAAGAAGTGGCCGTAGCTGAAGTGCAGCACGCCGCTCTCGCTGACCACATAGGCGATGGCCAGGCGCGGGCTGAGCTGCCACTTGGCGTCCACCTCCCGGGTGGGGCTGTTGGCAGGGTCGCGCAGGTCCACGGGCAGGCTGGCGTTGGCGTCGAAGACATCCAGGCGCAGGCCGGCGTTCACCGTCACATCGCTGAACTCGATCTTGTCCTGCAGGTACACGGCGGCTTCCCAGGGGCGGCGCACATAGTGGTTGTCGTTGGCACCCTGGGGAGCAACGATCTCGCCTCCGTTGAAACTCGCGCTTTGCTGGTCGAAGGCCAGGCGGTGCAGACGGGTCTCGAAGCCCGTCTTCCACAGGTGGCGCTTGCCCCACTGGCGCGTGCCGTTGCCCTTCAGGTCCCAGGTGTCCGTGCGTCGGCTGAAGTGCTCGTTCTCCGTGCCGCCCATCTGGGCGAAACCGATGTACTGGTTCTCCCCATCCACGGGATCCGTGGGATTCACCTCGTAGAAGGGGTAGTAATAGAAACCGCTCTCCGCAGGCAGCCACTCGTCGCTCACATAGCGGCCGTCCATCACGCTGCCGTAGAGCTGGTGGTGGTACTGGTTCAGGCTGTGGCTCAGGCTCAGGTCCATGAAGGCGTTTTCGCCCAGCACCTTGTCCCACTTGAGGCTGCTCAACTGGCTGCGGCTGTAGCGGAAAAGGCGGGCGTCGGGCGTGTAGCGCCAGGCATGGCTGTAGTCCCGGTAGTTGCGGTCGTTGGCCAGCCACATGGCACGCAGCACGCTGCCCGCGCCCAGTTCGGCGCGCACTTTCAGCTGGGCCGCCCGGCGCACCTCCGTGTCCATGTCCACCGCCTGGCGGCCGCTGCGGTCCCCGCTGCTGCGTTCGAAGAGGTCGCGGCTGCGTTCGTCGGCCCGGTGGAAGAAACCCAGGACGGCGCTGCTGTCCGCAGCGTCCTCCATGGGCCAGGATCCCGCCGCCAGCAGGTCGTTCCACTCATTCACCGCCTCCTGATCCACCAGGTAGAACCACTCCTCGCCAAACATCTCGCCCTGGGAAAAGCCCAGCACCTGGTCGGCGTTGAAGAAGCGGTAGCTCACGCCGTTCTGCTCCCAGGCGCCGATCTTCTCCCCTGGGGCGAAGAGGCGCTGGCCCTGCAGCCAGCCGTTGTTGTCCGTGTAGCGCAGGCTGCCGTTCAGGCTCAGCCAGGGCAGCGGCGTGGGCGAGGCGAAGCCCAGCTCGAGGTTGGAAATCTGCAGGGGATCGACTTCGTCGATGTTGAGGAACTCGTCGGTGTGGTTGCTGAGGTGGTCCCCCAGGTAGCCGCTCACATTGAAGGAGGGCTTTTCGCCGGCGTCGCGGGTAATGGTGTTCACCACGCCGCTCATGGCCTGGCCGTATTCCGCGTTGAAGGTGCCGCTCAGCACCTGCAACTCCTGCACCATGCTCACCTGCACATCCACGCCCTTGCTGCCGTCGTAGACATCGGTGACGGGAATGCCGTCCACCAGGTAGAGCACTTCGCCGGAGCGGCCGCCGCGGAAGTGGCCGTCAACCACGCCCGCCTGCAGGGACACCACCTGGGAGAGCTCCGTCACCGGCATGGCCTTGAGCTGGTTGGCGTCCACATAGGAGGCGCTGTAGGTCTGGTCCACCTGCACGAGGGCGCGCTCCGCCACGATGGTCATCTCCTCCCCGGCCAGGGCGCCCTCCTTGAGCACGGCGTCCCGGCGGGTGGTGAGGTCCACGCTCACCAGCACCTTGTCCACCTGCAGGCCGGCGTAGCCGACGCAGGTGAACTTCAGGCTGTAGCTGCCCGGAGCCACATTGAGGATGATGTAGTCGCCTTCCATGTCCGTGGCGGCCCCTTTGGGCTGGCCCACCAGCACGACATTGGCGAAGGGCACGGGCTGGCCTTTCACATCGCGCACCGTGCCCGCGATTTTGCCCGTCACACCGGCCCAGGCGTTCAGCCAGACCAGCGCGCAGGCGGCAAGAAGGAATCCTAGTCTCATCGGCCTTCCTGATTCATTCGGGGTTGATCGCCACTGCCGGCGAAAAAGTGCCAACCGGCGGACTTCAGGCCCATGGCCACGCGCTGGCCCGGCCGCACCGCCTGATCCGGAGAAAGGCGGGCCACGCAGGCCTGCCCGAAGAGTCGAAAATAGACCAGCGTCTCGTGGCCCATGCGTTCCACCACATCCAGCTCCACCTCCGCCAGGGTGGGCAGGCCCTCCTGGATGTCCAGGCTCTCGGGGCGCAGGCCCAGGGTGGCATCGCCGGCGGGCAGGCCCGCGCCCAGCGGAAGAAGGTCTTCCCCGCCGGTGGGCAGGAAACCCGCCCCCGTGAGACGGCCAGGCAGGGCGTTCATGGCCGGGCTGCCGATGAAACCCGCCACGAAGCGGTTGGCCGGGCGGCGGTAGAGCTCCATGGGCGCCTCCACCTGTTGCACGCGGCCCTGGTTCATGACCACGATGCGATCGCCCAGGGTCATGGCCTCCACCTGATCGTGGGTGACATAGATCATGGTGGTGCCCAGGCGGCGGTGCAGGCGGGCGATTTCAGTGCGCATCTGCACGCGCAGTTTGGCGTCCAGGTTGGACAGGGGCTCGTCGAAGAGGAAGGCCTTGGGTTGGCGCACAATGGCTCGCCCCAGGGCTACGCGCTGGCGCTGACCGCCACTCATTTCCCGGGGGCGGCGCTCCAGCAGGTCTTCCACGGAGAGAATGGCCGCCGCCTCTTCCACCCGACGCTGGATCTCCGCCTCGGGCAGGTGGCGCATGCGCAGGCCGAAGGCCATGTTCTCGCGCACGCTCATGTGGGGATAGAGGGCATAGTTCTGGAAGACCATGGCGATGTCGCGCTCGGCCGGGGCGGCGGGGGTGACATCCACGCCATCGATGAGAATGCGCCCTCCGGTGGCCTCCTCCAGCCCGGCGATCATGCGCAGGGTGGTGGACTTGCCACATCCCGAGGGCCCCACCAGCACGAGGAACTCGCCGTCCCGGATTTCCAGGTCCAGCGTTTCCACCGCCAGGTGGCCGTTGGGATAGCGTTTGACAAGCTGTTCAAGCTGGATGGCAGCCACGAATCCCCCTTCATCCCCGCATCAATGTATGAAGCACCGGCCTTCTCGTGAATGAGCCTTCAGGGCAGCTCCACCAGCGCGGCGCTGCACGGCTCCAGCACCAGGCGCGTGCCTTCCCGGCGCGCGCCTCCACTCACCACCGCCAGGCGCGCCATCTCCCCCAGTTCAACCGTCCAGGGCGCGGCGGGATTGCTGTTGAAGGCCGCCGCCACCTTTGCCTCCGGGCAGATCCAGGCCAGGGTGGATCCCGAGGGAGTGCCCACCAGGCGACGCTCCGCCCGCGCCAATTGCGGATGGGCACGGCGGAAGGCGATGGCCTGACGGTACACATCCACCAGGGACCCGTTGATGCGCTTCAGGCGCCAGTCGATCCAGTTGGTGGCGTTGTCCTTCTCGTAGCTGTTGTGATCCACGCGCCTGGGGCGTCCCTCTCCTGCTTGTGGGCCGGCGATGAGCTTGCTGCGGCCCAATTCCTGTCCGCTGTGGATCATGGGCACACCGGCGCTGCTGAGCAGGTGCAGGGCCGCCAGGCCGTGCACGGCCAGCTCCCGGGGCGTGAGGGTTTGGTAGGCCAGGGGCTCCGCCACCACGCTCTCACCGTCCGCCAGACCCAGGCCGATCTTGATCCAGTCTCCCAGGTCGTGGTCGTCGTGGGCGGCCACATAGTTGGTGGCCTGCAGAGGATCGGCGTTGCAGCCGCCGGCCTCCTTTCGCCAACCCTGCACGCCCATGGCCAGCCGCTCGGGGCTGCTCTCCGCGTGCAGGCGGCCGAAGAGGAAGCCCGATCCCTCCGCCGGCTGGCGCCCGCGCAGATCCACCCGGTAGCGGTCGTTCCACCAGGCGAATCCCAGGCTCGCGAAGCGTTCGGGCTCGTAGCGGCCCCCTCCCCAGGGCTCCGCCGTGTGATACAAGCCGCGCTTGTCCAGTTCCGTGTGAAGAAGGGCCAGGGTGGAGTCGTCCAGCATGGCGCCCAGGTCGAAGCGGAAACCATCCACGCGGCATTGGTCGGCGAAGTGGAGCACGCTGTCGAGGATGAGCCGGCGCGCCATGGGGCGCTCCGTGGCCAGGTCGTTGCCACAACCCGAGGCGGAACTCAGGGTGCCATCGTCGTTCAGACGGAACCAATAGGCCATGTCCAGGCACTTGAGAGGATTGCGGTCGTACTGGCTGACATGGTTGTACACCACATCCATGAGCACGGCGATGCCCGCCTGGTGGCAGGCGTCCACCACGGCCTTGAACTCCCGCACCTGGCGGCCGTCGGCTCCGCATTGGGCCGCGGGGCCGTGTTCCTGCCCGCTGGCGTACCAGGACTCCGGCGCCAGGAAGGCGCTCGTCATGTAGCCCCAGTGGTTGCGTTCGTAGGGATTCCAGGTGTTGCGCACGGGTGTGTCCGCGCGGTCGAAAGGCAGCTCCACATTGCCGAAATCCTGCAGGGGCAGGAATTCCACCGCCGTCACGCCCAGGTCCCGCACATGGGCCAGCCCGCCGGTGGAAGCGTGCACGAAGCCCGGATAGGTGCCCGACAGATCCCCGGCGCCCGCTCCCGGGCCCGCCGTCAAATCCTTCAGGTGGGCTTCCAGGATGATGAGGGAGGCGGGATCCGGCGCACGCCAGTCCGTCGCCCGCCAGGGATAGGATTCATCCACCACCAGGGCGCGGCCCACATGTTCGTGGGTGTTGCCCGTCACCACAGCCGTGGCCCAGGGATCGGCGAACTCCAGTGCGGGATCCGTCCAGCCCGAAACCCCTGTGGGGGAATCCACCGACCAGGTCCAGGCCATGCCCGTCAGGGCCTCCGGCGCCTGCACCGTCCAGCTGCCGTCGCTGTGCGCCTTGGCATCGCGCACCAGCAGCGGAGCGGCATCCAGTGGCGTGGCGTAGAGGTGGAAGCGCACGGCCAGCGCACGGGGCGCAAAGAGGCGGAAGACACCGGGCTCCGTGGCGCTGCGACCCATGGGGGCCGGACAAATCACATCGTCCAGCACGGCCCCGGGAAGCAGCGGCAGACGGCGGCCATCGCCCACTATCAAGGCGTGCTGGGCCTGCAGGCGCAATTCGGCCTTGGGGTGCAAGCGCCACAGGCCGTCCGCCTCCTTGCGGCAGTCGAAATCCACCTCGCGCTCGGCACCCGTGCGCGACCACTCCACCAGACGGGCATGCTTCAGCTTGAGGGTGTCGGCGCCGCGCAACTCCAACTCATCGGGCCTCGCCCATTCCAGCCGCTGGGCTGCCGCCCCCTGGGCAAGAACCAGCACGACCCCCAGACTCCACAGGTGTCTCATCATTTCACCAACAGCACTTTGCGGCACTCCTCACGGCCACCGGCCTGGGCGCGCACGATGTAGAGACCGCTGGCCTGGCCACCGCCATCCCATGACAGCACGCGGGTACCGGCGGCTTGCAGGCCGTGGGCCAACACCGCCACCTGCTGTCCCGCCAGGTTGTGCACCGCCACCTGCACGCTGCCAGGCTGGTTTAGGGTGAAGGGAATGCTCACGCGGGGATTGAAGGGATTGGGCCAGGGCTGCCCCAGCTGGAAGCCCTGGGGCTGGAGCGGAGCGGGCTCGTGCAGGCCCACTTCCACGCTGTGGTCCGCCAGCAACAGCCAGCGGGGCTGCCAGGCCGTGAAGTCCAGCATCAGCTGGGTGGGGGCCCCGGTGGTGTACTCCAGCACCTCGCCACTGAAGAGGTCGGTGAGGTACCAGTGGCCCTCCGCCATGCCCCAATCGGCCACGGGCAGGGCGAGTTGGGTGCTGCGGGCGTTGTCGCTGAGGTTGTAGGCGCAGATCACCACGCCCTGGGCAGCCGCATCGGCGGGCACCCGTGCCATGCTGTAGACCTGGCTGCCATCGTTGTTGGCCAGCTGGGTGACGCGCTGGTTGTTGCGCAGGGGCGCCATGGCCGTGCGTGTCTCGCAGAGCTGGCGATAGAAGGGGCGCAGCCCCTGGGGATCGCTCCAGTTGATAAGACCGCGCGGAGACGATTCGCCCACCTCCTGGCCCGCGTAGATGAGGGGCACGCCGGGAAGGCTGAAGAGCAGGGCCGCCGCGCAGCGCGTCTGGGCCGCCGTGTGGTCGCTGATGTAGCGGGCCTCGTCGTGGTTCTCCAGGAAGCGGAAAGGCAGGCCGTTGTCGGGGAACCAGAAGCCCACATTGCTGATGCGGTCCTGCAGGGTGGAGGGCGCCACATTCTGGAGCACATCAAGGGCATCCCAGAAGAGGGGCCAGTCGTAGGCCAGGTTGAAGCGGCCGTCGTAGATGCTGAAATCCGTGCCGCCCGCCTCGCCCAGCAGGAGGATGTCCGGCCGCATGCGACGGATGCTGCGCCGCCAGTCGCGCCAGAACTGCCCGTCGCGCTCCTGGGGACCCCAGGCCACATCGCAGCGGTAGCCGTCCACGCCCACTTCCTCCAGCCAGTAGCGGCTCAAGGTGGCGGCCTGGTGCTTGTAGTCGGCGCTGCTCACATTGAAGTTGGGCAGGCTGCTCCAGTCGTAGTAGTACTGGTGCGAACCGTCGCCATTCCACATGTAATAGCCGTGGGTGAGGGCGTCCGTGCCGTAGTCCTGGGCCTCACGCATCCAGGGGTGGTCGATGGAACTGTGGTTGAGCACCATGTCCAGCACGATGCGCAGGCCGCGGGCGTGGGCCTCGTCCACCAGGGTGCGCAGGTCCTCCAGGCTGCCGTAGTCCTGCTCTACCGCCAGATAGTCGCTCACGGCGTAACCGTGGTCGCTGGGCCCCTCAAAAATGGGCATGAACCAGATGGTGTTGGCGCCCAGGTCCACGATTTCGTCCAGGCGGGCGGTGACCGCGGCCAAGTCCCGGGCGGGGTCGAAACTGCGCACGAAAATCTCGTAGACAATGGCGTCGCGCACCCACAGCGGATAATCGCTCTGCCCCACCGGGCGGGACTGACCGTTCTCCACCTCGAAGAGGCCTCGCGCCAGTCCCACATGCCCCGCCGCGTCGGTGACCGTCAAGGTGAGCCAGTAGCTGCCGTCCACCGTGGGAGGCACCGGAATGGAGGCGATGCTAGTTCCGGCGTTGGTGATGTCCACCGGTGCGGGATTGGCGGCGTCAGCCTCCCACAACCACGAGCTGATGTCGCCGTCAATGTCCACCGTGGCGGTGCCGAAGAGTTGCAGCACGCCCGCCGTCTGGGTGATGCTCACCAGGGGCTGGGGCGCGTGCTCGCGCAGGTAGGTGGTTTCCATGGCCGCGCTGCTGCCCCAGGCGCCCGCGCTGTCTACGGCGAAGGCCTGGAAGCGGTTGAGCCCCTCCATCAAGGTCAGGGAGACGCTCCACTCGCCATTCACCAAGGCCACTTCCACACTGTCCATGCCGGCGGGGTGCTCCCGCACAAGGCGCACCGTGCCCTCCGTGTCCGGGGAGGAGCTGCCGCGCACCGTGCGCGTGCCCATCACCGTGCTGCCACCCCGAGAGGAAATGCGCACCAGGGGACCCGCCGCCGCCATGTGGGGACCCACTTCCTGG